>Ga0116163_1001559_pt1 | contig 14114 bp, 6 predicted proteins | sample AD_UKC107_MetaG_FD_89889 | JGI IMG/M metagenome (GOLD analysis project Ga0116163, IMG submission 89889) | Active sludge microbial communities of municipal wastewater-treating anaerobic digesters from Hong Kong - AD_UKC107_MetaG | ecosystem: Engineered > Bioreactor > Anaerobic > Digestate | place...
ACAATCATTGTACAATGCAGTAACTGAATATGTCATCCATGGATTTAACCTGGCGCAACAAACCAAAAACACTTCGTATGGTTTCGTAATGTTGCTTTTCCAAAGAATGATGAGCAGTTCCACTGAAGCCATCCTCAATGCCATGGAGAAAAGGGCAGCACGACTGTCAGAGGAAAAAGGAGAAATCAGCAAGGAGAATATCCTGAACAATCTTACCGAGTTAGGATTTGAGGGTCAATATGAAATTGATTTCGAATCTAAGGTTTTATCACTGGTCGAAGAAACCCGGGCCAATTACGAGACAGAACTCTCTACTCTAAAAGATCTGATCCGAAGTGCCAAGGATTGTCTGAATAGCGAAACCGATGCCAAAGTGGATTTCCTGCTTGAGAAGTTAACTGAGCTTAAAAGAAAGGAAGAGAATCCAGAACTGAAATTCCTCATCTTCACTGAATTTACTGCAACACAATTTATGCTTAAGAAGACTCTGGAGGAACGGGGTGGGTACAATTGCGAATATATTAATGGTTCCATGGAATTTGAGCAGCGGGTGGAAGCCTTAAAGAATTTCAAGGAAAATGCACAAATCCTCATATCTACTGATGCTGCCGGGGAGTCGTTAAATATGCAATTCGCTTATGTTGTCATCAATTACGACATGCCCTGGAATCCCATGGTAGTAGAACAAAGAATTGGCCGTGTCGACAGGATTGGTCAGAGCAAAAATGTTCTGGCACTTAATCTTCTCCTGGATAACTCCATAGATAAACGGGTTTATGAAGTGGTTGAAATTAAGCTCAACCAGATCATGAATGAACTGGGTATTGATAAAACCTCTGATGTGCTTGACAGTACACTGGAAAGGGAAAGCATTAACCGATTATATCTGACATCATTGCTCTCACCAGAAAAATTTGAGAAAGAAAGTACCGACTGGCTGGATGATATTAAAAGCAAACTGAAAAATTACCATAGCACAGAAGGTGCGTTACCCATTTTGAATTCTAAAAACATTACCACGGAAAAAACTGACGGGATTAAATATAGTCCACTTCCTGTCTGGCTTGAAACCATGGTCACATCCTATCTGAAATCAAAATCGATTGAGTATACCAATTTGCATGATGGGGTTCGGTTTGCTTTTCCAGGGTTGAAAGAACAGATATATACCTTCGATGTAAAAGAGAGTGTGAACAATCCGATTCCCGAACCACTAAGTCTTCAGCACGAAATCATTCAAACCATCCTGGCCGAAGCTGTCCCTGTCGACAGTAATCAACCCATCCCACAAATAAAAATCGGAACTCTTGAGGGAGCGAATGGTACCTGGTCGCTATGGCAACTGATTGTAAAGAACAGGTATGAAGAGCAAAAGGTAATATTGCCGGTCTTTATATCTGAGGAAGGAGACATATTTCCTGCATTTGCTGAGGACGTATGGCAGAAAATCTCTGGTTCACACAACGATATTCAGGTTTTGAGAACAATTTTCCCACCTGATGTAAAAGCCATACTTGATTTTAATACAGGGAAAGCCGAAGAGATTCTGGGAGACAGGTACAGGGATATGGAAAGAACCATAATGCAGAATACAGAACGTATAAAACAAAACAAGCAGAATTCCTACGAGTTTCAGATGAAACAACTGAATAAAATAGGAATTGAGAATATCCGGGAATCAAGAATTCGAAAGCTGGAAAAAGAAAAATATGTCTGGGAAAAAAGTCATGAGCTTCAGAAGGAGATCATACCAGAACTAAAGTGTTTGCTATTAATGAAAATAATGAATGAGTAAGCTGCTGAATATAATACAGAAACATGTTCAATCATATCAATATCGCATCCTTGTGTTTGATAAGGATGGGATATTTGATTATCCAGAGATTCAGGCAGATCTCTCATCCAAGGGATATGAAGTTGTTTTTGTAAAATCAGCATTTGAGTTTCGCATTCATTTTGAGTTGAACAGCTCATCCGAGCATTCTATTATCTATGTAACCCGTAAGACTTTCCCTGTTTTACCAGATATTCGAAATAACACTAAAATCATCGATATCGGATTAAGGAATATTTATCCGTTTCTGGATTCTGCTGCACTTAATGGATTAAGTTTTACTGTATTGAATATCCTGGCAGGATATAAAATCTATGAGTCACTTGGCTATATTGAAACAATTAAATTCATTCTGGAGAACATATATAACGTTGATTTTGATACGCTGAAATCCGGAAGGGGGAAAGAGCGGTTATTGAATGCATTGATAACCGTTTACCTGGAAAAAAATGGAGTGAATAAGGCAGTCACGGATTACCTTTCACAACAGGTTAAACCCTATTTCCCCGAGCTTGTTCAGGTTGGTCTGACAAGACATAACCTGTTAACATTTATTGAGAAAAAATGGGAAGCATGGGTGCTTCAACAAGAAAGCGTCATCAATTTTGAAGAGTTTTACCTTGCCAAAACCATTGGGTTCATGTTCATAAAAGGCCAGTTAAAACCAGTTCAGGTCACAAAAGAGCGATACGAATCCTTTGCAACAAAACTGGGAGTGTTTTATGACCAGGAGCAATCTCTTCGGGACGAATTTACCATGCTCGTTGAGTACCTCAACACTACCATTTCTGTTATTGAAGACAAACCCCAGGAGTGGTTTGATATCATTCAGATTATTGCCAGAGCAAAAACACTTTCATTAAAATGTCGGAGCAACAACTCTGCTAATGACCTTGGCCAAATTGAAAGCCGAATTAATGAGAGATTTCAACTGTTTCTGGAAGCCAGTTACGATTCACTCATAAGCAGAAGTGGGAGCAAGCATCCGTATCTGGTAACAAGGGTATTGGAATATATGCGTTATCATCCGAGTGAAAAGAAAGCATTGATTGTTTTGGATGGCCTATCATACTGGCAATGGATAGCTATTGCAGAGACATTAGAAAAGGAAGCCATTTCATCGGAACCGAAATCCACTTTTGCCTGGATACCTACAATAACAGCCTGGTCAAGACAAGCCATTCTCAAAGGAGATGTCCCAGAATTAAATGAATCAAACTCAAATGAAGAAAAGCATTTCAAAGCATACTGGAGAAACCTTGGAAATGCAGAACATCAGATCGAATACATCAAAACAGGAGTAAACAAACCACCTGACCTATCAAACATAAGCTCCAGATCAATCATTGCTTATGTCATTAATGACCTGGATGATCTGATGCACGGAGTATTAATGGGTGACGAACAGTTGTTTTTGTCGACCCTGCAATGGGCAGAATCAAATTTGCTTTCAAATCTGATTCAAAAGCTGAAACAAAAAGGATTTAAGATTTTCATTACCACAGACCATGGCAATATAGAAGCTACCGGAATCAGGAGTCTGAAGTTAAATGAGAAATTTGGTGCATTGTCACGAAGCAAAAGACATATCCGTTTTTCCAATGAAACACTGAAGAATGAATTTCTCAAAAGTAATACTTCTCTGCCAGTTGGGATAAAAGATTTATCGGTTTACCTGAAAGATAAATCTGCTTTTGTGCCGGAGAATGACCGGTTAATCACCCATGGGGGAAGTCATTTTTGGGAAGTAATAATACCATTTATAGAGATATGATGAAGGAGAAAGGAAAATATATCGGCATAAACCAGCGGATACCATTTAAAGTGTTGAATGATGGAATTATCAGGTTATTACAGTCGGGAGAAGTTACGCTGAATGACTTCAGGCAGGACATGAGTCAATATTCAAAAGGAATCAACCGAATTGAAAAGGCATCAAAATATGCGATGCAAACACTTTCCCGGCCATCCATCATTAAAACAATACAATCGAAATTCAATCCCGAATCCTATAACCTGCTTTCTGAAACCGACAGGAAAGCAATGATAATATGTTTACTGGCATTGACCTATCCAATAACCTACGACATGTTGGTTTCGTTGAGTGCCATTTTCAAAGTCCAGCCACAGGTAAACCGTTCAACCATCAACTCAAAAATGAGTGCACACTATGGTAGCAACCGAACCTTGGATATTGCCATTGACGCCCTAATTCCGATGATAATTGAGCTTAATACAGTTAAACGAACCAAAGTATCCATTTATGAATTAGAAGTCAGGAAAACCATTAAAAACCCCTTTATTTCCGAGCTATACATTTACACAGATATCAAACTCTCAGGGTCCAAAACCATACTGCTTGATGACCTTCAATTCCGGCCATGGTTCATGTATTTTGAGCCAATGCTGAATTTGAACAAGATGACCATTTTGAAACATTCTGAGGGAAGAGTTGGCGGGGGGTATTTGGGGATTGCAGGATTGAATTAACAAATAACTGAAAATATAACATATGAAAAATGTTGAAACGCCCGATAAAATCAATTTGTCAAATCTTATTACAGAGATAAAGAAAGGAAATTATGTTATCCCGGATTTTCAAAGAGAATTTGAATGGGAACCCTGGGATGTCAGAGATTTAATAAAATCCATTTTTATGGATTATTACATAGGAACCCTTCTGCTGTGGAAAGCAAGTAAAGAAAATGTAAAAGCATTGAATTGTACCCCATTGTATGCATTCAACGATGACAAGGGCAAACCACAACATATTGTATTGGATGGCCAGCAAAGGTTGTCTGCTATTCATTATGCATTCTTTCACCACCAAAATAATTATCCTCGTAGGAAAAGTAAGTACTTCTTCTTTTTAAACATTCATGATCTTTTAAGAGAGAATTATGATGATGCTTTCGATTATCAAATAGAAAACAGACGAATCCGTAAATTAATCAGTGAAAAGAATCTGCAATATGAAAAACATATTTTCCCATTAAACCTAATGGAAAATGGAGCATGGAAGATTACCAGTTGGATTAACGGTTATAAAGAATATTGGGAAAAGCGACTCAATCATGAAGAGCTTAAAGAAAATGAACAGCAGATAATTAAAAAGTATGTTTCTCAAGGGGATGAATTTTCAAATATTCTTGAAGAACTTTTTAATCAATATTTCATCAGTTACATCGAACTCGATAGAGAGATCTCAGTTGCAAAAGTATGTGACATTTTTACCAACATCAATAGTAAAGGGATAGCGCTGAATATTTTCGATCTACTCAATGCTCTGCTGCGCCCATTCGATGTGTATTTGAAAGAGATGTGGCATAATGTAATGAACGAATTAAACATTACCGATAATAGCAAAATGAAGATATATATTCTTCAGGTGATGTCTATACTTGAACAAAATTACTGTTCTCCTAAGTACCTGTATTACTTGGTTCCGGGTTCAAAAAAGACGATTAAAATTGATCGAAATACAACAGAAGAAATAGTATTGATAAATGATAAAGATGAATTTATTCAAAAGTGGGAGAATTCCGTTCGGGCAATAAAAAAAGCCATTAAAAAAATCCAAAATCCAAGGGACTTTGGAGTAATTAATTCGAACTTCTTTCCCTATGCATCAATTATACCTATATTCTCTGCAATAAATCATTATGTTGATTATGAGCAGTTAACAAATCGACTGGATGTAAGAGATAAGTTGAAAAAATGGTACTGGTCATCCGTCTTTACAAATAAATATTCAAGTTCTGTTGAATCAACAGCAGCAAAAGACTTCCAAGACCTAAAAAGGTGGTTCTCTGATGACACAAATGAAATAGACTCTGTTACGGAATTTATAATAGAATATAAGACGATGGCTTTAGAAAACGAGAAGAAAAACTCAGCCAAATACAATGCTATCTTCAATTTAATGATAATCAAAGGAGCCAAAGATTGGTCGACATTCGATTTACCGGAATACGGAGACTTGGACGATCATCACATAGTTCCACAAAGCTGGGGAAAAGAAGTTGACGGTATCGGTGATAAAATCAATACTATATTGAATAGAACTCCACTTGCGCCTGAAACCAACAGGGTAATTATTCGAAAACAATTACCTAATGTTTATCTCAAAAAAATGTTCGATGATAATTCACTAAATCCTGATAAAGTATACAAAGTATTGGAATCACACTTTATATCAAAGAAAGCAGTGGAAATACTGTTAAGAGAAAATTTCAATAAGGATGATTACTTTGAATTCATTAATGAAAGGAAGAAAACTATAATTGAAGCAATTGAGAAAACTATTATATCTGATGAAATTGATTTACCAGATAATCTTAAAGAGTTAAATGAAGATTTACAGACTCTGGAACTTGCTCTCCGGGATCTTATCGCTGATATATTGAATCCAATTTCATCTAATCCATTTAAAGATTTTGTTCCCGGAGACATTCAGGAGAAGGTATATTTAAGGATTAATCAATGTTTTAAAAGGAATCCTCATTACGACAGTGAAGAATTTGAAAAGTTCAGGAAGAAACTTGATTATTTTGATTTACAGGAATACTGTAAGTTAATCACATTAAATAATGTCTGGGGCCATTTCGAGGGAATGTTCAGAAATAAACAACAGCTTCAGGACAGATTCAGCAAATTGGGTGAGCTAAGAAACGCTATCAGACATATCAGGATGGTGGATGATGTGACACGATTAGATGGTGAAGCTGCAATAAAGTGGTTTAAACTTGCCTTGGGTATTTAATTGCTCATTACTATGTAGCTTTTGGAGATTTGAATTAAAACTTAGATTCATAACACAAAGAAATAGTTGAATAGTGAAGAGACCTTCAAAAGATGATTTCTCAAGATACTTTGAATTCGATTTAAAGCCGTCTCAGCAAAGAGCATTTTCTCTCCTGCAATTATTTGCTCTGAATCCCAATTCAAAAGTATTCATACTGAATGGATATGCCGGTACAGGGAAAACGACCTTAATGGGTGGACTTATCAAATGGCTGGATGAGAAGGATATTACTTTTTCCTTATTAGCTTCAACAGGGCGTGCTGCGAAAATTCTTTCCGATAAAACCAAATCAGAAGCCAGAACAGTTCACAGTCATATTTACACTTTTAACGACCTGGATGATGATCTTGAAAAAATGAGTTCTGTTCAACAGGAATTAAGGGTAGATGATAAAGGCCAGATTAGTCTGCTTTTTGATCTTAAAATTATTGAGTCCGAATCAGAAAAAATATATATAGTTGATGAATCATCAATGATCTCCGATACTCCCGATAAATCTGCATCATTTGCAAAATTTGGAAGTGGGGAATTATTGAAGGATCTGTTTAAGTATGACAAAAAAGGTAAATTCATATTTATTGGAGATCCATGTCAGTTACCACCCATCGGGCAGAATATTTCTCCGGCTTTATCAAAAGAATATATTCAAAATCATTACAATATTACTGTTGAAGAGTTTGAACTTACTGAAATTGTAAGGCAGTCTGCAAGAAGTAGTATTATAGATGCTTCTGTGAAGATCAGGGAACTTTATCAGAATAATCCAACTGTGAAATTTGCATCATTCCCTTTGAAAAACCACCCCGACATTGAAATTCACAGTTCTCATGTTAGTTTACTTAATTCATATATAGCACAGATCAACGAAAATGGTTTTGAACATTCAACTTTGATTAGCCAGACTAACAGACACTGTTCCGACCTTAATAAAATTATCAGATCTGCGCTGGAAAAGCAAAGTACACAGTTAGAACCAGGTGATATATTAATGGTGACCCAAAATAATTATTTAACAACCCTGGTTAATGGGGATGTAGTGGAAGTCTTACAAACCGGACAAAAAGAGTACAGATGTGGATTGTCTTTCGTAAAAGTACATGTCAGGGAATTATCCTCCGGAGAAACATATTCGGTTTTGCTTATTGAAGACATCTTATATTCGATGTCTACTAACCTAAACAACAAGCAACATAAAGATCTGATGATTGATTATTACCACCGTATGAAAAGCAATGGTATCAGTCAAAAGGACAGAGCATTTAAAGACAGAATGCTTACTGATCCATATTTAAACGGATTAAAAGCAGTCTTTGGCTATGCTCTAACATGCCATAAGAGCCAGGGAGGTGAATGGAATGAGGTTTTTTTATATCTTGATAATAAAATACATGGGATTCCCAAACCTGGAATATATCAATGGTTATATACCGCTCTTACACGAGCAAAGACAAGACTACATATTGTAAATGATTGGTTTATAAAATAAAGCATATGAACTCAAAATTATTAGTACAAGAATTTAGTTCAAATAATAGCCTAACAACAGCTATTTATAATTTTATTTTGGATAATCAAATAAACATTGATGATCGAGAGTCTGAGTTAATCTCAAAGAGATTCATAAAGAAAATAATTGAAAGATTTGGTGTAGCAGTAAATGGGGTTGTTACTGTAAATCCAAATACAAAAATTGAAGATGAAGATATTGTTCATTTACAACAATTTGACATCAGATTTATTTGCAAGGAAAACATTGAATATATTGATAATAAACCTAAAGGTGAGAGGTTGACTTCATCAACAGACCAAGAAGAAAAAGACAAGGTTCTCTATTCAGGAGAAAATAAAACTAAATCAATAAGCGAAAATCCGGATTTAAACCCAAAAGATAAATTTCGAACTTCTATTAATGTGGATCATATTATTGAGGATCTTTTGAGAAACAATTTTGGAGTTGAGAACATTTCCGAAGTACTACACAATGAATATAAAAGAGCATTTTGCTTTCTTATAAAATTATTTCAAGACCTGGGACAGTCTCAGGTGTATAAATCAAAGTATAGTTATCAAGTTGCAGATTTTATAAAAGATCGTGTACTTGATTCAAACCTTGGTAAAGAATTATCTATCTCCAAGCATCAATATTCATCAACGGGGATGCTTATAGACAAACTTTTGTTGGGTAAGGCCGAAAAAGAAAATGAACTTCGACAGTTAATCGAGGATTTAACTACAGGACAATATGACAAGAACTTATTTAGGTTTTTACAGGAATACAGCAAGCTAACTAACAGTTCTATATCTCAGTTCATGATATTTCCTTTGCTTGATAAAAACCTATCTAATCGAGTAGCAATAGAAAATCTGATAAAGGCTATTAATGAAGCTAATCAAAAAACTGAAATTGAGGATAAATTCTTGCATTTTGAATCCACAAAAGGTTTATTCGAAAGTTATTTTCAAACCATAGAAAATAGTGACACATATAGTCAATCTTATTTTAAAGAGATTTATAATCATCTGTGGGATCTTCTTAGGACTGTTTGTGATGCAATTAAAGAGAAATCTGCAATAATCTCAGCTATAGCTACATCAAAAAAATACAATTTTCAAAATACTGATGCGCCTCATCAAGACATTTTTATTTTCATTTCCAATAATGGAGAAGGCTTAGCCAGAAACATTAAGTTAACATCGTTAAACAAATATTTCTCATTTGAAGAAGTAAATGCAGGATTATTGAAACCCGGTGAACAGAGGGAAATTACAATCCATGCACAAATAGTGTACACAGATGATTTTAAACCAGAACTTGAAATCCAATTGCATTGGGAAGAAACCTCAGGTAAAGTAATTGCGGAAATTTCTAAAGTTACTTTTGAGCAACAGGACACGGATATTCCATGGGAAAAGTTGATCAAGCAAAATTTGTTTACTATTCAAATTATTGAAGATAAAAACAAACTATATGGCAGAGATGATATACTGGAAGAATTGAAGATAAATATACTGAGTGACAACATTATTTCATATAAAATATGGGGGCAAAAACGTGTTGGTAAATCGTCAATTGTAAAAACACTTAAAACTATACTTAATGCTTATGATAACATTATTGTTGTATATAGGAGAATTGGAGGAATCCGAAATTCTGATCCATTAATAACATTGAACGAGCTTGGAGAGAGCTTATGTTCCGAAGTTATAAATGAGATTGATACAAAAGTAAAATTACCACATATACGGGAACAACTTAAAAAAATCTCTGTACCATCTTTTAATGGATCGCTTTACCCACTGGAGTCTTTTCTTAATAAGCTAAATAGAATTGAGAGTTCCTTAAAGTTTATCTTTATTCTTGATGAATTTGATAGAATTAATGAAGAGTTTTTTCTTCCAGGTAATCTTGGTGAGGTACTTTCTCAAGGAATAGGGAAAGGCTTGAATGAAGAAAAATACATTGGGTTCTTATTGGTAGGATCGGAAAATATGCAGATTCTTGACAGACAAGGAATGAACTATAATAGTTATCGTGAAAGAGAAGTTGATACTTTTAGCAAAATTACACAGTACGAATCATACAAAAATATAGTTGTCGGCCCTGGGAACCCTTATTTAATATTCTCTGAAGAAGCTATCGATAAAATTTTTGATATAACAAATGGTAATCCATATTTTACTAATCTTATATGTCAAAACGCTTTTAATAATGCTTATAAGAACCGTGACGCATATATCGATATTCACAGTACGAATTTTGCAGTAGATCTTATTGTTAAATCATCCCAGAAAGGACATTTTGAGCACTTCTGGGGAGATGGCTTAACTGAGGAAAGTGATTCAAAAAAGGAAAGAAAAACAGATATTAGAAGGAGGATACTCGTTAGTTATAGTCTTTCATATATCCAAGAAACTGAGAATTACCCAAGCAAATCTGATATTTTAAAAAACTTTAAATATCCTAAAGAATATAAAATTGAAGTCTACGAAGTAGAAAACACAATTACTGAATTTTTTAATAGAAAAATATTTTATGAATCATTCAATTCTATCAGGATTAAACCTCAAATTTTTGAACGCTGGTTAGTCGGCACGGGAAAAACATTAATGATTGAAGGTGTCTCCGATCTTGAAGCACAGCATCGAGAAAAAGAATTGGAACTAAAATTTGCACTTAAAGAGGAAGAGATTAAAAGACTCAGTGATGCATACATTTTTGAAGGAAAGAAAATCACAATTGATCAATATAAAAGATATTTCAAACAATTTGGCAATTCGATAGAGCAAAGACGAATATTCAACTTGATTGATTCAATCTATTTTATTTCACAAGAAGAAATAAATGAATTCTTTAAGAATGAACTACGCAATATCTTTTTCAAACAAGTTTTTGAGGTAAAGGAAGGTATCCGAACAGTATTTAGGGAAGGTATAGAAATCTTTTCATTTTCAAAAGATTATGAAGAATACCTGCCAATTATTGATACATTTAAGAAAATGAGTAGGATAAGAGCTACTAAAACCGTCAAAAATTTGGTTGATGATAAAGATCTATTGAAAAAAAATATTCCTACTGAAATCATATTCTTTGAACCAATTTTAGACAATATTATTGAAATCCAACCTAAATTACTTGATTTTTTGCAAAATGAGCTGATTAAGGATAAAATTCAGGTTAGACTTATTAGCATAGTAATATCAACAAAAGTAAAGACAGGTTTAATAAGAAACACATCTGCTTTTAATAATTTTAAACTTGTTTTCTTACATGAAATCGAAGAAACTAAGATTAAACCATTCATTGATGGGACTGAGCTATTTGAAAAAATCGATGAAGCTAATCAGGTTTATGCAGAGGTGCGAAGATTCTTTCCAAATCTTAGCAAAAATACGCTCTTAGTTCTTTTTGAACCATTCTGTCCAAGCAAGTCATGTCCTATATTATGGTGCAAAACATCTCAGTTTACACCTCTGTTCCCAAATATGGTTGGCAGTTGTTCAGGTGCAGAAAACATTTCAGATTCAGAACAATTAAGATTAAGGCTATATACTGCTAATACAGAATTATCTCAAAAACTTAATCGTTATATTATTGATAGACTCAAAAAAAGAGGAGAATTAGATGGCGGGAAAGATTGGTTTAATGTCGATTACATTCCTAAAGGAGTAATGGAATCAGTCAGTTCAAAATGGATACAAGAAGGCCAAGAATCACCAAAAGAGTCTTATTTCGATTTTCTTGATTATAAAAAAATAATTGAAAAGGATACATTTTTGATGGGTGTGTTAAAGTTACCTGGGATCGACCTTTCATGGTGCGAAAAATTGAATAAACTTAGGAGAGATCCGGCTCATCCAGAGAAGCCTGCTCCATCCTTGGATGAAGTAGAATATTTTGAAAAGGTAACAAGACTAATCAGGAAACAGATAGAGACCAATCCCTTGTAAGAAAAATAGTATATAATGAGAAAGTGATTTTTTGTACTACTTTTTGTACTACTAATGAAAATGGCCTCGTAAACATTTGATTTACAAGGCCATTTGATTTACTAAGTCGGGGTGAGAAGCCGAAAAAATTCTTCACCCACCGTTAATTCTAAAATTGTGTGTCATTTATGGCTGATTGGCTTTCGCCTTTGACAACTTGGACTGCATCAGTCGCTCTTTATCCTCGATAGTCATTTTGCCCTTATAATGTTTCAGAGTACGTGTATCAGCATGACACGTAAATTCTATAATTTCTTCTTCGCTAAGGCCGAGATGATTAAGAATTGTCACACAAGTCTTACGGGCAAAATATGGGTTAAATATTTCGTGGATTTTAACCTTCTTATAGCCTTTCTCTGAATTTACTTTGGTGTCAGGGACTGAAATCACCCGGTCAAGTGGAATCTGTTTTGCTATTTCTTTTAAACCAGATCTGAAGTCCTCGACATTTAAAAATTCCGGGAAACCGTTATGCCGTTTAATAACATCGTTTAACTGCAGAATAATTGGATTTATACTTCTTTCGTTTGTTTTCTGTCGGTAAATATTCAACCTATTGTCCTGTACATACAAATGATCTGTATATAGTTCAAGGGTTCGGAATCCCCCACCAAGGACAGCAATAATAAACATATCCCTGGCCAGGTTTAGCTTTTCATCCTTGAAATCGGTATCAGCAATTAAATTAAACTCTTTGACTGTTAATGAATGATCTCTCCTGGTAAATATTTGTTTCTTAGCCTTTCGTTTAAGATAATCTGATGCCTGGATCAATTTTGTATTTTTGGTATATGGAATCAGGTCATACTTCTGAAGAATATCAATATGCCGTTTCAAATGTTTTACCAACTTTTGAAATGAAATTTCATTATATGGCAGTCTTTGAGCCTTAATAAATCGTCCCCGGTATTTTATAATTGTAAAAGGATCGTAGCCACGAATATGAACAAGAGGATATCCTTTATTAATCAGATACTTTAGAAAATTTGTAATCCAGACATCATTGAAATCTTTTACTGATTCTGATGGTTTGGCATTGAAACGGTAATCATTTAACTGTACTATAAGTGACCTGTAAGAACCGGTAATTAAAGGTTCTCCATTTTTGGGATTGTCTGACCAGCAGAATCCAAATAATTCGAAAATGTTTGATTTATCGTAGTTTCCGGTTTTGTATCGGTCATTAAAATTCATCGAGCTTACTCGAGTGTTTTCTTTGCTTCTGATATGATCAAAATATACTCCTTCGGCAATATTCTGCATCTCTTCTTCCGTGATGTTCTCTGTTTCATCCTCTATGACAGCAAGTTTAAACTTTTCCCAAACTACAACAGGAACAGGCTCACCATAAAATTTTTCTACTTCATCATTCCAGATTGTTTTTTCATCCCCATTGGTATTCTCTATTTTTTTGGCCTTAATATTTCTGTACAAATATTTAAAGAGATTCTCAGAGGTAAGTTTGACGTTACCTTCAATCATTTTAGTTACGGTATCTTTGATTTTACTTTCAGTTTTCAGGATTGTTAGATTCAATGCCTTGTTTGATTTTCTGTTGTTAAATTCATCAGCAGATACCAGAACCTGCCTTTTTAAATCATCCAGTAACTTTATTTCAAGAGTAATCTTATTACGAAACCTACCCTGATCATTGGATCCAATGAAGACCCTAATTTTAAGCTGGTGCAAACCATCTTTCTTCCGTGGAGGTGATTTTTTGAATGGATTTGTACGGATTTCCAGGTTTTCAAATTTCATTGATAGCGGAATTTATACAAAGATATAAAAATCTGCCACAAAATCTGCCACAAAATCCGCCACAATAAAATGCTAAGATGCTCATTAAATGGCAATTAAAATATTTGCTCGAGTCCCGTCCGCACCGCAGGAAAAACAAAAAGCCCTTTGCCATCGGCAAAGGGCTTTAGTATTTTAAGATGGAGGTGATGACAGCTTGCTGGCAAAAGCCGACAGATTAAAATATTTAAA
>Ga0116163_1001561_pt1 | contig 14094 bp, 9 predicted proteins | sample AD_UKC107_MetaG_FD_89889 | JGI IMG/M metagenome (GOLD analysis project Ga0116163, IMG submission 89889) | Active sludge microbial communities of municipal wastewater-treating anaerobic digesters from Hong Kong - AD_UKC107_MetaG | ecosystem: Engineered > Bioreactor > Anaerobic > Digestate | place...
AAAACCTACTCACTGTTTCTTCACGCAATCAACTTAGCGTAAGCGAAATAAGTAAATACCCTACAGTAGAAAGAGATCTTGCCATAATCCTCGACGAATCGGTAAAATTTGATGAAGTTGAAAAATTGGCAAAATCAATAGACAAGCAATTAATTAAGGAAGTCAGTCTGTTTGATATTTATAGAAATGATGAACAAATAGGAAAAAATAAAAAATCGTATGCAATCAATATAAAATTTGAAGACAAAGAAAAAACGTTGAATGATAAGGAAGTAGATAAAAAGATGTCTAAAATGATATCCACTTTTGAAAACAAACTGGAAGCAAGCATTAGGAAATAAGGCATATTTATAATGATTATATATTATTAAAAAAATTAATTTATATTTGTGCCTATATCTTTTAAACCATGATCAGTAAGTTAGAAAAAATAGAAAATAAACTTCAGATTTTAGTTGATAGATACAATGCTTTAAAAGAAGAAAACGAAAATTTAAAACAAGAAAACAAGAAAATACGTTTACAGAAAGAAGAAAACGGTAATCTAAATGATGGTCAAGACACGATTAATGTTTCTCGTGTATCAAACAGGGAAGTAGTTAAAGAGTTAAATAAGTATATTTCCGAAGTTGATCAATGTATAAAAATGCTTAAAGCTGAATAATGAGTTCTAAGGACTTGACGAAAATAAATATAGCGATAGGTGGAAGAACCTATCCTTTAAAAGTGCCGAAAAACGAAGAGCAGCTGGTAAAGGAAGTTGAAAAAATAATCAATGCAAAAATTGCAGAGATGAGAAATCAATACGATTTGGGTGAGATAGATCATATTTCTATGGCATTATTGGCATTTGTATACGAAACTGAAAAAAACAATAATCAACATATCGTCAATACTAAAATTGATAAAATAGACAATTTGCTTGACGCCAATCTTTAGACTAACTGTTTTCATAGTTGATTGCTCATTCGATTTGGGCATATTTTAATAATTAATAAATTTAAATAATGGAAGCAGGAATAGGAATAATTGTAGGGTTGATAATAGGGGCTATCATTGGTTTTTTCATAACCAAGACGACCGCTACTAGAAAAATCCAGGAAGCGAACGACAAAGCAGACTATACCATCAAAGAATCAGAACTTACCGCCAAAAGAAAAATTGACGAAGCAGAAACAAAAGCCGAAAAAATCGTTTCTAAAGCGGAGCAACATCACGAGACTATCAAACAAAAAAAGATTCAGGAGGCGAAAGAGAAATTTTCTCGTCTGAAAAGCGATTTCGAATCAGAAAAAGCAGAAGCTAAAATTCAACTTAAAGAGAGAGAATTTCAAGTAGGTGCATTGGAGAAAGATCTCAAGCAAAAACAAGACTCATTTCAATCTCAAGTTGATGCTATCGAGAGTCGAGAAACCGAGATAAACCTGATCAGAGAAAATCTTGACAAACAATTAAAAATAGTTGCAAAAAGAAAAGAAGAACTCGATCAAGCCAACGAAATCAGAATAAAAGAATTAGAGTCCATCTCCAAACTCTCAGAGGCCGAGGCGAAGGAGCATCTCCTTGAAGCCGTGAAATCTAAAGTCGAATCTGAGGCTATGGCCATCGAAAAAGATATCGTAAGCAATGCTACTGCCAATGCAAACAAAGAAGCTAAAAAAATAGTGATTCAGACCATTCAAAGAATGTGTGCCGAGTACACGATTGAAAACACTGTTTCTGTGTTTAACCTTGAAAATGATGACATCAAAGGGCAAATAATAGGACGTGAAGGTCGAAATATCAGAGCCCTAGAAGCTGCTACCGGAGCAGAAATTGTCGTTGATGATACACCTGAAGCCATCGTAATTTCTAGCTTCGACCCAATCAGACGGGAACTGTGTCGTCTAGCACTTAAGCGATTGGTGGCCGATGGCAGAATACATCCGGCCAAAATCGAAGAAACCGTAGCGAAGGTCAGAAAGCAACTTGATGAACAAATAGTAGAAATAGGCGAAAGAGCCGTTCTCGACCTTGAAATTCATGGACTAAATCCATACCTAGTAAAAATGGTAGGTCGTATGAGATTTAGGTCTTCCTATGGTCAGAATCTATTGAAGCACTCGATAGAAACGGCCAATCTATGTGCAGCCATGGCAGCAGAAATTGGCTTGAGTTCCAAACAAGTAAAAATGGCTAAAAGAGCCGGATTATTGCATGATATTGGAAAGGTGACAGAAGAAGAATCTGAATTAAGTCATGCTTTGCTGGGAATGGAAATATGTGAGAAATACAAGGAACATCCCGTAATTCTCAATGCCGTAGGTGCTCACCACGACGAAATAGAAATGAATAACATCATATCACCAATTGTACAAGCATGCGACGCCATATCCGGGGCAAGACCTGGCGCAAGGAGAGAAATTCTCGAAAGCTATCTGAAACGAATTGGAGAAATGGAAGACCTTGCCATATCTTATGAAGGTGTCCAAAAGGCCTATGCGATTCAGGCAGGTAGAGAATTAAGAGTCATAGTAGAAAGTGAAAAAGTCTCAGATGCTTATGCAGATGACCTCGCTTTTATGATTTCTCAAAAAATACAAGACGAAATGCAATACCCTGGCCAAGTTAAAATAACCGTAATCAGAGAGAAAAGAGCAACTGCAGTAGCGAGATAAATTATAATAGTTTAAATGCTAAAAAGCGCAATATCTTATTCAAGTATTGCGCTTTTTTTATGAATTTGCCTCATCTTTTTCAGAAATATTTCTATCTTTAACTGAGAATTCAAGCTTGAGACCAATTGATACCTCTTGCTTAATAATATAACTAAACCTTATTAAAATTTAAACACATTAAAATGCGAAATTCTATTCTTTTCTTATTTGTCTTTCTATTTAATTACATCAATGCTCAAGATTTACTTTGGGAAATGGAAACCGGTAAAGATATATATTACAAACAGTTGGACGAAGGAAGTTTATTCGTAAAAGATGGTAAGAAACTAAGTTTAATAAACCATCTCACAGGCGAAAGTATATGGTCATTAGAACTCGAAGCTGATAATGAAGTCAATTTTTTTGACAACATTCCTGTTATGTATTTTGATGGAAAATCTTTTGCAATTATAGATGCCTCCTCTGGAGAGATGATTGTTGATGACCAAACAAAAACTGAAATTTTAGACATCCATTACTTATGGGATATGTCAAGAATATTATTGGAACTGGATCAAGACGGCGAGTTAATTGTATATAATTATGACATGAAAAACCCGAAAGCCTCTTGGAAAGCTCCCGTAGGAGAGGTAAAAAAGTCTATGTTTGGATTGGTAAAAAGAGCTTCTGCTAATAAACCATCCGTGTCAAAAAGTGGAAATCTTGCAATGCTTGACAAAAAAGATCTCGCTATATTTGACACAAATGGTCAGCTTAAGAACACCATTAATTTTGAAGATGATGTAGAAAAAGTGGCATTTAATGAGGGCAATGGAATGTTGTATTTAATTGAAGATAAAAAAACATTGCACTTTATAAATTTGGATAATGCGAAAGAAGAGGAAGAACTAAAACTTTCAGAAAAAAACCCATCTATTACAATTCTTAAAAGCAATAATATTGCTATTCCTCAAAAAAAGGACTTGATATTATTTGACGGAACCAATGGTTCTGAAATAAATAGAATATCATTTGACGACGAAATTAACTATGCATATTATGACGATATGAGTGATAAGTTATTTGCTCTGGTAAAAAAGTCGATTTTTGAAATTTCACAATCTGACGGTTCTGTTGAAAACGAAATTAAAACGGATACCGACTATAATAATATGTATAGAGTTAATGATGATCTCTTCGTAGATAAATATGGCAAAACAAACGTTGTTAATACCGAAAGGAGTAAGTTGATGTATGACAAAAACATAAATTTTCCTCATGTAGATGAAAGCATTGATGAAGGCCGTGTAAAATTATTCTTTTATTATGGTCCGGAAACATACCAAATAGCCGCAGTTACTAAAACTGGAGAGGTTGCCTGGGATGACAAGGTTAATACAGCAGACAACCCTAGAATCGAAATCCTTTCAAAAGGATTATTATTAATAACCAATAAATCTTTAGAGTTTATCGATAAAAAAACCGGTGTTTCGTTGTGGGATTCATCACTAAAAGTTGATCCCTCGTTTAGTTATGCAGTGAATGACTCTACTAATACGTGGATTTTTTACGCCAAGGATAAAGTTTACTTCATGAACGAAAAATCGGGAAGAATGAAAGAGCCAAAAGAGAAAATTAAATTTAAAGATTTTGATTACAATACTCAGCAACCACTTATTATTCCTAATCAAAAAGGAGCATTTATCAAGGGTTCAAATTCTATTTTCGTAGTAGACTCACGTGGTAATGTCACACAAGAAGCACATTACAAAACCACAGAATCTTCTTCTGGATTGCTAAAGATTGCATCTTTTGCGGTAACTGCAGGAGCAATTGCCACAGGAAATGCCAGCGAAGTGGTAACCGTATATTCAGGTGATAAGATGGTACACAAAGGAAGCCTTGTAGACGGAATCAATGACACTTGGGCATTGGCAGATGCTAAGGTCGCTGAAAGAAGAATGAAACAAAATCAGTCCTCGTCGGTTTATCCTTATGTCTTAGCCAAAAATGACGATGGCGATCCTGAAATTATCATTTTTAATGTTGACACGGGTAAAGAATATAAAACGATAAGTGTAGAAACTAAAAGTCCTAACTTCATTGTAGATGATATAGACGCCGTGGTTTACGTTGCAGAAAAAAATAGTCTTAAAGCTTTTGGGATAAGATAAGTTGGTTGTATTACTCTAACTATTATTAATAAATCCCAAACATTTGTAGGGTTTAACAAACTGCTTCATGGCAACCTCTTATTATGATAGATAATAGGAAAAAGTATTGTTATGCATTATTATAATTTAATAGAGGAATTAAAATACGACCATTAAGTCAGGGTATTAAGCTTTCAAGTATTGTGAAATGGGACAATGATGACTGTCATTGAATCAGGAAGAAAGGTATAGTTCCATCCTTTTTGATTTACGAGTAAGAAAAAGTAAGTTTTGTGGGTAAATACATTTTTGTGATATACCTAATGGCATTATTTCAATTCAATAAGTTCGTCCACTTCCATGTATTTATTCTTCTTTCTCATTAGGGTCACATTAGCTCCTGCACTCAATTGGACAGAATGTGAATTGAAAACATTGGTCAATCCCAATGCATTGTCGATACATAAATATCCCTCGATCCTTCCGATCATAAGTCTTCCCGATATTCCAAATATGGGGTTCTTCATTTGCATCATGCCGACATTAGCTCCTATGTGCAGCCATTTCGTAAGTTTATACAACATCAGGAAATCAAGATAGCTATGGTTAATCTTTTCATACTTTGAATAATTCAGTACAAAACCTAGGTTCATTTTTGTGCTGAGAGCATACTTCGCCGTGAGGTTCATCCTGATAGGTAATTTTGTAGAATAAGGGTTTTTTGTTTTTTGAAATTCAAATATTTGATAAATAGAATCTTCCAAAACTACATCTTCCGTATTTCCCACATAATCAAGGAGATTTAATCCCGCAAAACCTAAATTTCCCTGACTCAAGTCGTTGCTCAAGCGTCTATCCCAACCGATTTTTCCCCAGTCTAGTAAGGCTATTCCCAATTCTAGCTTTTTACTGAATTGATATGTGACCCCTAAGTCTAGGGCAAATCCAAAGTTGTTTTTTAGAAAATTATTAAAACTAATACCCTTCCAATCATAGCTGATATCCGTGAGGTCGTTAAATTGGAGAGTAGCTGAACTATTTACCAAGTAGTTGTTTTCCATTTCTATTTGATAAATGTCCGGGTTGGTATAAAATTTAATCTGTGATTCTGGTGTGGAAATATCTTGCACCCCATTAAGAATCCTTGCTCTCGCCCCGAACTTCCAATTCTTATGTTCGATTCTCCCACCTATGTAAATTTCATTGAATGATTGTGCAAAAATACCCGGTCCTATGTCGAGAGTTTTGCCCACATAAGGGGTATTCCCATTCGCCAATAAGCCAATCAAATCCTTGTTTAATCGCAGCTGCCCTTGAGTGTTAAAGCTTGCTCCTGTAGATAAAGAAAAATTTCCCATACGGAAATGAATGCTTCCATATTCTAATCGTTGGTCGACATAGAAAAAATTCTTATCGCCCGCATTCTGGTAGGCTTTGTCAAAATCAAAGTATCGTATTCCGTCAATCTCTGAAGTAACCATGTCATTAACTGTCAATCCCCCAGCTGTATAATTTATTGAATACTGTGGTATTCCCAATACCAATCTGTCAGGACTCCCCATTGCAGGATTTATAGTATTTCTTTGATAGGAATTGTTCATTAACAATGTCGAATTATATTGTCCGTATGCAGAACCCAAACCAATCAAGAATAAACAAACAACCAGTCTAAATTTCATCAATTTTCAATTCTTAATTCAACACCCAATTTTAAATCCAAGTTATAATCATCATAGATGTATAAGGCCTCATCAGAAACCGGATTTGTACTGAATTTTACCTTTGCCAGCACCTTTTTTGACTTCAAAAGATGGTCTATTTTTCCTTTTTCAAACTCGATAAAATTACTGTAATCATAAGAACCAATAGTTTTTCCTTGTACATCTAACGGTGGAGCTTCGATTTGTATTGGATCTATCGCCAATGAATCCAGAATCTTGTCATTTTCATCTAAAAAGTACGTTTGTATCTCGGTTTCTACCGGGAATTCATTATTTACTAGCAATTTGAATGTAGCACTTTTTATATAATCATAACTTGTAAAGTCAAAATCAAATGTATCCGCTAGCACTAGATCATTTACTTTCAGATACAAGGGTAATTCTACGCCGATATCTACACTGAAATAACTGTTTTTGTCAATAAATTCTGCGGGATTATAGATGTCATCTGGATTTGCTAAAGCACTCATATCGTAAACCACTCTCACGGGTCTATCATTGAGTAAGACCCCCACATTCGAATTACCACTATTAAAATAAAAATCCGTTCTTTTAAATTGCCCGGCTTCTTCAAGACTTGGATAGTCAAAATTTATTCCTTCGTCTATATACTGACTTTGCACACTCGTCACATCGCCATTGCTAGCATGAATGTCTAGTACAGAGACTTCACTCCTTACTGGAAATCCAAATCCATTATCTACCCCAACATGTATCCGTGGTTCTTCAAAATAAATACCCCCGCTTATCCAATTGGTAAATAGCCCAATGGTAATAAAATCGCCATTGATAGGAAATCTATGCTTTCCAAAATAGCCTTCTACATATTTAAATTCAATGTAGTCTGTTTTCATATAAAGCCGACTCAAATCCAGTTCCTGACCTGTGTCATCATGGGCATTGTAAATAAAATGAATGCTGGTATCTATCGGATAGAGTGAATACCCATCTAAGTTGAATGGTGAAGAAGTCACTAAGTTACCTCCCGTGCTATTCAAGATGTAATTTTGGTCAAATTCTTGCCCTTGAGCATCAACAATGGAAGGCGATTGAATATTAATAAATACCTTTCCGACATAATCGCAAGAATACCTAAATTGCATCTCTGTATTAATAAAATCACCCCTTTTGATATCATATTTCGAGGGGAATGGCACATTTACTAAAAAATCCTTTTCTAATATTGGAAACTCTTGTGGGATTGGAAGTGGAGGAAACAGGGACGAAGCATTATCTCTTATCAATTCATTGCTGTATATCGCCGTGATTGACCCATCAGGTTCTATTCTCAATGTCGAGGTCTGGTCTTTTTCTGCAACCTCGTTGATGTTAATCTTACTATTAATAATAGGCAAGGATAGATCAAAACTTTGTTTTTCGAATTGCGGATCCGAGTAATTGTCAAATTGGTTACATCCTGATATTACGGCCATGGTGACAATTAGATAAACTGAAACCTTAAATCCTTGGTACTTCATTGTCATTCTTGAATTTCGATAATTTGTCCTTCTGCCGGGATTTCTATGTCGTGAAATCCTCTTTCATGGAGGAACGTTCTAAAGTCTTTTTGTACATCATATTCCCCATGTACGAGGAAAAGCTTCTTAAGGTTCGGTGTTTGGTTTTTTATAAAATTGTACATCTCGTGCCTATCTCCATGAGCCGAGAAAGAATCCATGATTTCTATGTGGGCATTGACTTGCTTCCACTCGCCGAATAGTTTAATCACTTCTACACCATTGCGTAACATACCTCCCGGAGTCGTAGGGCTACAATATCCAACAATCAAAAATGTGTTTTTAGGATCTTCTATATTGTTAGCCAAGTGATGTTTTACTCGTCCGGCATTCATCATTCCCGATGAACTGACGATGACCATTGGCTCTTTTTTCTCATTAAGCGCTTTAGACTGGCTCACTTCTCTGATGTATATAAGGTCATTAAAACCAAAAGGATTGTCATCCGTCAGCATATATTTATTCAGTTCATTATCATAACATTCGGGATGAGAACCATATACGACCGTTGCATTCACGGCTAATGGGCTATCGACATAAACGGGAATATGAGGTAGCAGGCCAGCATGTGCCATCTTGTCCATCATATAGACAATCTCTTGCGTACGACCTACGCTGAATGCCGGTATTATCAGCTTGCCTCTATCTTCTACGCAAGTTCTTTTTATCACTTCTAGCAATCGAGATGATTGTTCTGGTGTCATCTCATGATCTCTATTTCCATAGGTGCTTTCGCAAATGAGGTAATCCACCTCTGGCATGGGTACGGGGTCTCTTAATATGGGTCTGTCCGGTCTTCCTATATCTCCGGTAAATCCAAGCATGGTGGTTTTGCCATTTTCATTAATTCTTAGGGTGACAGAAGCACTTCCAAGAATGTGTCCTGTATCAGCAAAATAGATTTCTACATGATTGTTTATTCTGTGCCAATGATTGTAACCATACGTTACGAATCGATCCATAGTGGGTTGTACATGCTTAGTTCTGTATAATGGCTCTCTTTCTTTAGCCCCCCTTTTTTTCTTTCTTTTACTCAATTTCTTATTGTACCATTGAGTATCACGTTCTTGTATCATGGCACTATCGAGCAACATGATGGAACAGAGGCTTCGAGTCGCATGAGTACAGTGTATTTCTCCTTTATATCCTTCTTTTACGAGCTTCGGAATACGGCCAGAGTGGTCTATGTGGGCATGAGAAAGTACCAGACAATCTATTTCTTCCGGATCAAACCACCAGCGATTGTTCAATTCCCAAGACTCCTGCTCATCCCCTTGAAATAATCCACAATCCAGTAACAGTTTAAACCCATTGTCCAGTGTAATCAAATGAGAACTTCCGGTTACATGTCTGGCTGCCCCACAGAATTTAATATTCATTATTCACAATTATTTTAAAAAGGAGAAAGATACTACAATTATATAAAATGAATCAAACCACGTCTGAGATAATTACTTCACACAGGTGGAATCACAAACTGTATTCAATTGATTCTTGAAAAAAAAACAATTTAATAGGTGATAAAAAAGAGAGAGACTACCCACAATTTAGGTAGTCTCTCCGTTTTTTCATGCTTAATATTGATTGACCCTTGTGTTAGATTTATTTTACACCGTGCATTAGTTTTTTTACTAATGGGCTTAATAATATTGCAATTACTCCAAAACCTATAGGAATCAAAGTAAATATTAGGAAGAACGTAGTCATGTCGTATTGTGACACGATAACATCTATTTTCTCTCCCATCTTACCTGCCAATTTATTTCCGATGGCGATTGCTATATAGTAAATTCCAAACATCATCGCAATCATACGACCCGGTACAAGCTTACTAATGTAGGAAAGTGAGACCGGTGATAAGCAAAGTTCTCCCAAAGTATGGAATAAATATGCTAAAACCAACCAAATTAGAGATACCGAGGCTACTTTTGCTCCCTGCTCAATACCTAATGAACCAAACGCCAATGCTCCGAAACCTATACCCAGCAAAATCAATCCAAAACCATATTTTGCGGAAGCACTGGGATTATATTTTGACTCCCACCACTTGCTAAATAATGGTGCAAATACGATGATAAACAAGGAATTAAGAATTAGAAACCACGTTGCCGGAATTTCTATTTCGTTACTTTGAATTTTGACAACCGTCGCTTGTACGATGCTTGTCTTTTTATTGTTTAGCTTATCCGCATCTAATATTTTTTGCAACTTTTCTTCATTTATGTAAGAGAAATTTCCTTTTTTATCAAGATCAATCAAGTGAACTTTATCGTTGACCTTGAGCTCGATCGGTTCAATGATTTTAGTACTTTGTGTTCCCAAATCAGCATTTGAAACCATCTGGTCAGAAATCAATAGAGGAACCTCTTTTATCGATTTTTCGCCATTTTCTCCAATATTGGTTTCTTTTTTAACTTGGTAATCTACAATATAGGATGTTGATTTCAAATCCCGATTGACCATCCAAAATATTAGTCCCCAAATTATTACAAAACTAGTTGCCAAAATTACATTTGAAAGCAATATTCTACCATAAGTTTGTTGGATGAGTCTATAAAGTACATACGTAATGATAAGAACAGGGACTACGGTAATCAAAATATTGACCACCAAAAAGATATTTGCGTAGGCTCCTTCCATAATACGATTAGTATAATCCTTCGCAAAAATGGTCATAGAACCACCTGCTTGCTCAAAAGATGCCCAAAACAATACGGTAAAAACACAGAATATGACTATCGCTAACATTCTATCTCTCGTTACCGTCGGATATCCTAATATCCTTTTTACTAAAAGTAGTAAAAAAAGGATAAGTGCCACAATAATCCAAGTCCCCGAAAAATCGTTGCCGTTAATTTCGAGAAGATTGGTGCCAGCAATCTTAGAAACAGGGTCATTAATTATCCAAATCAAACCCATCAAAGTAACGATGGCAATGATAACCAAATCACTTGTAGAGAAAGGATTAAATTTATCTCCTTCAAATTCCAATTTTGCCTCATTATTCCCAGATGTGTCAGCAGGCTTGAGGCCTATTTTTCCGAAGAGGGGTTGTGCAAAGTAAAATTGCAACATTCCTAAAAACATAAAAATACCAGCAAGTCCAAAGCCATAACTCCAGCCGACTTTTTCACCTAAATAACCGCATAGCATAATCCCCAAAAAAGCTCCAGCATTTACACCCATATAAAATATGGTATATGCACCATCTTTCTTTTCAGGATGTTCTTTATACATTTCTGAAATTACAGAAGTCATATTTGGTTTAAAAAATCCATTACCAATAATGAGCAAACCTATACCGATGTAAAGAAATATATGAGAAAACTCCAATGCCATGGAAGCATGTCCCAAAGTCATTATTAATGCTCCGATCACTACCGCATTTCGATATCCTAAATATCGATCTGCCAAATATCCACCCAAGATAGGTGTAAGATATACCAGTGCCGTATAGGTTCCATATAAACTTAAAGCTTGTTCTCTTGGCCAGTCCCATCCACCAATACCTAATGCACTTACTAAGAAGAGCACCAATAATGCCCTCATCCCATAATAAGAAAACCGTTCCCACATTTCTGTAAAGAACAGAACAAAAAGTCCTGCCGGATGCCCTAGTACTTTTGTGTCAAAAAAATCTGAGTGTGCTTTTTGATTCATATTTTATGTGTTAGTTGTTTTTATTTTAATTTAATGAAAATCTACCTCATTGTCTTCAGCACCATGAGTCAGATATTCCAATTTTTTCCTGATTAAAAGCATTATTATTCCAAATATTACACAAAAAAGAGCGATGCCCGTAAAAACTGTATACTCACCTAAATTTGATGCCGATTCGCCTAGTAATCCGGCTAGCTTGTTTCCAAATCCTGTCATAGCAAAATATACTCCCATCATTAATGAACCATACTTGACCGGTGCCAATTTCGTAATAAATGACAAGGATACAGGGCTGATGCAAAGCTCGCCAACTGTATGAAAGAGATAGGCTAAAACTAACCAAATCATAGAAGAACTACCAGAAGCATTATATTGTCCAGCAGCAGCAGTCATAAAGAAAAATCCGCTGCCCATGATTATTAGTCCAATAATCATTTTAAATAAAGAACCAGCTTCTTTGTGTTGAAGCTTTCGTTTAGCCCAAAAACCAGCAACAGTTGTACCTAGTAATATTATAAATAATGCATTTAAACTCTGAAACCAAGATGCTGGTATTTCATGACCAAAGAGCATTCTGTTTGTATTATCCTTAGCATAAATATTCATTAAACCTCCAGCCTGTTCAAAAGCTCCCCAAAATATTATAACCAACAAAAATGATAGTAATAATACTAATATTCTGTCTTTTTCAATTTGGTTCAATGGTCTATTTTTTGCTTCCAATTCCTCTGGGTCTGTTGATTGACCTATATAATTTCCTACATTTTGAAGATATTTTTGACCCCATAGATATACCAACATACCAAGTAACATACCTATACCTGCCAATCCAAAACCATAATGCCATCCGAATACCTCTCCTACATATCCTACAATTAAACTTGCGAGAAAAGCACCAACATTAATTCCAATATAAAATATAGTAAATCCTTTATCACGTCTAATATCTCCTTTTCGATACAAGCCTCCAACCATAGTTGAAATATTGGGTTTTAACATCCCTACGCCAAGTATTATAAGTATAAGTCCCGTATAAAAAGCCCACATTTGCTCTACTGCAAGTATCCCATGACCAAAACATAATAGTATACCTCCTATTAGTACAGATTTCTTTTGTCCTATTAATTTGTCTGCTATCCAACCTCCAGGAATCGATGCGACATAAACGAGCATTGTATACCAACCATATAGTTTAAGCGCCTCGCCATTACTCCAACCCAATCCAGGGTTCCCACCTTGGTGTTCTGCGACTAGATAAAGTACTAATATTGCTCTCATTCCATAATAAGAGAATCTCTCCCACATTTCTGTGAAAAACAATACAAACAAACCCTTAGGGTGTCCAAACAATTCTTCTCTTTCTGGATGAGATTGATTATCTAATACACTGCTTTGATTCATAACCTTGAAATATTTTTTCAAAAAAGTTTAAAAAACAAACCCTAAAAATAGATTTTTTAATAAGATTTTCTCTGCTTATCGAAAATAAAATTTATTTCCTCCTGATATTTTGGCCACCACTTTGGTATTTCAGACTTTATTACAATAATTATTTCCTTCATTGCATATTGGAATAATTACCTTTGCAATCATGACGCAAAAGGATATCAGATTACTTGACAAGACTGGGTTAATCGAATTGGCGAAAGCCTACAATCAACCCGCATTCCGAGCTAAGCAACTTTATGAGTGGCTCTGGAATAAGTCATGCACCTCTTTTGATGAAATGACCAGCCTGCCTTTGGGCTTTAGAGAACGACTCAAAGAGGACTATACGATTAACGGTATCTCCGAAAATTTAGTCCAAAATTCTATTGACGGTACAATAAAATCTAGGTACGAACTCCACGATGGAAACATGATAGAGTCTGTACTCATTCCAGTGCCAGAAGACAATAGATACACTGTCTGTGTTTCCTCACAGGTAGGATGTAGCTTAAGCTGTAAATTCTGTGCTACCGGCCAAATGGACAGAGTTAGAAATCTCGATCCCGGTGAAATATACGACCAAGTAGCGAAGACCAATGTTCAATCCATGGCCTACTACAATCATCTTCTCACCAATATCGTGTATATGGGGATGGGTGAGCCTCTTCTTACTTATGGTAATGTGCTGAAAAGCATAGAATATATCACTTCTCCTGATGGATTAGGGATGTCTCCAAAAAGAATTACAGTGAGTACTGCCGGAATCGCAAAAATGATAAAAAGAATGGCAGATGATCAGGTAAAATTCAATCTTGCACTTTCTCTACATGCGGCAGACGACCTCAAACGCAACGAAATCATGCCTATTAACGAACAGAATAACCTCGAAATACTCATGGATGCTTTAAGCTATTTTTATCAAAACACTAAAAATAAAATTAGCTATGAATACATCATTTTTAAGGATTTCAACGATGGT
>Ga0116163_1001562_pt1 | contig 14089 bp, 10 predicted proteins | sample AD_UKC107_MetaG_FD_89889 | JGI IMG/M metagenome (GOLD analysis project Ga0116163, IMG submission 89889) | Active sludge microbial communities of municipal wastewater-treating anaerobic digesters from Hong Kong - AD_UKC107_MetaG | ecosystem: Engineered > Bioreactor > Anaerobic > Digestate...
GTACAGGTTTATACCAGCTCATGTCGTATGACGATACAGGTAGATTACGGTATATCAGTAGATTGGTAAAGGAATGAGGAAAAAGAAAAGGATTTGATGTGCTATCAAATCCTTTTCTTTTTGGCCTTAATCATCTACACCTACCCCTTTGCCGGAATATGAGGAACATTAATTAGCTTTGCTTGATAGGCATTGTCCTTATAGGTTTTTGTACCCATAAGAACCATATGACCATTGTGTAATTTTGCAATGTATTCATAAGGTTTTTTCATCGGGTCATCGTCCAGTATAAGTAATTGCTTAGTTTCAATATTAAAGTAATATTTACCCGATCCTTCCACCTTGTCGTAATATCCGTATTTGTAAGTATAATCTTTATCAAAATCTATCCACTGCCCTTTGGTCTCTCCCTCAGCAGTCACTTTGGAATTCTCAAATTTGAATTGATATTCCCATATTCCTACATCTAGGATTGCCCATGGTTGAGCACCTTCCTCACTTTGTCTAAACTTTAGAGCTTCTTCAGCAAATTTTCTCATGTTGATGATCTCCGCAGGGTTGACTTGTTCCGGGTCGATGGCTTCCTTGTAACCTTCTTTTTTCAACTCGTCCACGATATCTGTTGACTTTTCATCTTGTGTTGTGCTTGGTTTCTCAGCATTTTCCTTACATGAGCTTGCCATCATTCCAAAAAATAAAACGAATAGTATTAATTTTGCTACGTTCATAATTTATAAATTAAATTAGCATCAACCAATATGATTGAGGCACAAAGATAAATGCAAGAAAGATTTTTATCATATATAAAACAAGAAAATCTTTTTGGACTGGAAGATAAACTTCTATGTGCCGTCAGTGGGGGCATCGATTCTATGGTGCTTTTACATTTACTAACTCACCATCATTTTAACATCGGGGTAGCTCACATTAATCACCACAAACGGGGAAAAGAAAGTGACCTCGATGAAGTACTCGTATCCGCTTATTGTAAAGAACATGGACTCCCATTTTATCAATATTCATTGCCAATACCCGAGAAAAAAGGAAATTTTCAAAAATATGCCCGCACTCAAAGGTACGAATGGCTCAGAACCGTCGCCAAGGAAAATAACTATAGATATATCTTAACAGCTCATCATCTGGACGACGTATTAGAAACCATGCTCATGAACCAAATGCGAGGCTCTGGATTACATGGACTCCTATCACTCAAAGCCAAAAACCTCGATATCAGAAGGCCCTTACTTTGTTTTGATAAACAAGAAATAGTCGACTATGCAAGATTATACAATGTGCCATATCGTGAAGATTCAAGTAACCTCCAAAACGACTATGAAAGAAATAAGGTTAGAAATCTCCTGATACCACTCATGCATCAAGTCGATGAACGGTCGGTCAAGGGTCTCTACCATTCATTAGAAATATTGCGGAAAGAGGCAACTATCCTCGATAAATTAAAACAAGAATGGAAAAGTAAGTATTCCTTAGAGACAAGTGCTAGCACCACCATTAATCTTAAGGATCTCAAACTCGAATCGCAACATGACTATATCTTGTACAGTGTTTTATTTGATTTTGGGTTTAATTCGACTCAATGTGAAGAAATGTTAAACAGCATACAGATTGGCGCTTTTTGGAAAAGTGAAAATTATATGGCTGTCATGAAGGATGGACAACTCTCATTGCATTCCTCGTCTCATGTTGAAAAAATCAACCAACAGATTCCACTTGATGGCCGCTATATTATTGATAATAAAATATTGGATATCAGACTATTAGATAAAAAAGAAAACCTTGAGTCTGATGGTTCGATTTATGTGGCTTTCGACCGTTTTCCTTTTCCATTGAAAATCAGAAATAAAGAAGATGGCGATTCCTTCAGGCCATCAGGTATGCAAGGAAAATCCCAGTCATTAAAAAAATTCATGAATGGATTGAAACTGGATAGAATTGAAAAAACGCAAATTCTCCTGCTATGTAATGATAAAGAAATATGTGCCGTAATCCCTTATCGTGTAAGCGAAAACTATTTGGTAAATGAGAAACGTGAGTTTGTCTTGAAAATAAAATTAAGTTTTATGTCGTCCTAAAAAGAAAATGCATTTCATTTTTTCAATTTTATACCTTTTACTCATCAAATAATGAAATTAAACAATCGAAAAAAATGAAATGCACCTCAATATCTAATTTATAGCTCGTATGTCAATTAATGGTTGTGACCCGCGTGCTCATCTTCATTTTTAACATAATCCATTCCACATTTTGGACATTTTCCAGCTTTATCACTTCCGCTATCCTTGCAGTGCATCGGGCAAATAAATGCAGACGTATATTCTTTTCCTGATTTCACAATATTATCGGTTGCATCCATCATATCATCCATAGCATCACCTGCCGCATCCATTGCCTCCTTTCCGGCTTCTTTCACGTCATTAACTGCATCTTTGGCAACATCACCAGCATCATTGGCGGCTTCTTTTAAGTTGTCAGTGACATTTTCCATTGGGTGTTCATTCTCATTGACGGTGGTGTTCTCAGTCGATTGCTTGCAAGAGGTTACAAGTAGAGTTCCTAAGAAAAAGGCGAACATTAAAACAAATAATTTTCTAGACTTCATTCCAAATAAAATTAAAATTATTAAAAGATTTACAATTAAAATGCAAAGATAATTCGATTTTTTAAAAAACCATCGTTGGAAAATGAGATTTTACTACAATATTTTGGCCGCTATTGGACAAAAAACAAGGAATTACTAAAAATCAACTCTCCTTGTTTCCAAAATCCTCTATATAGTGGGTTATCCACCATATAAATCACACTGCCATTGCCTTTATTTTGAAATCCGTAGGTCAGTGAATTTTTAAAAGTTGGCAATAACTTACTTCCAATAAAACCCTTTACATTCAAATTTTCATTGGTGTAAATGGCATTCCGACCTTCATTTAAAAATTTATAGGAATCTTTATCCGTTTTCAGACTGAAATAGTAGTCACCCAATCCAAGTGACATGGGATTAGAATTATCAACCACATTTCCTATAATTGCACCAGGCATAGAGGAGGCGATAGAGTTTCTCTCAGCATCTTCGAATCTGTTTTTTTCCAGTTCCTTGACCGAAACACTGTCTTTTCCTGAGGGAAATTCTTTTTTTCTTATTCCAAATATTTTCTCTGCATTAGCAAATGGTCGAATTGCACTGCCTATCACAATTAATTTACCACCATTTGAAATCCATTTTTCGATTTCATCCATTTTCCCATTAGATAAATCATAGCTGCCCTCTGCCAGTATGAGTGTGTTAAAATTGGCAAGAACGGTTCCATCAATTTTTTTAAAATCCATCCTCGAAAGTTCATAGTTCAATATCTTTTCGAAGTAATACCACACCTGTCCCACTTCATTGTTAGATGTACCATCACCTACTGCCAAAAGAACCTCTGGCTTCTTTATCAGCTTAAAAGCGCTACCTCCCATATCTTTACCTTCATTTGACCAGCCACTTTTAAGAGTTTTATAATTTACATCTCGGAGGATGAATTGTAATCTCTTAGCAAAATCTTCAACACTGCGATTATCCCAGCGAGTTATTAGAATGTCTCCTCTGTCTATATCCACATCATACTTAACGGATTTTTGTGCATATCTAGCTTGGAATCCTTGGCTAAGCAACTCAGCCAATACTCGATAAGATTCCTCACTGCCCCATTCAAAGGTCACCGCATACACATCCTCTTGAATGGATTGATTTTCGTGATGCTGGCATTTCCATTCCGAACCGTAATTCAGGCTTCCCGCAATACCATAAGCCTCTAGACCATAAGCCAAAGGCAATGACCATGCCGTGATATCGTAAGTCAGACTATCCGACAGCTTAGGATTGATATCCATAAGTGCCTGCAAAAGTTTAGACTTACGCTGTCCACTAGGAATGAACATATCTCCTGGTTCCGTTTTGAAACTTTGATTTCTATCATTGAAATACGAGTATCCTGAAAGATTTTCGCTAGCATTCACCGCATAAGTTTTAATGCCTTGCAAATCCATCAACTTAGCAAGTGACTCTAGATTAGGTCCATTTTTAATAAGGTATCCATTAAAAATGGTTTTATCTGATGATTGCTTCGAATCAAAAAATCTATAGAATTGAGACTTTAAAAAATCACTATTTTGAGCTGTAGTATGCAAAGTTGCCAGTGCAGCCGTCGTGTGTTGCTCAATTCTATCTTTTAGAAAAAGAGTATCCTTATTGTCCAATAAAATAGCTCTGCCTGACATGCCATGCCCCGCCTTTTCGTAAGTCATCCCGATACTTCCATTCATCAGGGGGTAAGTATCGCCATAACTAGGGTACAACAAATCGAAAACTTCTCGTGTAAAATACAACCAACCTTCACGATCAAATGCCTCAGCATTCCCCATGCCAATTGTTTCTTGGAATTTTCGTTGATAATCCATGATGACGCTGTGGTATGGTTCGGCGGCTGGTGCAAAGTAGTAATGGTCATTGGGATACATTTCGTGAAAATCAACGTGTACTTCGGGCATCCATTGGTTATAAACCTTGATCCTTTGGCGAGATTCTACCTGGGTTAACCATGCCCAATCTCTGTTGAGATCAAAAAGGTAGTGATTGACCCGTCCGTATGGCCATGGTTCTTGATGTTCTATATCATTGAGTCCGGGATGAATTTCCTCTCCTTGTATTTGATTAGTCCAATTGACGTAACGGGAGTAACCATCTGGATTGAGGCATGCGTCAAGTATCAAAATTGTATTGGTCAAATCTTGCTTACGTGATTCGTCCGGTTGAGCATATAAATAGCTGACCTCGATGGCACTATTTGTAGCACCTGCCTCATTTCCATGCACTCCAAAACTAAACCATACTATGGCTGGAACGTCGGCATCAGCCAACTTACCATTTTCAATATTTGAAAAATGCTTGGTTCTTATCTCTTCGAGTTTTTGCAAGTTTTCTGGAGTACTGATGTACAACAACACAAGCGGTCTATGCTCCTCCGAGTATCCATAATTTTCAAGCTTTATATAAGGAGAATTTTCAGCCAAATAATTCATATAATCAATGACATCATGGTGATAAATAAAATTTTCGCCATAGTTATAATTATAGTATTCATAGGGTGATTTTAATTGACTCATAAGGGCATTGGCATACAATCCTACAATCAAAATCAAGAAATTTCGCAACATAACTTAATGCTTTAATTTACAAAAACGAGTTGGACAAATTCGAAGTACGAATATAAGTTATTGGTAGGAAATGAAATGAATAGTTGAAAATTGCTTTCAGGTACAAATAATAATTTTCAGCGATTCCCTCAATTCTCATCGAAATCTAACTATATGGAATATAGGTTAAGCCACTAGTCTAAACAAATTTCACCTAGAGTTACTCAGGGTGATAGAAGGTTACTACCCTTTTCCCTTCATGATAGATTGCAATAAAGGCATCTTTATAACCAGCTTTTCGGATTTTCATCAATACACTTTTTGCATCTTCCAAATCTGAATAAGAACCGAACATGTATCGATACATTTTCATGTCGCTGAAGTATTCCTTTTGAATCGGAGCAATAGACTTTGCTTTTTTAAGATTCAAATTACCTTCTTTGGCTGCTAAAAACTGAACCATATAGGTGACTTCTACGGGTTTTGAACTTGGAAATTCAGTCTCAACCTTTGCAGTTTTAGTTTCAATCTTTGTTTTTTCATTTTCGGTCGCAATTTCTGTTGAAACCGAATCTATTTCTTTGATTTGAGGTTGATTATCCTCTTTCGCTTGCACTATCATTTCTTCATCTTTCTTAATTGTAGATTCATCGATTGCAAGCTCTTCTTTGGTTACAGCTTTAGGTAATTCTTTTTCCATAGCTTGTTCTACAATATCTTGTTTCTCCTCATTTTCATGTACAATCACCTCTAATTCGCTGTCATTAGAGTCCTCAATTATTTTCGCTTCGGATATAATTGGTTTTTCTTGTTCTGTGACCTTTTCTGGGATATTGTTTTCAGCTACGTCTTTTTTGGATTCCGTAACCTCTGTTTCTGTTGCAATAATCGCCTCATCCTGAAGTTCCTGGTTTGATTCCGTATTTTGGGGATGTTCAATCACTTGAATCTGCTTGCAAGATTTCATGACAATTTGAAACAATTCTGCTAAACTTGGTTTATTTTCTTTGGGGTATTGGTAACTAAAATCATTATACTTTTTAAGTCCTTCTTGACAGCGTCCGAGTTTCAATAACGTCAATGATTCGTAATACCATGAAATGGGATATTCAGAATTTTGGTTAACAGATTGGAAGCACTTCAAGGCATTAGGATAATCGTTGTTTTCAAGATAGAGCTTTCCTGCATTGAAAATCAAATCAGCCGTCTCCTTATTCATCGACTCAATAACTAAAACTGTATCGATACGAATACTTGGTCTTTCAATATATACGATTTCTTTTTCAGTAACTTGACTGGTATCTACATCGATCATTTCTTCCAATTCAATAGCGTCAACCATCATAATACTGTCCTGAGGAAGATAGGCCTCACTCATTTTCCTTTCTTCGATTTCTTGAGGAGATTCAGAAGAAACATTGATGAGAATTCCGGCTGAGATTAATAAATTACTGTAAATCACATCATTGCTTATAGAGTGGTCTGAAGCGGCAAAATATTCAGTACCATCAATAAAACCATTGTTATTAGAATCGCTGACATCGCGATAATCCATCGTATTAGATATACCAGAGAAGAATTTAGTCGTAAGCAAATCGCCTGAAAGCTGAAAGCTCATGTTTTTAGAAAAACGATAATACCCAGACATACCACTTTTCCAAACTCCCATGAGTCCATCGGTATTCCCACTATAGTGAATGGCAGGAAAATGTTGATTAAAAAAAGTGGCATTCACAAACACATCAGGCATATCAATATCAAGAAAACCAATTTTTAACCGTCCCATCAGCCCAAATTTTCCCTTTTCAAAATTTACAACAGGCCCTAGCAAAATGTATTTAGTAAACCAATTGTCATAGGTCATTACATATTCTCGATAATTAAACCTAGAAGACATCATGTCTAGAAACGGAGACTTTACATTATTATTTATTATTCCACCACTTAGACCAAAACCGATATTTCCAAAAAAATAATCTACATCACTATTAAAATTGAAACCTCTATTTGCAAAATTATAGGTGTTTTTAAAAGTTCCCATAGGCATGGAAACCCCAGCATTGAAACCAAATTTTAGTCCTCCTTGGGAAAATACTTGTTGACTAAATAGACAACAAAATGCAGTGATTGATAAAATTATATGCCTCATACTACGATTCAATGCTTTAATATCAAGCGGTAAAGATATAATATAAATTTATATATATAAAATATTTTCATATAAAGTATTGATTCAATCGTGTATTATATTTATGCTTATCCTCTCAAAAACAATAAGATTGGAAATTTGGCATAAAATTTGAAATACATATTACGATTTAATTTAATATGTATGAGATTATATAATAATATTATAGGCCAAACCTTGTTTCTTTCTATTATAATTTTCAGTACTTACTCCTGTTCGTCAGATGCACCTATTACCATTGATCCTTTGGACGAAACTTTAAAAACTACCTTGAGCGATGCATCACCTTCCGGAAACAAAAATTATTTTAAACTTCCGAAATCGTCGGAATTGAGCAAAATACCTCAAGACCCTAACAATGTTTTGACCGCTGAAAAAGTGGCTTTAGGGGCATATTTGTTTCATGAGACCGGACTTTCTTCTCATCCTAATGACGAAGATTATCAATATACTTACTCTTGTGCCACTTGTCATAATGCAAGTGCAGGGTTTCAATCTGGAACTTTTCAAGCGATTAGAGAAGGAGGTCTAGGATTTGGATTGATTGGCGAAAGCCGAATTCCAGACCCAAATCATCCGCTTCCTGATGTTCAGTCCATCCGCACTCCAAGTGCTATGAATATTGCTTATCAAAAAAATATTTTGTGGAATGGACAGTTTGGTAGTAAAGATAAAAACATCAACACTTCACACTTATGGAAAACAGGCACTCCATTAGAAAAAAACAGATTAAACTACGATGGAGCAGAAACACAGGCGATTGCAGGCCAAGATGTTCACAGATTAAACATTACCCCCGAGTTACTCAATATGAAAGCTTATAAAAACATGTTTGATGAGGCTTTCCCGAGTGTACCGCAAGAAGATAGATATTCAGCAGTCAATGCTGGACTAGCCATTGCCGCTTATGAAAGAACACTATTACCATACAAATCCCCTTGGCAGCAATACCTTGACGGAAATGAAACTGCCATGAGTGATGAACAAAAAGAAGGTGCCATCCTATTTTTTGGAAAAGCAAATTGTGTAAGTTGCCACACCGGACCAGCACTTAGTAGCATGGAATTTTATGCATTGGGTGCTGGAGATATGGTTGATTGCATTGAACCTACATTGCGAACTTCAATCAATGACAAAGAAAACAGAGGTAGAGCAAGTTTCACAAATCTCGCCTCCGATGAGTATAAATTTAAAGTACCTCAAATCTATAATTTGCGAGATTTAAAATACCTGGGTCATGGTGCCACGTTTAAATCTGTAGAAGACATCATCCGTTACAAAAATGATGCAATAGCAGAAAATTCTAGAGTACCAGCTGGTAAACTTTCACCTGAATTTGTACCATTAGGTCTGTCAAATGATGAAATCAATAAATTAACACAATTTGTGAAATTTGCATTATATGACGATGATTTAGAGAGATATGTACCGGAATTATTACCTTCTGGATTGTGTTTTCCAAATGGTGATGCAGTATCTAAAAATGAAATGGGCTGCGAATAAATAAAGAGTTCAGAAAGATTAAAAAAGTCCTAAGTTTTACCAATGCTTGGGACTTTTTGCATTACTTTACCATTCAAAGAAATCCACTTTATACTCTATACCCATTTTCCTCTACTTAGTGACAGAAAAATTGTAGAAGGATTAAAAATTTTCGTAAAATGCCTTTGTTAACGAAATGAATTTTTTGGTGTACTTGCTTTCGACGGTATCTTCTCTGATATAAATTTTTTCTCTTTTGGTTAAGTTCGAGTTACGTCTCAACAATAACAATGACCGAATCGCCTCGCCATCTTGCACAGAAGAGTAAACATCTAACCTCTCATTCAGAAATAAACCTTCTGAATAAGCATCTTCAATAAACTCTTGTGCCATGATATGCGGCAAAATCACAGAAAAATATCCGCCACTTTCTAGTAGTGCTTTGACCGATTTTATCAGGTCTTTTTTCGTGAGAGTCTCAGTGTGCCGCGATATTTTTCGCTTATCATTATTGGATACAGGACCCGCATCAAAGTATGGAGGATTACTAACAATGGCATCGTATTTTATCCTTGAAGTTACCGCATAATCTTGCACAGAAACATTCAACAAAGACATACGATTAGAAAAGACTGAATTATGAAAATTCTCATCCGCAACCTCAGCGGTATGTTGATCTATCTCAATACCCAATACATTTGCATCTGTATTACGCTGTGCGAGCATCAAAGCAATTACTCCAGTTCCAGTACCGATATCTAAAATATTTTTACAAGCTCCGACCTTTGCCCATGCACCCAAAAGCACTGAATCGGTGTTGACTTTCATAGTCACTCCTTGTTGTCGAATGGTGAATTGCTTAAACCGAAACAAATCTATAAACTCAAAACTTTACAGGATTCACTTCATGCATCAATTTCACAATTTCTTCATAAATCGAATCCCCCGTAGGTTTACTAAAATAATCCCCATCAGACCCAAACGGTGGGCGGTGTTCGCTTCCTGTAATAGTCAATGGTTTGCTATCAAGGTACTGATAACCATTTTGATCTTCGAGAACTTTTTGCATCATGTATGCCGTTCCCCCTCCAGGGACATCTTCATCAAGGAATACAATTCTGTTGGTCTTTTTGAGGGAATTAACAATCACATTTTCTAAATCAAATGGCATCATAGTCTGCACATCGATGAGTTCCACACTGATACCGTCATCCTTTAACATGGACAAAGCTTTTTGTGCTTCTCTCACACAGGTTCCGTAAGTTACCAAGGTCAAATCATGACCTTCTGCCAATATCTCAGGCATGCCCAATGGAACGGTATATTCCCCAATATTATCAGGCAATACTTCTTTAAGTCGATAAGCATTGAGCGGCTCAATGACGATACCTGGATCGTCAGAAAGCAAGAGGGTATTGTACATTCCTGCCGCTTGAGTAAAGTCGCGAGGGACGCAGATATATATTCCTTTTAATGAGTTGACCATTATGCCGAGTGGTGAACCTGAATGCCATATACCTTCTAGTCGATGTCCTCTCGTACGTATTATTGCCGGGGATTGTTGAATGCCGTTACTCCTCCATCGTACCGTGGCTAAATCATCTGAAAGCGCCGAAATGGCATAAATCAAGTAGTCCAAATACTGCATTTCCGCGATGGGTCGCAATCCACGCATGGCAGAACCAATAGCCTGTCCCGCAATCGTCCATTCTCTAATACCTGCATCAAAGACTCGCTCAACACCATATTTTTCTTGCATTCCTGCAAATCCCTGATTCACATCGCCTATTTTACCGACATCCTCACCAAATGCAATCATATCTGGCAATTGACCAAGTTTTCTATCAAAAAACTCATTGATAACTTGATAACCATTTAGTTTTTGAGAGTTTTCGGAAAAGATTTTCTCTACCATCGGTACGTTCACGGCTGCATGAGAACTCGAACTATATAGATGGCTTTGATAGGCTTCATCTGCCATATTCACTTCATCATTGACTAGGACTCTTAGGGTATCTATGGTCGCAAATGACAATTTTTGATTTTTACGCAAAAGGGCTTTTGCGAATGAAACCAACTCGCCGAGATTGGGATTTACCAATGATTTATACTCCCTAGTGAATTCCACATGTTCATTTATCGCATTGGACTCATCATTGAGTACGGCTGTGATAGCATTCATCAAAGGTCGTCTTCTCTCCAGTACTTTTTTCCAGGCAACATTTCTACCTTCGGTCGCAAATTTTTTAGCTTGTTCGTTGATTTTTTCTAATTCCTCTTGTGTGACAATGGCATTTTTCACCATCCATTCACCCATTTTTACAATACAATCATACTCATGTTCCCATTCTAGCCTTTCCTTTGATTTATACCTTTCGTGTGATCCTGAGGTCGAATGCCCTTGTGGCTGAGTCAATTCCTCTACATGAATCATGGCTGGTACATGGTCTTTACGCATTTGCTCGGCCACTTCCTCAAACATCAAGCATAAATGCTGATAATCCCAACCTTTGACCTTATGTATATAGATGCCATTTTCGTCGTCCGTTTTTTCAAATCCCGAAAGTGCTTTCGAAATACTGTTTTTAACAGTTTGCATTTTTTTGGGTACAGAGATCCCGTATCCATCGTCCCAAACGGCAACTAAGAGCGGTACTCTCATTACGGCAGCAGCATTCAAGGTTTCCCAAAATACCCCTTCTGAAGTTGAGCTATCTCCGATAGTACAATACGAGATTTCATTCCCATTCACAGAAAACTTGGTGTCTTCTAATCCTAATTGTCTATATTTTTTTGATGCCAAAGCTATGCCCAAAGATCTAGCCATTTGGCCTGCTGTACAACTCACATCAGCGGATATGTTGTACATTTTTGTGTGGTCAAGCCATTCCCCATCTTCCGAAATGAGAGGGGTCGCATAATGGCTGTTCATCTGCCTTCCTCCCGAAAAAGGATCATTATCTACATCGGCATATAATTGAGAAAAGAAATCTTCGACCGTGCATAGTCCCAATGCCATCATGAATGTTTGGTCTCGGTAATACCCTGATCGCCAATCTCCTTTTCTAAAAGCTCGTGCCATAGCCACCTGTGGCACTTCCTTTCCATCTCCTAATATACCAAATTTAGCTTTTCCCGTAAGTACTTCTTTCCTTCCCATTAAACTACATTCTCTCGACACGACACATATATAATAGTCATTGATGACTTCCTTTTTGTAGTCATCGAAGTCATGACTGCCTTGCAAACTATCGATCGAAGAGAAATCGTATTTAATCATTTTCGGTGGTTTCGTTGATTTTAAAAATATATTAAGAGTGCTGCGGAATATTGCCTCTCAGTATTATGAACGCAAAATTACGAATATTGGTTTTGATTAAAAAATTGTTCTTTCAAAAGCTTTAAAAAACTACGGAAACCCCTATAAATCAATGTGTTAACTAATCATTAACAGCATATTTGCTTTACGATGGCATATTATTCAATGTGAAGCGTTTAGTTTTGTATTATTATTTCAATCAAAAAATAATTAGATCAGATATGAAAAAAATTTTATTCTTATTCGCTTTAACGCTAGGTGCTATTAATTTGACAATTGCTCAAACAGAAGCCCCAATGACCGAAGTAAAAGAACAAGCACCTGCTAGTGGGCCGGTTATGACCTTTGAAGACGGTAATACAAGTACGACTTGTGACTATGGTACATTAGAACAAAATGGTGAGCCATTGAGAATTGTTAAATTTACAAATACAGGTACTGAGCCATTGGTTATCAAAAATGCTAGAGGATCTTGCGGATGTACTGTGCCTACATGGCCAAAAGAGCCAATTTTACCAGGTGAGTCTTCTCAAATAGAAATAAGATATGCGACAAATAGATTGGGTAAAATCAACAAAAATGTAACCATTACAACAAATGAAGAAGGAGAAAATGCAACTCACAAAATCAATGTTGTTGGAAATATATTGAAGCCTGCATCAGAAGAAAGTGCTCCAAAAACAGAGCCTAACATGATAAACAACGAAGATAACAATTAAGATTTTTCATAGCAAAGGGTGAACAAATAGAAGTCCGGGTAGTTAGATACTCGGACTTTTTTTATTTCAAAAAATTACTTTGGTCAGAATATGATTGCAATAATATCACCTGCTAAAACACTGGATTTCGAAACGGCATGGGACATCAAAGATTACAGCATCCCCCGTTTCCGCTCAGAAGCCAAAAAACTCATCAATGAACTTAAGAAACTAAAGAAGGAAGAGTTAGAAAAACTCATGGACATCAGCGACCAACTGGCAACTTTAAACATGCGGAGATACAAACAATTTAAACTAAGCCACACTCCCGAAAACTCTAAACCTTCCATACTTGCATTCAAAGGTGATGTTTATGTCGGTTTCGAGGCATGGAATATGACTCACGATCAATTAGTCAATACCAACGATCATGTAAGAATTTTATCAGGACTGTATGGCATTTTGAATCCGCTTGACCTCGTACAACCCTACCGATTAGAAATGGGGACCCAGCTACATACTGATTACGGGAACAACCTATACCAGTTTTGGGGTAATAAGGTCACCAAAGCACTTAACAAAGACCTCAAAGATGTCGGCACTTCGACCATTATCAATCTAGCAAGCAATGAATATTATCATGTACTAGACCCTAAAAAAATCAAGGCAAAGGTGGTTGACATCGACTTCAAAGAAAACCGCAATGGAAAGCTCATCTTCGTGTCCTTTAATGCCAAAAAAGCGAGGGGTAAAATGGCTCGATTCATTGTAGAAAACGAACTCAGAGATGTACATGACCTCCGTGCCTTTGATGGAGATGGATATTTATACTATGCAAATTTATCAACAGAGGATAAATTTGTGTTTGTAAAATAGGTGGCTTTGAGGGAGATTAGGATATAATGTGTTTAGCCCCACACATTGTACGGAGCTAAGTGTACATCACCCCTTCGGGGCTTTCCCACAATAATTAGATCCTACCCACCCTGTGAGTAGCTACTCCAAAGGGGCAGAGAAAAATACCGCAAGACGGAATTTCGCTAGAATTGTGATTCAAATGCAGTTCTGAAAACGATTTTCGTGATTCTAGGACAGAAAGGCCTTATACTTTTTAGTCAAAACAAGAACTAAAATCCGTTAAAAACAGGCTGGTGTTTGACGACGAAGGAGGAGTTTCAGGCTGTTTAGGATTTTAGGAGGGTTTTGGCGTTA
>Ga0116163_1001566_pt1 | contig 14050 bp, 15 predicted proteins | sample AD_UKC107_MetaG_FD_89889 | JGI IMG/M metagenome (GOLD analysis project Ga0116163, IMG submission 89889) | Active sludge microbial communities of municipal wastewater-treating anaerobic digesters from Hong Kong - AD_UKC107_MetaG | ecosystem: Engineered > Bioreactor > Anaerobic > Digestate...
AACATGATGAGAATGATCACCAGGGTGAAGACAATCGAGAGGATTCCAAGCAGTCCCATCTCTCCGAGGACCTGGAAATAATCGTTATGGGTTCGCTTGAAGTTCGACCAGCCGTCGACATACTGCGGTTCATCATGAACGACTTCTCCCATGTAATCAACCGCACGAAGCATATAGGTACCGATCCCGTTTCCGATGATCGGATAATCCTTGAACTGGTAAACCGAGGCCTTCCAGGCAAATACCCTTGCCTTACCACCGGTTGTCTGGAATCCTCTGGCATCAAAGATGGATGACGTCCTTTCGGCAACATTTGTCCCCTTTGCCAACGGGTTATTCGGGTTGGAGAGGATGATCGGCAAGGCCAGTGCGATGACGAGCAAGGCAATCAGGAATAGGCGATTCGTCAGTTTCAGGGTGTCGGCCATCTTTGGAGAATAGGCCTTCATCTCCTGATAATTATCGGTAATCCCTTCCTTTTTCCGACTGTTTCTGTAATAAAGCCACGCGATAACAAACACAACAACACCGATTCCAAGGGAAAGAATAACCGCTCTCGTTCCGATGATCAACACGAGGAAATAGAAAATGGCCGCGTTTATCAGCCCGATTGTCTTGATCACAATAACCGGTATGAAGAATTTCTTTGTCTGGGTCTTGTCTTTCGGCTTCCAGCCAAAATCATAACTGAGTGCAAAGTAAACGGTGATCGGAAGCAGTGAGCCAAGAAAATCCGAGACAAAGTTTGGATTCCCGATGGTGGCCTTGATGGACATCTTCCCACCGCCACCATAAGAACCGAGGAAGAAGGATTGTCCGGTATAGTAGTTGAAGAGCGATTCAATGGCCACCATCGTTCCGGCTGTCATAACGGCGAGCAAGAAATAGGTAATCGCGCGTTTTTCCTCAAGAAAATTCGAGAAATACAGCACCATAAATCCCGTCAGAAAGGCATAAATCCCGATCTCAAATGAAAAGCTGAAATAGAGCGGGTTCTCCATCAGGACGGTAAACGTCGACAGGATGGCCGCGATTCCGAAGAGGAACCAGCCGAGATGCGCCCAGGTAAAGTACATATAGGAATCTTTATCTTTGATCTTTCTGACAAGATAAAGTGTCATGGATATGGTGAAGAATACGATGAGAAAGAAATACTTCGATGTACTGAATTCATAGGTCAGTTTTGGATGAGCAAACATGGCTATGAAGATAAACGTGAAATAGAGAAACAGAGATTCAAACGTCTTCAGGAAAGACGTCTTGTCTCCAAGGGTAATAGGTTTACGATTGTTTCCCACTGAAACACCTCCGAATGATTACGCTGATTTATATTTCAATCTATTTTATCACAAAGGATAAAAGCAGTATGATGCCGAAGAAGGCAAGGATAAACAGATACAGGTACTCGTATAGATGCGGATAAAGAGTATCCGGACTCTTAACAGACGGAAAATCAAAGTAATTGATGTTCCTTTCAAACGGAACCGACTCACTCAGTATGCGTCCATACGGATCGACGAGTCCCGTTATCCCGTTGTTCGATACGTGGCACATCCAGCTTCTCGTTTCCACAGCCCTGATCTGTAGCTGTCTGAAATGCTGATCGAGTGCCGTCTTATGCGTGAAGTATCCATCATTGGTGATGACACAGTACATATCCGCACCCGCTTTTTTGAAATCCACGAACACGTTTGGAAAATACGATTCAAAACAGATGGGAAAGGCGGCATTCACTCCCACATCCAGCATTACCGGTTCAGGCCCTCGTGCGAGATAATTTCTGAATTTCAGGAAGGAAAGGAACTGGAAGAGTTCCTCAAACGGCAGGTATTCCGTAAACGGGTTCAACTCCATCTTCCCGTAGACCTTGTCCAGTAGCCCTTCTTGCGGATCGACAAATTGTGCGGCATTGTAATAATCTCCATTTTCCAGTGTATAAATATGTGGCACGATCACCGTCATATCCGTCTTTTTTGATAATCTTTCCAATGAGTGGAGGGTTTCAGGGTATCTGTTCACATCATACAGAAAGTAAGCCTCCGGTAGGACAAACAGATCCGTATCGGGCTGTTCTTCCTCCACCTGCTCCGCAAAGGTTTCAAAATCGCTGAGCAGTTCATCCTCCGAGGCGTAATATTTATTAATCGGTGTGATCATCGTCTGTACACCCGCTACTTTGATCATCCCGGTGTCTTCACCGTAGGAATCGGGCAGATTTGATTCGATAATGAGGTTGACGCAGTAGACACAGAGGATCAGGGATGAGGCTACGATAACGGTTTGTTTCACCGACCGATGTCTCTTGTAACTGATAAATATCAGTACATTGACAAGGGCTACGAGGACGAGCAACAGCTCAGAACCCCCGAAGGAAGCGAGTTGAAGCAGTCCTGTCGTATCAAAAAGGGCATCGGAAAATCTGAACCCGATGAATTTCAGCGGCGGAAGTGTTCTCAGAAATTCCACGAACAGTATCAGGGCAATAGATGACAGGGCAAGTAACAGCGGTTTCTTTTCAAACTTTCTGGAAAAATGAGTAAAGAAGAAACCGTAGACGCCGAAATACAGCCCCACAAAAGCTCCGGCAAGGAGAAACAGAAAGACACCCACAATCGGCGGAAAGGAATCAAACGTCCTTGGAATCTCACGGACAAACGCCGGCAGGAGCCACCAGAAACAGATGGAATAATAGACCCAGCCGAATATCCAGGCGATGAAAAATCCACGGCGTTTTTTCTGCCCGTCAAGGCAGAACATGAGTATGGCAAATGAAAACCAGACCAGGACGGATGTCCCCATACTTGGCATGGAGAAGGCCAGCAATGCGGCTGAAATCAGTGCAAACAGCAGTCTTTTCCCCAGTCCCGGTGTTTTTTCCCTGATCTTTCTCTCCCTCATAAAGCCTTCACAATCTGTTCGAGATTTTCCGCAACGTATTTCTGATCCTCTTCTCCGAGGTTGTTAAAAAACGGCAGGGCTATCGTCCGGTCGCTGATGTCTTCCGTAACCGGCAGCAACCCTCTTTCAAAACCAAACTGTTCTCTGTAGAACGGCTGAAGATGAATAGGGGCGAAATAATTTCTGCATCCGATGCCGGCTTCCCTGAGTCCTTCAAGGACGTTGTTCCGGTTTATCCCCCTGTCGAGTGTGATAACGTAGACAAACCAGCTCATCTGCGAGACATAATCCTTCACCTGAGGGGGATTGACCCCATCAACCGGTGAAAGTAACCGTTCATATCTGTTTGCCACATCGTTTCTCTTTTTGATGAAGCCATCTATCTTTTTAAGCTGTTCAATCCCGAGAACAGCGGAAAGTTCACTCATCCGATAATTATATCCGAGTCTTACATGTTCCAGCCATGTCCCGGCACTTCCACGCCCCTGATTCCTTGCGGATTTTGTAAATTCATAGATAGCTTCGCTGTCTGTAACGAGGATACCGCCCTCACCGGTCGTGATCTGCTTGTTCGGATAAAAGGCAAAGGCACCTGCTACGCCGAAACTGCCGCATTTCTTTCCCCTGTATTCCGATCCAAGTGCTTCACAGGAATCATCGATGAGGATGAGATTGTATTTTTCCACGAGTACATTGATCCTGTCATAGTCACAGGGGTGTCCAAAGACATCCACGACGATAAGCCCACGGATATCCGGATCCTTTTTCAGGAGTTCCTCGACACTGTCCGGATCGATATTCATCGTATCCGGTTCGATATCCGCAAATACGGGGACTGCACCGACATAAAGCAGAATATTCGAGGTGGTGATAAAGGAGAAGGACGTGGTGATGAACTTGTCTCCCCGTTTGATTCCAAGTCCACGGACAATGAGGTCAAGTGCACTGGTTCCGCTGTTGACAGCCACCGCATACTTTCTGCCGGAATAATCGGCAATCTGCCGTTCAAATTCTATAACCTTCGGACCTATACTCAGTATCGTTGAATCAAGCACTTCCATTACAGCCTTTTTTTCTTCTGCACCCAGCTCGGGTGATGCCAATGGTATTTGTCTCATCATCTCACCTCAGTTTATAAGATCTATTGTATTCTGTACAAGCTTTTCCGTAATGCCCCTTTCCGCAACCCTCAGGGCATTTGAAAACGCCAGCGCGTCGGAATTTCCGTGTGCCTTGACCACCGGGGCATTGACCCCGAGGATATAGGCCCCGCCAGTGTTTCTGGAATCCGTCTTCTTTCTCAAGCTGTCAAACACCGGTCTCAGCAGAAGGTATCCGAGCTTCAGAAAAAGACCACCTGAGAGAATAGAGTCCTTCAGGATGGAGTTGATCAGTTTTCCCAATCCCTCCATGGATTTCAGGGCGATATTTCCAGACCAGCCGTCCGTTACGACGACATCGACCTCTCCGATCGTTATATCCCGGCCTTCCACAAAGCCCTCAAAATTATCCGGTATATTCTCCTCCAGGGCCTTCAAGGCCTCCTTTACCGCCTCTGTTCCCTTGTCCTCCTCTGTTCCGACGTTCAACAGGCCGACTTTGGGTCTTGAGAGGCCGTTCATCTTCTGAAGTGCCATTCCCATCTTCGCAAAGGAGACATAATTCTCTATCTTACATTCAAGATTGGCCCCACTGTCAAGAAAGATGGTTGTTCCCCTTTTACTCGGAATCGGCGTTGCGATAGTCGGTCTCGGAATTCCCTTTATTCTTCCCACAACAAAGGTGGCAACGGCGAGCAGTCCACCCGTACTGCCTGCGCTGACCAGTGCATCCGCCTTTCCCTGCTTGACGAGATCCGCTGCCTTATACAGCGAGCAGTCCCTTCTTCTTAAGACGGTTGAAGGTTTGGCGTCCATCTCAAACACATCATCGGCATTCACTATCTCAATATCGTTAAAGGGGCTGATCATTTCCTGAAAACGCTTGATTTCCGATTCTATTCCCACGAGGGCAATTGCGGATTTCAGACCATTTTTCTTCGCTTCGACAACACCCTTTATGACCTCTTCGGGTGCATGATCTCCCCCCATTGCATCTATCGCTATGATACTCATCTTATACCTCCCATAAACAAATCCGAAATTAAAATAAATTCTATGAAATTATACACCATTTTTTCCGTCTCAAATTACTGTAAGCGGTTAATATTGTTAGTTATATGACAGTTAGAGGATAACTGAACAAATTTGCTGTATAATAAAATATCACAAAAATTTGGAGGGAAAATTATGGACAAGTATGTATGCACAGTTTGCGGTTATGTTTATGACCCCGAGGTAGGAGATCCGGATAACGGAGTGGCAGCAGGAACAAAATGGGAAGATGTCCCTGAAGACTGGGTATGTCCGTTATGTGCAGCTGGAAAAGACGCCTTTGAAAAAGAATAATCCGGGATGGTGAAGTAATTGGCTTTGAGAAAGATTAAGGAAAATATTTACAATGTAGGTGCAATCGACTGGGATCGAACGCTGTTCGACGAACTCGTTCCGCTCCCCGAAGGAACTTCGTATAACGCCTTCATTGTAAAGGGTAGTGAAAAGACGGCCATGATAGATTCCGTAGAACCGGCCAAACAGGAGGAGTTCGTCAGAAACATCAAGGAATACGGATTAGAAAGACTTGACTATCTTATCTGTAATCATGCCGAACAGGATCATTCCGGACTTATTCCGCTCGTACTTGAAATGTTCCCCGAAGCAAGACTTGTGACCAATGAAAAATGTAAGGGATTCCTTCAGGACCTCTTACCCATCGATGAGGAAAGATTTGATATCGTGAAGGATGGAGACATCCTTTCACTCGGTGACAAGACACTCGAATTCATATTCGCTGCCCTTGTACACTGGCCGGAAACGATGTTCACCTATCTCAGGGAAGATAGGATACTCTTCTCAGGGGATTTCCTCGGTTCACATCTTGCAACAAGCGAGACATTCTCAAGGGATGATGCACAGACTCAGATGGCCGCCATGCGATACTATGCGGAGATCATGATGCCGTTCAGGGCGATGATCCAGAAGCATCTGAAGAAGTTGGAAAATTATGAGATAGAAATGGTCTGTCCTGTGCACGGACCCGTTTATAAAAACCCGGAATTCATCATGAATCTCTACAGGGAGTGGACATCTGATCAGGTCAGTAACAAGGTGATCATTCCATTTGTCTCCATGCATGGCAGTATCAGAACGGTTGTTGAACATTTGACCGATGAACTCTCACGAAGAGGTATTGAGGTCATTCAGATCAACATGATAGAATCAGAACTCGGAAAACTCACATCAGAACTCGTGGACAGTGCAACGGTAGTCTTTGCAGGCTCAACGGTTCTGACAGGGCCACATCCGACGATGGTCTATGCGGCGGCCGTTATCAACGCGCTGAGGCCAAAGCTGAAGAATGTCGCATTACTCACATCATTCGGATGGGCTTCAAAGTGTACGGACACCATGAAGGTGCTCCTGCCGAATTTCAAGAATCAGATCTTTGATTCTTACGATTTCAAGGGTCATCCCAAGGCCGAAGACCTGGAAAGGATCAGTGAACTCGCCGATCAGATTCTTGAAAGGCATCAGGCACTCGGATTGCTGTAAGCACACAAGAACAGGTTAAACAGGGAGGTTAAGATGACGGAAAAGAAACAGGTTTACAAATGCGAAAAATGCGGAAATATCGTAGAAGTACTTCATGAAGGTCCCGGAACACTCGTTTGCTGCGGTGAACCCATGATATTGCTCGAAGAGAAAAAGGCCGATTCCACTACGGAAAAACACGTGCCCGTTGTAGAAAAGACGGAAACCGGCTACAAGGTAACCGTCGGTTCAACGCTTCACCCAATGCTTGAAGCCCATTATATCGAATGGATAGAGCTCATCACCGACAGGGGCGTCTTCAGAAAGCACCTTGCTCCGGGCGAAGATCCTGTGGCAGAGTTTGAAAACGTCGGTGAAGTCGTCAAGGCAAGAGAATATTGCAACGTTCACGGACTCTGGGTCAACGAATTATAAAGAAACATTTCAAATCATTTCAGGGCGGAAAATTCTCCGCCCTTTTTTCATCGAAAAATATTGTATAATAAAAGGAAACAAAGCCATACGGGGGTGACGTATATCACGGAAATACAGAAGAACATCGAAACAATAAGGGAAGAGATCATCGACATATGCGGCAAATGCCACAGGGATCCCGAAACAGTCAAACTCCTTGCCGTCAGTAAGACATTCCCCGTCTCGGATATTATGGATGCTGCTGACGCTGGTCAGAAGGCATTTGGCGAAAATCGACCGCAGGAATTGAGAGATAAGATCATCGAGCTGAGTGATCGGGTGCTCGAATGGCACTTCATCGGAAGCCTTCAGAAAAACAAGGTCAAATATGTTGCCGGAAAGGTAGCACTCATCCACTCCGTCGATGAATTGAAAATAGCCGAAGAGATAGACAAAAGGGCGGCGATGAACGATACCATACAGGATATTCTCGTGGAAGTCAACGTCTCCGGTGAAGGGAGTAAGCACGGTCTGACCCTCGTTGATGCGGAACGGTTCATCGATTCTCTGCAGAGCTTCCAAAACCTGAGAGTATGCGGTCTCATGACGATGGCACCCTACACCGACGACGAGGCGATAATAAGAAACACCTTCTCAGGCCTCCGAAGGCTCAGAGATACACTGCATCAAACCTATCACACTATCACGGAACTATCGATGGGAATGACAAACGATTACCGCATGGCCATAGAAGAAGGTTCTACCATCATTCGCGTTGGCTCAGCCATATTCGGAACACGATAGGAAAAGGAGAAAAATGGCCTATGCAGGATAATATCATTAAAGAAATAAATGAAATCGCAGCAGATTATAAAGATATCAAAGTGATTCTCTTCGGTTCTCGCGCCAGAAAAGAAAATAAAGAAACGAGCGATTATGATATTGCTTTTTTTTCAGACAAATTGAGCGACATCGATAAAGCAATCTTATTCGATAAAATTCAGGCTATTGAAACGTTAAAAAAGATTGATCTTGTTTTTATCGATCATCACACCGATAGGGTATTACTTGAAAATATTAACAGGGATGGGGTCATCATCAATGATAAGAGAGAATAAATTGCACAATTTTGAAAAGGCATTAGCTCGATTAAAAGAAGCAGTTACTCAATACAAAAAAGAAAAATCTAATGATTTGATGCGTGATGGTATGATTCAGCGCTTTGAATTTACATATGAACTTTCATGGAAAGCGACGAAAGAAAAGCTGGAAGAATTGGGACTTTTTGATAATTCTTCGCCCAGAGCCGTCATTAAAGAAGCCTTTTCACAAAAAATAATCGAAAATGAAAATCTATGGCTTTTAATCATCAAAGATAGAAATATGACTTCACACGTTTATAAAGAAGAAATGGCTGATGAAATCGCACAAAGAATCACATCAACATATATACAAACATTTGAATCTTTATTACAACATTTAAAGAAAATTTAAACAATCAATAGGGTGAAAAAAATTGAACGATAACAAAAGAATACTCATGGCTATCGAATCATCCTGCGACGATACCGGTGTCTGTATCCTGACAGAAAACCGACAAATTCTGTCAAACATTCTGTCCTCGCAGATAGACATACACAACAAATTCGGCGGAGTCGTCCCGGAAATTGCTTCGCGACAGCATCTCGAGCATATCAATCCACTGATAGATGAGGCGATGAAAGAGGCGGATATCCAGTTCTCAGATCTTGACGCCGTTGCTGCAACGAGGGGTCCGGGGCTGATTGGAGCACTACTCATAGGTGTTGCGGCGGCAAAAGCCATCGCCTTCACGAACGGCATTCCCTTCATAGGCGTTAATCATCTGAGAGGACACATATACGCAAACTATCTCGCATTCCCGGATCTGAAACCGCCATTTACGGTCCTGCTCTGTTCAGGCGGCCATACACAGCTGATCAACGTTTCTGAAAAAAACGACTTCACCCTGCTTGGAAATACACTCGATGATGCGGCGGGAGAAGCCTTTGACAAGGGAGCAAGAATCCTGAATCTCGGATATCCGGGTGGACCCCTTATCCAGAAGGCCGCTGAAGGCGGAAACGCTGAGGCCGTTCAGTTCCCGAGAGCCCTAAGGGAAAAGAATAATTACAATTTCTCCTTCAGTGGATTGAAGACCTCCCTGCTTTATTACATAAAAAAGAATGAGAACTATGACCTGAAAGATGTGGCAGCAAGCTATCAGGAAGCGATCATCGAGGTTCTGGTTGACAAATCGTTCAAGGCAGCGAGAAAGACGGGAACGAGAAAAGTGATCATTGCCGGAGGGGTGGCCGCCAATCAGAGATTACGGGAAAAGGCAATAGAAAAGGCAAAGAAATGGCGATATGAAGTCTTTTTCCCACCGATTCAGTTCTGCACGGACAACGCGGCCATGATCGCCTCAGCTGCCTGGCAGAGATTCATCAACGATGATTTTGACTCACTGGATACACCGGCAAAACCGTCCTTAACCGTTTCCTCAGAATAAGGTAGTTGAGATTTTTCCAATGAAACCTCAAATCCCAAATAAAAGGGCCAAAACAGATTCCACAAAGAACAAAGTTATACATATCTACGTCTGTTTAGTATAGAATATAAACCTAACGGGGAAGTGATAGATATGAGTAATGAAATTATAAAAACTGGTGAATCATTCGGAGAATTTGAACTTAAGGCACATGACGGCAAACTATTCTCATCGAAGGAGCATAAGGGTAAAAAGATATTACTCTCTTTTCATCCACTGGCTTGGACATCCGTCTGCAGAGATCAGATGGTTCAACTGGATGAGCGCTATGATGATTTTCTCTCAAAAGGGGTGATTCCCGTCGGCGTCAGTGTTGATCCGGTCCCATCAAAGGGAGCCTGGGCTGAATCCATCGGCATAAAACAGTTAAAACTGCTGTCGGATTTCTGGCCACATGGAGAACTGGCTGAGAAACTCGGCATATTCAACGAAGAAGGTGGGTTCTCCAACCGGGTCAACCTCATCCTCGATGAAGACAGAAAGGTGTTCTGGTCAAAGATCTATCCGATCAAACAGGTTCCTGACTTTCAGGAAGTGTTGGACATTCTGAAATAACTCAATTTGAGTCCCGTAAATTGAGGCATCTCAAAATAAACTGGAGGGGTAAAAATGGAATTAAAGGATCTTTTAAACGTTGCACTCAGGATCGAATCAGATGGCTACACGACTTATTCAAGATTGGCAGACGAAAACGAAGGCAAATTGAAAGAACTTTTTACACATCTTGCCACACAGGAACGAGGTCATCAGGAAAAATTTAAAAAGATCTTTGAGACGGTAGAAACAGATGAAAATTCGGTTGCAAGCTGGGCGGAGGACGATAACGCGGGATATCTCATGACCTTTGCGGAAATGTCCATTTTCCCCAAACTCAGTGCCGCTTCAAATCCGGAAACACTGAACGATGCCATCGATCTCGCGGTAGAGGTAGAAAAAGACAGCATTATCTTTTATAACGATTTGAAAGTCTACTTTACAGATAAGAAAATTATCGATGAGGTCATCGCAGAGGAAAAGAAACATCTACTCGATCTTCTTAAATCAAGAAAATAATACGATACGGTGAAAGAAACAAAAACGCACCTCACTTGTAGGTGCGTTTTTGTTATCCGATATGGCCCCCATGAATCAGGCACTCATAAACCTTTTTTCCCTTATGGAGAATCTCTTCAACCCCTTTAAACCATCCAAAATTGCCCTCGATCATACAGTGATACTGATGATCCTGATTCTGATAAATCACCGGTCCGCGAAAAGGGCTGTCTTCAGATACAAGAAGCAGGGCTTCTTTCAGAAAATCTCCTGAAAACTCCACTTCCATCACCCTTCCTGTGTAATTCATCGTCCAGTACGGTTCATCATCTATCCAGAGCACTTCTTCGCCGGAGAATTTCTCACCGCCTAACCAGGAATCCATATAAAGCAGACGGTCTTCGGAATAAACATAATCATGCGAACAAGGCCTCGAAGCAGGAGATTCAGGACCGTTTCCGGCATAAGCCGCCTGTTTCGCCCGGCATAAAAAAGCCTTGATTTCCCACTCATGCGAATAATCTCTTTGCTCGTTGGAGATACTGCATAAGTCCTCCGCTTTGACGATTTTATCGATGCTGATCTTAAAATAATCACCGATTGCGATGAGATTCTCGATATCCGGAAGAGATTGCGAATTTTCCCATTTGGCTACCGCCTGTCTCGATACACCGAGAATTTCCGCCAATGACTCCTGAGAAATACCGTTTTTTCTGCGTAATGCCCTTAAATTTTCATGCAAGTTCATTTGATCACCTCATGAAAAGTATAGGGGATATTCAGGCCCTATACCACCAACCGCTGTCAACTGAAAAGGCAACCAGTGGTTGCCTTTTCAGTCAATTCATTCCCCAAAGATTTCTCTGGCAAACCGCTTTCCCGTCTCGGTCGTCGCTATTCCACCAAGAGCCGTTTCTCTGAATTCAAAAGGTAAGGCCTTTCCAACCATATACATGGCTTCTACCACCTCATCAAACGGGATAAGGCTCTTTACCCCGGCGAGTGCCATGTCCGCACAAATGAGGGCATTTACGACACCGGAAGCATTTCTCAAGGCACACGGGGCTTCAACCAGTCCGGCTATTGGATCACAGATGAGACCCATGACGCTTTTCAAGGCAAAAGCTGACGCATCAAACGATTGCTCCGGAGATCCACCTACCATTTCCACAACGGCTCCGGCCGCCATGGCAGCTGCTGAACCGCATTCCGCCTGACACCCTCCCTCAGCACCCGAAAGTGTTGCCTTGAGGGCGATAATCTTTCCGATACCGGAAGCGGTAAATAACGCATCGATGATCTTTTTTTCCGATGTATAAAAACGCTGGGCCGTGGTTATGACGGCAGCGGGAATGATACCGGCTGACCCCGCCGTCGGTGCCGCACAGATTCTTCCCATCGCCGCATTGATTTCAGAAGTGGAAAAGGCCATCGACATGGCGAGAGTGATGGTATCCCCACAGATGGTCTTCCCGTTAAGTGTGTAATCGTTTACCCGTTTTGCATCTCCACCGATGAGACCTCCCATTGATGGGACCACAGTTTCCTGACAGGCCGCAGCAGATTCTCTCATCACCTCGTAATGCTTTTTCATCCTCTTTCTGAGTGCTTTTTCCGTTGTCTCCTGTTCTTCACACTCATCCTTTATCACTATTTCAGAAAGCCTGCAGTTCAATTCCCGACTCCGTTTAATCAGTTCTTCAGCACTTGAATACATAGATTAAAACTCCTCCCTTGAGGGATTGATCACTCTGACCGTGTTGATATTGTCTATCTTGAGAAGTCTCCGCCTCAGAGAATCTGAGATGACTTCATCCGTTTCAATAACCATTGAGGCACTGTGTCCCTTTTCCTTACGACTCACCCTCATCTTGGCAACGTTTATTCCGTTTCTTGAAAGCAGTGAAGAGACTTCACTGATGACACCCGGTTTATCCTGATGCATGATAACGATGGCGGGATATTCTCCCCTGACCTTGATCGAGTACCCGTTAATTGATGAAACGACGATATTCCCCCCGCCAACGGAAGAAGCGATGATCTCCGTCTGATCTCCCTTTCTGCCGAAGACGATCACTTTGACGGTATTCGGATGAACGGCTCCGAGATCAATCTCGTAAAATTCTATTGTGATCCCATTTTCTTCCGCTATTTCAAGCGAACGACTCAGCCGCAGATCATGCGGTTCCATCCCCATTACCCCGGCAACGAGTGCGCGGTCTGTCCCATGTCCCTTGTAGGTCTTGGCAAAAGACCCATGCAGATGAAATTCCACCTTGTCAAAATCCGGACCGGCTATATTACGGGCCATCTTTCCTATTCTCGCCGCTCCGGCCGTATGCGAACTGGATGGACCGATCATGACGGGACCGAGTATATCGAATACACTATAATTTTTCATAAATATCTTCCTTTCAACAAAAAACCCCAAAGCTCACTATCTGAACTTTGGGGTCAAGAGCTGAATAATTATATCATTTTTATCCTTTAACAGTACCTGATGTCAGACCATAGGGTTATCTTATTCCATATGAGTTCTTTTTTTACACCTGTGCTATAATTTAATATGAGTAAAAAAACAAACAAGATACATCAACCACATGACAAAGGCTACAAGTACATCTTAAAAACAAAAAAAGAATTTCTCGAATTGCTTAAGGGATTTGTCCACGAAGAATGGGTCTCATCTATCCGAGAAGAGGATATCGTAAGAATTGATAAATCTTTCATTGATACACACTTTCAGACAAAAGAGGCAGATATTGTCTACCGTTATCAAAATGGTGGTGAGGAAACTATATTTTATGTTCTTCTGGAACATCAATCCTCAGTTGATAAAAGGATGATGTTCAGATTACTTTTGTATATGGTGGAAATTTGGCGAGATCATCTAACACAAAAAAAGCTATTCCTTTCTTACGAAACAGAACAAAAAGCAGAAAATGAAAAAGATTTTACCCTACCAGCAATCATCCCAATCATTCTATACACAGGAAATTCAGAATGGAAGGCTCCCACACAATTTAAAGAGCTCATTCCGGGAGCAAAATATTTCCAGGATCATATCTTGAATTTCAGATCACTTATGATTGACACAAGCGTTATTGATGATGAGGAATTTCTTCAACAGGAATCGGTGGTTTCTCTCGTCTTATATCTTGACAAAGTGAAAAATCTGAAAGAGTTTATAACAAAATTTGTTATCGCAAGAATTTTTTACAAAGAACTCACTGAATCTGAAAAGAAACTCTTTAACAAATGGCTCAAAGAAGTTTTCCCTGTCAGATTTAAAGGAGAAGTACGAGAAAAAGTAGAAAAAATACTCAACGAAACGGATCAAAATGAGGTGGATAAAATGATGACAAATATTGAAAGAATATTAAACGAAGAAATGGATAAACGTTATCTTGATGGCAGAAGTGAAGGAAAAGAAGAATTGCTCTGGCGACAACTCAGAAAAAAATTCCCGACTTTGGATAAATCGTATTACGAAAGACTGAAAAAGTTA
>Ga0116163_1001575_pt1 | contig 14011 bp, 12 predicted proteins | sample AD_UKC107_MetaG_FD_89889 | JGI IMG/M metagenome (GOLD analysis project Ga0116163, IMG submission 89889) | Active sludge microbial communities of municipal wastewater-treating anaerobic digesters from Hong Kong - AD_UKC107_MetaG | ecosystem: Engineered > Bioreactor > Anaerobic > Digestate...
GATGATGAAGAGAAATATCATTATTACTGGTGGCGCTGGTTTCATAGGAAGCCATGTTGTAAGACTTTTCGTGAATAAATATCCGGAGTACAATATAATCAATCTGGATAAGTTGACCTATGCCGGTAATTTGGCAAATCTAAAAGACATTGAAGACAAACCTAATTATAAGTTTGTCAAGATGGATATCTGTGACTTTGAGGGTGTTCTTAAGTTGATGCAGTATGAAAAGGTTGATGGTATCATACACCTGGCAGCAGAAAGTCATGTTGACCGTAGTATCAAAGACCCATTTACCTTTGCTCAGACCAACGTGATGGGTACTTTAAGTTTGCTACAGGCTGCAAAGGCTTATTGGGAGAGTCTTCCTGAGAAGTATGAAGGTAAGCGTTTCTATCACATCAGTACAGATGAGGTATATGGAGCGTTAGAGATGACACACCCGGAAGGCATTGAGCCTCCTTTTACTACCAAAGCAAGCAGTGGAAAGCACCACTTGGCATACGGTGAGAAGTTCTTCACAGAAGATTTGAAGTACCAGCCTCATAGTCCATACAGTGCTGCTAAAGCTAGCTCTGACCATTTTGTTCGTGCTTTCCACGACACATTTGGAATGCCAACCATTGTTACCAACTGCTCTAACAATTATGGTCCATATCAGTTTCCTGAGAAATTGATACCGCTATTCATCAACAATATCCGCCATCGCAAACCGCTGCCGGTGTATGGAAAAGGTGAGAATGTTCGTGACTGGCTGTATGTTGTTGACCATGCAAGAGCTATAGACACAATCTTCCATAATGGCAAGATAGCTGAAACTTATAATATCGGTGGTTTCAATGAGTGGAAAAATATTGATATCATCAAAGTATTGATTAATACAGTAGATAGACTACTTGGTCGTCCCGAAGGTGCAGATATGGATTTAATCACTTACGTAACCGATCGTGCCGGACATGATTTACGTTATGCCATTGACAGCACCAAACTCCAGCAAGAATTGGGATGGGAACCTTCTCTTCAGTTTGAAGAGGGTATTGAGAAAACCGTGAAGTGGTATTTGGATAACCAGGAATGGTTAGATAATGTAACTTCTGGAGAGTATCAGAATTATTACTCAAACATGTATAGTAATCGGTGATGATTCATAATAAAACTAGGTCTATATTCATTTCTTTTCTTGTCTTGTTTGCTATTTCAGGCTGCGAGACAGAAATTGAGGTTGAAATAACAGATCCCGTATTAAAGTCTTTTAAGTTGCGCACCTTAGATGGTGGAGCAACAGGAGATTGCATAATCCAGAACGATACTATCACAGCACTATTTACAGCGTGCAAGGATTCCCATTGTATTCCAATTGTGGAAGGAGATTTTGATTATGTGGAAATTAATGGTGAACGTTTAATCTCAGGAGAAACGATTGTTGATTTTAATAATGTTTGTAATATAGAATGTGTTAAAAATTCTGGCGAGAAAGAGAAAAGGTATTCTTATACTGCAATTATCAAAACACTAAATGGTATCCCGCGTATAGATATATTTACAGAAGAGGGGGCTATTATTGATAGTAAAGAAAGCTATGTAAATGCAACTATTGTTATTGGTAACGATCCTGAACATGGTCAATATAATGGGAAAATAGAGATTCGAGGAAGAGGAAATGCGACATGGACAGATTATCCTAAAAAACCTTATAAACTTAAATTCCCTGAGAAACAATCTCTATTTGGGTTCCCGGCAAATAAGGATTGGATACTATTAGCGGAGTACAATGATAAGACCTTTTTGAGAACCGCTTATATGTGTGAATTGTCAAAAGCGGTTGAAATGGAATATACAGTTAATTATCAGCATGTAGATTTATTCTTAAATACGGAATACGAAGGTACATATATATTAACTGACCAAATAGAAAAAGCTAAAGAAAGAGTTAATATCACCGGCGATGGGTTTATTATAGAAGATGACGGTTATTATTTACAAGAGCCATTGTACTTTACATCAAAAATAATGAATTATAATTATACCTTTAAGTATCCAAAGCCATCAAAAGGAGGTATTGCAGAGAATGATGAATCTTTTGTTTTTATAAGGGATTTTATAGATAGTTTAGAGGAGTCGTTATTACAAATTCCTGAGGATGTTGACTCATATAAGGAGCTAATTGATATTAATAGTTTTGCTAAGTGGTTTATCGCTACGGAATTGTTGGGTAACTGGGAACCCAACTTATATTATGTTCTTTCTTCTAGAAATAGTAAACTCAAACTTATGCCAATGTGGGATGCGGAGTGGTCATTAGGATTGGCTGCTAAAGGAGGCGAATATTGGGGATGGCATATCCGACCATTCGAACCAAGATTCGACGAGCCTATTTGGTTTGAAAGTAAATATTTTGTTTACTTAATGAAGGATCCTTATTTCGTTGAGGAAATAAAAAAAGAATGGCGTTTATTATACCCAAAATTATCTGAAATTAATGAAGTTATATCTTCACTATCTAATGTTATCAGGTATTCTGTAATGGACAACTTTGATAGATGGGATATTCTTGGGCAGTATACTGTATTAGTAATGTTGGTTTCTTTTAATACATGGGACGAAGAGGTAAGGTACGCTTCTACTTTTTTTAATAAACGAAAAGAATGGTTGAACTCTATCTTAAATAATTAGAATATGTCTTTTCTTGTTGCTTTTTTTAAGAGAGAGGGTAGAACTGCTAAGTTCAAAAAAAATATTGTTGTTTCAGGTGCATTTAAGGCTGCTGATACGCTCATTTATTTGTTACTCGTCCCATTAACATTAGGTTATTTGAACGCTTATGAATATGGGATTTGGATAACATTAAATTCTATTCTTTGTTGGATTGATTCTTTTGATATTGGATTAGGCAATGGACTTAGAAACAGATTAGCAGAAGCGTTAGCAAAGGATGATAAGGTACAAGCCAGGAAGTATGTAAGTACGACTCTATTTATGCTTATTATTCTGGTTATTGTATTATCTGCGATTGGATTTTTCATTATAAGCCAAATAGATTGGTTTAAGTTGTTGAATGTTGACGCGGGCACAGTCGTAAACTTGACCCAAATAATAACTATTTCCTTCTGTTTCTTTTGTCTTAATTTTGTACTCAAATTTGTAGGCAATGTATATCAGGCATTGCAGATCCCTTCTGCGATGTATGCGATGAATTTCTTCGCACATTTACTTTCACTTGTTGTGATATGGTTTTTAACACTGGTATCTACAGGAAACCTTCTCTTAATAGCGATTGTTTATTCAGCTGCTCCCCCAGTAGTTTATGCAATTGCATATCCTGTGACGTTCAAAAAGCTTTTCAGATACTTAGATCCTTCAATTAAGTTCTTTGATAAATCCTGCATAAAAGACTTATTTAATCTAAGCCTCTTATTCTTTGTTATTCAATTAGCGAGTTTGGTTCTTTTTTCATTGTCAAGTATTATTATTTCACATAAGTTCGGTCCCGTTGAGGTCACGCCATACAATATAGTTCAAAGGTATTTTAGTGTTATTCCTATGCTGACGAATATAATACTTGCGCCTTTATGGTCAGCAACAACGGATGCATATTCTAGAAATGACATGAAATGGATAAAGGATGCACACCGGACAGTTTTAAAACTTCTTGCTATTGTTGCAGTCGTGTTGACATTAATGGTAATACTTTCATCATTAGTATACGATATCTGGATAGGTGATAAAGTTGAAATTGCTTTCACCCTTACTTTGATGATTGCAATATACAGTTTTATTTTAATGTGGAGTCAAGGATATAGTTATCTGTTAAATGGAATGGGTAAATTGAAATTACAAGCGATTAATACAATCCTTGTCGCTTTGGTTTTTTACCCTTTATGTAATTATTTTGGAAGCATTTATTACGTACCTGGGATTATACTAGGAATGTGTCTGGTCAATCTCTCTGGTGCCATTTTGAATACAATTCAATATCACTTGGTTATTAACAATAAGGCACGAGGTATTTGGGCCAAATAATTATTTTGTGGGTTTAATGAAAAGTTTAGATATAATAGTATTAATTGTTAATTCCTTTAATTGGCTATTTGTGGCCTATATAATAAAGAAGCGCTATGGATATAATAATATTGGCGTTTTCTATTTATTATTCTATTCTTTTCTTTCCGTATTATCAATCCACATCTATTTAACGATGGTGCCCAAAGAAATACCATGTGAGGGTATTTCCTTATTACCGCTTATTTATATGGAGTTATTTATCGTGCTATTTTCAACTCTTCTGGTAAAACATGACACAAGGGATAAATTATTAATACAACCACCGTCACTTGTTTTTAATGTACTCTGTATTGTAGTTATTATATTAAGTTTATTGGAGGTTCGAGATATCTTGCAGAATTTTGCAGTAGGTTTTACGCAATTGTTAGTAGATGATGAGTATGGCGCAGGACTATACGATGTATTGTCAAGGGAAGTAGTACATAGTGCAAGAGACTCTGGCCCTCTTCAATACCTGGCAGTTCTATCTAATCAAGCAGAAGCAATAGCACCAGTTCTTTTTTTGTTTTATTTGACACGCCCCAAGCGAAATATTTTGATAACAATAGGTCTTGCTTTGGCAACATTTATTACTTTTGCATTTGCCCTATCTACAGGTCGACGATCTTCTATTATTCAACAACTCTTTTCTATGGGTGTAATGTTTTTATATTTAAGACATTACTATTCAACAAAGGTTATTAAATACATAAGGCCTGTCTTTTTATCCGTAATCGGGATTATTATGACTGGATTTATGTTTTTATCAATAAGCAGGGCGAATTCTTTTGGGGGGAGTGTTGTGTCCTTTTTTGAACGTTATGCAGGACAATCATTTCTTTATTTTGGAAAATATGGATTTGATAATGGTGAAATCCGTAATGGGGATAGAACATTCCCGTTAGTCAAAAGTATTTTTACAAAAGACGTTGCGCGATCTTATTATGATAGGGAATCAAAGTATACAAAAATGAAGATTAATGAGAGTACGTTTGTTACTTTTGTCGGAGATTTCGTTTTTGACTATGGCATAATTGGAGCTGCAATTGTTTTATTCTTTATTTATTTATTATTACGGCAGTTATTAATTGGCTGTAGAAAGATTCTATATTTTGATCAAGTACTAATTGTTTATTTGCTTATCAATATACTCAACGGTTTTTACCTTTATCCTTTATGCGATTTCGCTGGAAATATGTTTTTTTTCAGTTTAATCATATTGTCAATGTTTTTTAAATCTTTTAGAATAAAAACATCCCCAAAATCAATTGAGTGTTAGCAGACTTAGTATAAAAGTTAAGTAAAGTTTGTTTTACTCGTGTTCGGATTAAGAAAGATCCTCATATGTACCGTAACAACAATAGAATAGCGATTCTCCTATCTACATATAATGGAGAAAAATATCTCGCAGATCTTATTGAGAGTATTGTTAGACAAAGCTGTCAAGATTATACACTTTATATTCGCGATGATGGTTCTACAGATAATACTATTAGTATCATTGAAGAATATACCACAAAGTACAAGAATATTCTCTTTATCGACGGCGGTAATAATTTGGGCCCTAAATACACTTTTCTTCGCCTACTTGACATGGTTGATTCAGATTATGTGATGTTTTGTGACCAAGACGATATTTGGATGCCCAATAAAGTTTATGATACATTCAATAAGATTAAAGAAATAGAAGAAATAAATAAGGACAAAGCGATACTTGTTTACACTGATTTACGTATTGTTGATGATAGCTTATCCGTTTTAGCAGAATCATCATGGGAGTATCATGGTTTCAATGTTGATTTGCCAACGTCATTTAATTATCTTGTACATTATGGGTATGTGACAGGTTGTACTATGATGTTGAATAGAAAAGCATGTGAAATAGGTCGGGGTTATACAGCTTTCCCATTGCTTGATGAAATGTATCACGATTGGTTTCTCTCTCTATTAGTCGCGAAAAATAATGGGCTAATAATTCCATTAAAAGAACAAACAATCATATATAGAAGACATCAAGGTAGCGAGACTGATGCATTAGAATTGAGGACTAGCATTATCCATAGATTAAATGAGATAGGAGATTTCTTTAAATTACAAAGGAGAAGGTACCAATACTTCAAAAATTGGGGGTATGGTAGTTATATGAAATTTTTATATTACAAAACAAAATTATTTATAATTAAGCTATGGCAGAAGCACGATTAATAGCATTTTACTTGCCGCAGTTTCATCCAATTCCGGAGAACGATAAATGGTGGGGTAAAGGTTTTACTGAGTGGACCAATGTGGCTAAGGCAAAGCCACTTTTTAGGGGGCATTACCAGCCTCATGTACCAGCTGATTTGGGCTTTTATGATCTTCGTTTACCTGAAATACGAAATCAGCAAGCCGAGATGGCCCGTGAAGTTGGAGTAGAGGGTTTTTGTTATTGGCACTATTGGATGGGTGGAGGAAGAATGCTTTTAGAACGACCCTTCAAAGAAGTTTTGGAGACAGGGAGCCCTAATTTCCCTTTTTGCTTGGGATGGGCAAATGGTGACTGGAGTAATAGAAGTTGGTCGCAAGGTGGTTTTATGAAAAAAAATACGGTTCTGATGGAACAGACGTATGGCCATGACGATTTTGTGTCCCATTTTAAATATGTCTTACCGGCCTTTAAAGACCATCGTTATATTAAAGTTGACGGTAAACCACTGTTTTATATCCACGACCCCAATACTATTATTGGTTTAGATGATTTCTTGCATACATGGCGAGAATTGGCTGTTGAGAATGGATTAAAAGGAATTTACTTTGTTGGAAAGACTGATAATATTACTTTTCGGGAAATTGGAAAGCAGGGGGAAGGGAAATATGTTGTTCCTAAGGAGAATATTGCAGAGGATCTATATAACCATATTTTAAATCTAGGCTTTGACGCTGTTAATTCAAGAGGATTATATCGTGCCGAATATAAACTTGAAGGGAAGTATAGTACTTTTTTCAGAAAATTCTACTATAAAATATTCAAAGTAGGATTATTAAAAAAATTTAGACAGGAGGATATAAACAAGTATATATATGTAGATCAGGATCGGTGGGAGAATGTGCATCCCACAATAATTCCTGGATTTGATCGTAGTCCTAGGGAAGGGAAAATGGCTGTTATATATACTGATAGCACTCCAGAAGTTTTTGACAAGCAGGTTCAAAAAGCTATAGAACTAGTAAAAAACAAGCAGCCAGAACATAGGATTATTTTCCTTCAAGCATGGAACGAATGGGCTGAAGGAAACCATGTAGAGCCAGATTTAAAATATGGACGCGCATTTCTGGACGTTATTGCAAAATATTTTAAGAAATAGTTGTTATGGATAAGAATAGAATAGTAAGAGCTTTGAAGAACCCCAAATTAATAATTATATATATTCTGCAAACATTTTTTGCAAAACATATGTCAGATGAGACATATATTAAGAAGATATATAAATTGAGAATAGGGGAAAGATTACACCTTGATAATCCTGTCACTTTCAATGAGAAGATGACATGGTTAAAGTTATATGACCGTAATCCTAGATATCCGATGCTTGCTGATAAATATGAGGTCAAAAAGTATGTTGCTGATTTGATAGGGAATGAATATGTTGTAGACAATTATGGGGTCTATGATACGTGGGAAGATATCGATTTTTCTAAGCTCCCTAATCAATTTGTCATAAAGGGCACTCATGATAGTGGAGGCGCCTTTGTCTGTAAAGATAAAATGACATTTGATTTTAATGCTTCACGGAAAAAAATAGAAAAGAATTTAAAAACAAATTGTTTTTATAAATCTAGAGAGTGGCCATACAAGGATATTAAGCCTCGCATAATTATAGATAAATATCTAGATGATCATACTGGTAGACAGTTGAGAGACTATAAATTCTGGTGTTTTAATGGTGTGCCTAAATTCATGTATTGCACAATAAAAGGGGATAATGTGTATGAGAATTTTTATGACATGGATTTTAAACCAGTGATGATTGATCATGGATTTCCTCGTCATCAACCTGAGTTTGAAAAACCCAATGAGTTTGATGAAATGAAAAAATTAGCAAGCAAGTTGTCTGTAGGATTCCCATTTATAAGAATAGACTTCTTTGATGTCGATGGTCATGTTTACTTCGGTGAGTTTACCTTTTATGATTGGGGTGCTACAATGCCATTTGGCGGAGATTGGGATGAGAAACTAGGAAAATATCTTGTTCTGCCTGTATAATACTTCTTTCGACTTTATAGAATAATATGTTTAAAACGAGGTATTTAATACGCCTAGACGATGCTTGCCCATCTATGGATAAAGAACTATGGGCTAAGATGGAGGATCTGTTAGACAAATATCAGGTAAAACCAATGGTGGGTGTGATTCCGCATAATGAAGACCCTAAATTAAATATTTATCCAGAGGATCCAAATTTTTGGCAGGTTGTTAAACAATGGGAGGAAAAAGGCTGGACGATTGCTATGCATGGCTACAATCATGTATATTCAACGAATAATGGAGGTATTAATCCACTATGGAAAAAATCTGAGTTCGCAGGAAACACATTAGAAATACAGCGTGATAAAGTAAGGAAAGGTGTTTCTTTATTACACGAACACGGATTGAACCCGCATTATTTTTTTGCTCCTAGTCATACATTTGATGAGAATACCTTAATGGCTCTTGAATTAGAGAGCGATATACGTATAATCAGCGATACTATTGCAAGCAAACCATATAAAAAGGGGAAATTCGTTTTTATACCCCAGCAGTCAGGTCATCCTATCAAACTACCTTTTGGAGGTATTGTTACCATATGTTATCACCCAAACACAATGAAGGAAGATTCTTTTGCAAGATTTGAAGATTTTTTAAATAAGGAATCCATTGATGTTCTATCTTTTGATAGGGTTATATTAACTGAAATAAAAAATAAAAATCTTGTAGATAAACTGTTGTCAACTTTTTATTTTTTAAAACGTCGGTTTTGATGAATATACTATTTGTATTCAAAGAAGATAATACAAATGGCGGAGCTGCAAGTATTCTGCGACAGGTTATAGAGTACTATATTTCACATGGCTCAATTGTACATGTTGTTTTTCTTAAAGAAAAAAAATGGGGACATTTTGATAGTATTGCCTGTGATAACCTGAAATTGTATTTTGGTGGCAGTCTGGCTAAAATCTTGCACAATTTCTCAGTAGTCAATAAAATAAACTTTGACTACAGCTATAACTCCGTAGTTAAGTTTACGGGTCTTGTCGGAGTTTTAAAGCGACTGGGTTTTTTGCATATCAATACTATGGTAGGAAGGGAATCTACTTCAATATTCCTTCGATTTAAAGGGCTAAGATTATTATATTACAATTTATGGTACAGACTCGGTTATAAGGCAGCAAATATTATTATTTGCCAGTCGGATGTTATGAAAAAGCAGTTCATCGAGCATTTACCATGGATTGAAAAATATGCTAAAGTTGTCGTTATCCCTAATCCTGTTAATATGGATCGGATGAATGAAATGGCAAAAGAAGACATTGACGTTACTCCCTTTCACCCTTATATCATTACAGCAGGTAGAATGATTAATGAAAAAGCATATGATATCCTTTTAGATGCTTATGCAACAGTTCTTAAATTATTCCCGAAGCTTAAATTAGTTATATTAGGCGATGGTATTTTGCGACCGCAGATAGAGCAACAGATAGCAAATCTTGGGGTTGGTGATAGAGTTCATTTAGCAGGCCAGGTCCCCAATGTTTATCCATGGTTCAAAAGAGCAACGCTATGCGTTGTTTCGTCTCGCATGGAGGGCTTCCCAAATGTGTTGTTACAGATGATGTCGCAAAACGATAGAGTGGTTTCTACTTTATGTGCAGGGGGTATAGAAAAAATAAATGGTCTATTTACATGTCCTATCAATGATTCTGTTGCCCTAGCCCAGTCAATGCTCGATTGTTTAGAGAGTGATACGATTGGCAAGCGTCTTCTTTTTGATCAGGAGCTAAATAATAGATCAATAGATAATTTTATACGAATAGTTGAAAAATCTAAATAATTATTTGATCATGTCATACAAAGAATTATCATTTCCAAAAGGTTCACTGTTTTTAGTTACAGGTGGAGCCGGTTTTATAGGTTCCAACCTTTGTGAAGCAATACTAAAAATGGGTTATCGTGTGCGTTGCCTCGATGACCTCAGTACAGGTAAACAAGCCAATGTGGATTTGTTTAAGGATAATCCAAACTATGAATTTATCAAGGGCGACATTAAAGACCTTGATACATGTATGAAGGCTTGTGAAGGTGTTGATTACGTGATGAACGAAGCTGCATGGGGCAGTGTGCCTCGTAGCATTGAAATGCCTCTATTCTATTGCGCAAACAACATCCAGGGAACACTGAACATGATGGAAGCAGCACGTCAGAAAGGGGTGAAGACTTTCGTCTATGCGTCATCCAGTTCGGTATACGGAGATGAAGCACATTTGCCTAAACAGGAAGGAGTAGAGGGTAACCTTCTCAGTCCTTATGCCCTCACAAAACGTGCTGATGAAGAGTGGGCAAAACAGTACACCAAACACTATGGACTGAAGACCATAGGTCTTCGTTATTTCAACGTGTTTGGCCGTCGCCAAGATCCGAACGGAGCTTATGCTGCTGTAATCCCTAAGTTCATTAAGATGCTTATTAATGACGAACAGCCTACCATCAATGGTGACGGAAAGCAGAGTCGTGACTTCACCTACATTGAGAATGTGATAGAAGCTAACCTTAAAGCTTGCTTAGCTCCTGATGAAGCTAGTGGAGAAGCTTTCAACGTGGCGTATGGTGGACGTGAGTATCTGATTGATATTTACTATGACCTCACAAAGGCCTTAGGAAAGAATATCGAGCCTCACTTTGGACCTGACCGTCCTGGCGATATCAAGCATAGTAATGCTGATATTAGCAAGGCAAAACGTATGCTGGGCTATGACCCGCAGTATGACTTTGCAAAGGGACTTGCAGAAGCTATTGATTGGTACAAAGCAAATTTATAGTAAAAGATAATTAATAATTTTAAAAAATATAAAGCAATGAAAGAGACAAAGATTTGTGTTATTGGTCTGGGTTACGTAGGACTTCCTCTTGCCCGCCTGTTTTCAACCAAGTACCCCACAGTGGGTTTTGATATGAATCAGAAGCGTTGTGACGCTTTGATGGCTGGTCACGATGCTACCCTCGAAGTAACTGATGACATTCTTCAGGATGCCATCAATAATCATGGTTTTGTCTGCACCAGCGACATTGAAAAGATTAAGGACTGCAACTTCTACATTGTGGCAGTTCCACTCCGGTGGATGATGATAACAATCCTGACTTGACTCCTCTGGTAGGTGCTTCCACCACCGTTGGTAAGGTTATCTGCAAGGGTGATGTGGTTGTTTATGAATCCACCGTTTATCCTGGCGTCACCGAAGATGAGTGCATTCCTGTAGTGGAAAAGGTATCAGGTCTTAAGATGAATGTTGATTTCTATGGTGGTTATTCTCCTGAGCGCATTAACCCGGGTGACAAACAGCACACTGTAGAGCATATAAAGAAGGTTACTTCTGGTTCAACTCCTGAGATTGGTAAGTATATCAACGAGGTTTATTCTTCTGTGATCACTGCCGGTACACACCTTGCACCTACCATCAAAGTTGCAGAGGCCGCTAAAGTAATTGAGAACAGCCAGCGTGATATCAACATCGCTTTTGTCAATGAATTAAGTAAAATTTTCAACAAGATGGGTATTGATACGCTTGATGTTTTGGAGGCGGCTGGCACCAAGTGGAACTTCCTTCCTTTCCGTCCTGGTCTGGTAGGTGGTCACTGCATTGGTGTTGATCCTTACTATCTTGCTCAGTGTGCACAACGTCATGGATATAATCCAGAGATTATCCTTGCCGGTCGTCGTATGAACGACGGCATGGGAGAGTATGTGGCAACTGAGACCATTAAACTGATGCTTAAGAAAGGTATACAGGTGCTGAACTCCAACATCATTATTCTTGGTTTCACTTTCAAGGAAAACTGCCCGGATGTGCGCAATACCAAGGTGATTGACATCTACAAGGCTTTGAAGGAGTACAACCTCAATATTACTGTATACGATCCTTGGGCAAATCCCGCTATTGTGGAGCATGAGTATGGTATCAGGGTAGTGAACGAACTTCCTACTCAGAAGTTTGATGCTGCTATTGCCGCTGTGGCTCACAAGAAGTTTGACGGACTGGATGTACCTGCTCTCTTGAAAGAGAAGCACGTCATATTTGATGTGAAATGTACTCTTGATAGAAATATTATTGACGGAAGATTATAGGTTTAAATAATCTGAATAATGAAATTGTTATTTGCTGGAGCATCTGATGGCGGGTATTATAGAACCCAACGTAAGCTGCTTACTAGGCTAATAAGCGATAATCATCAAATAGTTATAGTTTCTCCGCGCTCTAATGCTGCGGAGAAACTAATAGCTATTGGCTGCAGATTTATAGAATTTCCAATGCAGCGACATGGTGTAAATCCTTTTGAAGAGATATCTTTAATAAGAAAATATCGAACAATTCTGAAGTCAGAGAAACCAGATGTTGTTTTAACCAATACAATTAAGCCTAATTTATATATGGGCTTGTTATGTAGGTTTATGAAAATCCCATATGTGATGAATATCACAGGATTGGGTGAAGGATTGCTTCACGAGGGAAGAACGAAAAAAGTAATTCTAAAAATTTATCCTATTGCTACCAAGAATGCATATTGTATTTTCTTCCAAAATGTCTTTAAAAGGCAGTTTTTCATTGATAACAAATTAGCAAATCCAAAAGTGTTCAGGATGTTGCCTGGAAGTGGAGTAGATGTGACTGATTATTTACCAATAGATTATCCTTCTGATGCAAACGGCATTCGTTTTATGTTTGTATCAAGAATACTGAAAGATAAAGGTATAGAAGAATTGGTGAAAGCGTTTAAGATTGCTAAAACAAAATATAACAATATCGAATTGCATATTACAGGAGGTTGCGCAGAAGAATATGAGGAATCTTTAAAGAATTGGATAAAAGATGGAATTGTTCAATATCATGGAAGAGTCGATGATATGAAGCCGCTTTATGGTATGATGCACTGTTTAATTCATCCATCTTACCATGAAGGAATGGCGAATGTAATTCTTGAAAGTGCAGCTTGTGCAAGACCTTGTTTGGTTTCTGATATCAATGGTTGCAAAGAAGGCGTTGATGATGGTAAAAGCGGTTTTGTTTTTCCCGTTAAGTCTGTTAATGCAATTGTTGATAGCATAGATAGATTCATGGTGCTTTCAAATGAACAAAGAAAAAAGATGGGGCTTAACGCGCGTCAAAAGATGGAACAAGAATTTAATAGAAATATTGTAGATAATGCATATATGAAAGTTATCACAGAAATTGAAAAAACTATTTAATATGGAAGAACAGAAGATGCACGGTTTCAGAGCCTGGTTAGACTACCAGCTCAAGCACAATGATGCCTTTTATCGCTTTTTCCAAACTACGGTAAGTTTCGGAATGCGAGTGATAGGATTCTTTGTGCCCATTGATAAGAAAATGATCCTGTTTAGCGCCCATAGCAGGAAGTATAATGACAGCCCAAAGACTATCTATGAGTATATGATAGCAAATCCCGCCTATAAGGATTATAAATACGTTTGGGCATTGGAAGATCCTGAGCATGTAGAACTGCCAGGGCCAGCAATCAAAATAAAGGCAGATACTCCCAAGTATTTCATCATTTCGATGAAGGCGAAGTACTGGGTGACTTGCGTGAACATTGAACGGCATCTTCATTACAAGAAAAAGAAACAGCTATACCTGAATACTTGGCATGGCTGCTCTATCAACCATTGTGGTAATGCTGTACCAGGCAGAAAGGACTTTGACTTCACAGCAGTTGACTATA
>Ga0116163_1001589_pt1 | contig 13906 bp, 9 predicted proteins | sample AD_UKC107_MetaG_FD_89889 | JGI IMG/M metagenome (GOLD analysis project Ga0116163, IMG submission 89889) | Active sludge microbial communities of municipal wastewater-treating anaerobic digesters from Hong Kong - AD_UKC107_MetaG | ecosystem: Engineered > Bioreactor > Anaerobic > Digestate | place...
ATGTTAAAAAATACATTTTCAACAGCAATAAAACTGACATATCACAATTTAATGGGGTAATGAATAATGGTCCTTATGAGCCCGTTCGAGCTGAACCAATGTATTTTTATGTATTCAAAACTGAATATAAGAATCAATCAACTGACTTGTTAAAAGCATTAAACGGTTTGTCTTATCAAACCTTTAATGGTATTCAAAAATTTAACCTAAAGAAACAAACAAAGGATAATACAGTAGGGATTAATATAGATGATTATTCAACTGATGAAATTCAAAAGATAATTGCAGACGTAAAAAAACATAATTCAGCTAATCCAATTATTATTTCAGTGTTTCCTGCAAGTGAAGAACGGTTTTATTATGAGCTGAAAAATACTTGTTTGAAAGAAAATATTCCATCCCAATCCGTTCATGTTGAAACAATTAGTAATTCCAATAAACTTAAATGGTCTGTTGGCAGCATTGCATTACAAATATTCTCTAAACTAAGTGGTGTTCCCTGGATTGTTGAGCCAAGTCATGAAAATTGTTTAATAGTAGGCATAGGTCAATCCCACAAATATGATAAAAACAAAAAGCAATTTGAAAGATTTTTTTCATACTCTGTCTTGGTTGACTCATCTGGAAAATTTATAGAAATTAAACAATTGGCGAACGAAACAGATAAAACTAAATTTTTAGATGGTGTTGCCCATAATATTTCAAAAATAATAGAGGAAAATGAAGAATACACAAAAATAGTTTTCCACATCCCTCAAAAAATAGGAAAAGATGAAATAGAAAGAATTGAATCAACAATAAGAAGTATTAATGCAAGTATCGAATTATCAATTATTAAAATAAATGATGACCCAAAATTTACGGGATATAATAAAGATGAAAATACACTAATTCCGTATGAAAGTTCATTTATTAAGCTGAGCGAAAGAGATTATTTACTTTGGACAGAAGGCTTAAACTATCATAACAAAAGAGCCGTAAAGAAATATGGAAACCCTTTGCTGATAACCTTTTACTATAGCAATCAGCAAGCAATTTTCAATAATCACAGAAAATACTTACAAGACATATTAAACCTTTCAGGTGCCAATTATAGAGGTTTTAACGCAAAGGCTTTACCTGTATCTGTTTATTACCCCAAATTAATAGCAGACTTCAGCAAACATTTTAAAGAATTAGATTTAGATTTATCAACAGAAGACACAAAAAAAACATGGTTCTTATAATAAATTGATTATGTATAACTTTAAAGAACATGATATTATTTTTTTACTTGGTGCAGGAGCTAGTGCTGATGCAAAAATTCCTGTATCATCAACAATGGTAAATGACATAGAAGGCTTATTGGATAGCGCAAAATGGAATAAATTCAGAGATTTATATTATTTGATTAAAAGTGGGGTTAATTATTCTGCTGGTTTATCAGGGAAAACAGCAATCTTTAATGTTGAAACCTTATTGTTTGTATTGGAAGAGTTAGTTCAAAAAGAAAATCACCTTCTTTATCCTTTCATTGGTTCATGGAATGTTCGTTTTAATGAAGTTGTAAAAGACAATTTCAGCCTCATAGAAGAATTTCAAAGAGAAATAAAGGAGAAATTAAAAGTATGGGTTACTAAAGATGACTATCGTGAGGCGTCATATTTCAAATATTTTAAACAGCTTAAAAATGAACTAACCTATCCATTAAGAATTTTTACTCTCAATTACGACAAATGTATTGAAGAAAACACAAATAATGAAGGGTTTGAGTTCTCCTGCGAACGTGGTTTTGATAAAGATACCAGACAATGGAACCATAAAAGGTTTAGCGAAGTCGTGAAAGATGATGAACCGGATATTTATTTATATAAGCTACATGGTTCAATTGATTGGAAAAGAGATTTAAAAACAAACATAGTTGAGTTTGTAAATAGAGAACCGACTGAACCTGATTTGATTTTTGGCACACAAAACAAAATGCAGTTTTCAGACCCGTATTTGTATTTATTTTCAGAATTCAGGCATTATACATTAAATGCAAAACTTATCATTTGTATTGGTTATAGTTTTTCAGATGTACATATAAATGGATTAATTGGACAAGCTTTAAAACAAGATAATAACACAAAATTGCTTTCTGTTGCATATTTTAGAGGAGAAGTTGATGCTTATAAACAAATGATTTCTAATAATATTAATTTCCCAATTAACAATATTGCAGTTGAAAATATTAAAGCAAAAGATTTTTTTGAAAACAAATTGAATCGAGAATATTTTTCTGAATTATTACCAAAAGAAAGCGAAGAAAATGTATTCGATATGTAAAATCCAAACACCCACCGTCCCTTCGCTGAAAGGCACATTGGCAAAACCCGCAAAGCCAACGCTAAATCCAAATTTTGCCAAAGAGCCTTTCAGCCCGTCCCGCTCCAACACCGGACAGAGAGACAGTGCAGCAAAAACAAACAGATTCGATAATGAACCGAAAAACGGCCAGCTTGTAACACGCGGTCATACGCAATACGGGGGTTACAGCGTAATTCAACGTCTGTGGCTCGTTTCAGCCTTTCTGCATCTTGATAGTGAAGTGGCTTCGAAATCCCGTACTGCGCATACCGCTATCCGTTGTAAGCAAGCCTGAAGAACGACCCTGCTCCGAAAAAGCAGACAGTGGAAACGAGCTCTTTGACGAATTGAAATGCCAGACACTTTATCCGACCCAAGCTTAAATTTTACCCCTCCCGCATTTTTATTTTTTTCTGCCAACGCTCATTTGGCACATTGGCAAGCCGCTCAGGCCGAGCCACATACCCAAGCTTGCCAAAGAGCCAAATTTTCCCCACCCGCAAGAACAGGAATTCAAAAAAAGATTGTAAATTTGACAAAAAATGTCCAGATTGGATTTTCAAGAAAAATAAGGAAATGACTATTAAAGAATCCTTCGGAGAACATATTAGGAAGTTAAGGGAAGAAAATGGGCTTCCTCTAAGAAAAGTTGCTGCTGTACTGGACATAGACCCGTCAACGCTTAGCAAGATTGAAAGAGGAGAACGGTCTGCGAATAAGGAAATGATCCCTGTTTTAGCAGAACTTTTTAAAGAAGATACAGAAACACTTGGTTTGATTTTGCTCAGTGACAAAGTGGCCTACGATTTAATGCAGGAGGAAAACCCAAATGAAATCCTTAAAGTAGCGGAGGAGAAAATCAAGTATTTAAAAACCAAAAGCCATCAGCAAGGCAAATTAGATTTTGACAAGCAATGACCATTCAAGAACTTGTAGAAAAATATCGTTCGGACAGAATAAGTTGCCTTAAAACAACTTACAATGAAACGCAAGTGCGTAACGACTTTATTGATCCGCTTTTGAAGTGTCTTGGATGGGATGTGGACAATAATAAAGGAAAAACGCAATTCCTGAGAGATGTTATTCAGGAAGAATATATTGAGGTAGAAGACGAAACAACCAAAAAAAATCCCGATTACACATTACGTATCAATGGCACCAGAAAACTATTTGTAGAGGTCAAAAAACCTTCGGTTAACATTTTAAAATCTGCCAAAGCTGCTTTTCAAACGAGAAGATACGGCTGGAACGCCAACCTTGGTATTTCGATTCTAACCAATTTTGAACACCTTATTATCTATGATTGCAGGTTTAAACCGGATGTTTCGGAAAATGAACAAGTAGCCCGGATCAGAATTTTCTGTTTTGAAGAATATGTTGATGCCTTTGACGAGATTCAGCAACTGGTATCGTTTAATTCTGCAAATTCCGGTCAATTAGATGACCTGTTTTCCATTTATGAGCGAAAAGGACAAACTTTTGATGACTATTTCTTAAAACAAATAGAAGATTGGCGGCAAAAATTAGCCATTACTGCTATTGAGAAAAATGAAAGCTTAGATGATGAAGACATCAACTTTTTGATTCAAAGGTTACTTAACCGGATTATCTTCCTGAGAATTTGTGAAGACCGAACGATCGAAAAGTTTGAAACGCTGAAAAATATTAAAAGCTATGATGAACTGAAACAGCTTTTTCAACAGTCTGATAAGAAATTTAACTCTGGCCTGTTCAATTTTATTGAAGATACGCTTTCGCTCAAAATTGACATTGACTCTGAAGTGCTAATCGAGATTTTCAATGAACTCTATTATCCATTAAGTCCCTATGATTTTTCAGTTGTTGACCCGACAATTTTAAGCCAGATTTACGAAAGGTTTTTAGGAAGCCGCATTGTCCTTGAAGAAGGAAGGCAACTCTCCATTCTGGAAGAACCGGAAGTTTCTGCATCTAATGGTGTTGTACCGACTCCTAAACTCATTGTAGAACAAATTATAAAAGACACCTTGTCTCCTTTAACGACAGGGAAAACCTTTGCTGAGCTAAGCACAATCAAAGTCGCAGATATATGCTGTGGTTCGGGAACCTTCCTTATTTCTGCTTATGATTTCATGCAGCAAACATTCCTGGAAAAACTGATTGAAGAAGATGCAAATAACAAGGATTTGATCTACCAACTGGATGAAACCACACTTGCACTTACCCTTAAAGCTAAGCGAAACATTCTTGAGCAAAATATTTATGGTGTAGACATAAACCCCTATGCCACCGAAGTATCCGAATTCAGTTTGCTGTTGAAACTTTTAGAGGGAGAAAATAAAGCAACGGTTGATAACTTTATTGATCAATATACAGAAAAAGTTCTACCAAGTCTCAAAGGAAATATTAAGTGTGGAAACTCACTCGTTGATTCCAAGTTCTTTGAGTTTATGCCAGAGGCACTTGAAAACGACCAACTGCTGCATAATGTAAAACCATTTGATTGGGAAATAGAATTTCCATTTTTGAAAGATACAAAAGGTTTTGATGCTATCATTGGCAATCCTCCTTACGTACGAATTCAAAATCTTGTAAAATATGCTCCTGAGGAAATTAAATACTATCAATCAGGTGTCTCTGGGTACAGTGTTGCTAAAAAGGAGACCATTGATAAATACTATGTCTTTATTCAACGAGCCATTGTCTTATTAAATGCAAATGGATTGCTTGGTTACATAGTGCCGCACAAATTTTTCCTTATCAAAGGAGGCAAAGCATTACGGGAGTTTATAACAGCCAATAGTCAAATTTCAAAAATCACCCACTTTGGGGTTACACAGGTATTCCCGGATCGCTCGACATACACGGCTATCTTAATTCTCCAAAAAACGAAAAAGCCAGATTTTCAGTTTAAGCGAGTTAGAAAAATCACGCCTGAATCGCTTGAGAAAAAAGATGCCTTTGTTTCATACCGAACAGATGCTTTCAATACTGATCCATGGATATTCCTTTCACCGGATACAGAAACAGTCTTTAACAAGCTTCGTTCTGAACAGTCTGTACCATTAAAAGAATTAGCGGAAATTTGTGTTGGGTTACAAACCAGTGCTGATAAGATTTACATTTTTGTGCCGGAAAGTGAAACATCAAATACATATAGATTTACCAAAAGTGGAAAACAATGGGAAGTTGAAAAAAACATCTGCCTCCCGGCTATTTATGACTTGTCATTTGGCTTATTCGATACCATATCAGCCAATGCCCTGATTATATTTCCTTATTTAGTTGAAAATGATGGAGCAAGTTTATACAGCGAAGAGTACTTTGAAAATAACTTTCCGCTTGCCTGGGCTTATTTGAGCGAGTATAAATCGCAATTAGAGAAAAGAAGTTTACAAGGGAACAATCCCAAATGGTATCAATTTGGACGTTCTCAAAGCCTGACAAGATTCCATAATACGCCAAAACTTGTTTGGTCGGTTTTAGCAACCAGCCCACCCTATGCTCTTGACAATAGTGATCTTCAATTTACTGGTGGAGGAAACGGTCCTTATTATGCATTAATAAACCGGTCAGATTATTCACTGCTTTACTTCCTTGGTATTTTATCACATCCTCTGTTTGAAAATATGGTCAAAGCTGGTGCAAGTGAATTTAGAGGGGCTTATTATTCTCATGGCAAGCAGTTTATTGAAAATATTCCTATTCGACAGGTTGATCTCGACAATTCTTCGGAAAAAGAGTCGTATACCACGATCGTTAGATTGGTTGAAAGCCTAATCAAAACGAAAGCACAACTCAAAAGTGCAGCTTACGGCTCAAAAAGAACAGTGCTCCAAAGAAAAGCGGACACACTCTTTGATCAATTAATTCAAACCATCAACCTTTTGTATGGGATCAGTGAGGAAGAATTTAGCCTAGTTATGAATGATGATATGTTCACCACAGAATTAGCAATAGAAGAATAATGGGACAGGTAAAAGAAAACATAAGTGCTCAAAAGTTAAGAGGTGGTTATTACACTCCTCAGGCTATTGCTGACTTTTTATGCCAATGGAGTATTGACAAAAACACCAAACGAATTTTAGAGCCGAGTTGTGGTGATGGTAATTTTATTGAATCTGCTATACTGCGGTTCAAAGAACTGGGGATTGAAGAGGAAGATTTAAAAGGCCGGATAAAAGGGATTGAATTATTGGAAGAAGAATCAATGAAAGCCAAAGCCAGAGCAGCCAACTTGGGTCTGAATTCCAATACCATTGTTAACAATGACTTTTTCCATTACATCAGCAGTAATGGAGTTGAAAAATATGATGCGGTCATTGGCAACCCTCCTTTCATCCGATATCAAAGCTTTCCTGAAGAACACCGAAAGCTGGCCATTGAAATGATGCAGAATCTTGGCTTGAATCCCAATAAACTGACCAATATCTGGGTTCCCTTTTTAGTCGTTTCCGCTTCCTTATTGAAGGATAATGGCAGAATGGCTATGGTGATTCCAGCCGAACTGTTTCAGGTGAAATATGCAGCGGAAACAAGGGTTTTTCTCTCTAAGTTTTTTGACCGTATTACCATTATCACCTTCAAGAAATTGGTATTTGCGAATATTCAGCAAGAAGTTGTGTTGTTGCTTTGTGAAAAGAAAGTACAGCATGGAAAAGGAGTAAGGGTAATAGAATGTGAAAATCTTGAGGAGCTGAAGTCGATCAACTTCAAGGCAATCAACAGTTCCAATGTGAAGCCTATAGATCACACGACAGAAAAATGGACAAAGTACTTCCTAAATGAGGATGAAATCAATCTTTTAAGAAGGTTGAAAAAAGATAAGCGAGTTACCACTTGTGGTGACATCATGGAAGTAGATGTTGGTTTGGTAACAGGTAGAAACGAATTTTTCATGATGAAAGAGGAGCAAGTTAAGGAATGGAAATTGAAAAAATATACCATTCCGGTGGCCAGTAAATCCAATCAATTGAAGGGCATTACATTTTCTGAAAAGGATTTTTCTGACAATTCCAAAGCACAAAATGCAATCCATTTGTTTATCCCTCCCAACGAAGATTTTGAGAAGTTGCCGAAGATCTGCCAAAAGTATATTGAGCATGGTGAACGACAAGGATTTAATACCGGCTACAAAACCCGGATAAGAAAACGCTGGTATATCACTCCTTCCTTATGGGTACCAGATGCTTTTGCATTGCGACAGGTAGGAGATTATCCCAAGCTCATTTTGAACGAAACCGGAGCATCTTCTACAGATACGATACACAGGGTCAGGTTTAAGGAAGGCATAAATAGGAATATTGCGGCCATTTCATTTCTCAACTCACTTTCGTTTGCCTTTTCAGAAATCACCGGACGAAGCTATGGGGGTGGTGTAATGACTTTTGAACCCACAGAGATTGAAGAAATACAAATTCCCGTTTTATCTGATTTAGATATAGAATTTGACCAGGTGGATGCTCTGATTCGTCAGCGAAAAATTGAACAGGTATTGGATATGGTGGATGATGCTTTATTGATCAAACATCATGGGTTCTCAAAAGCTGAGGTGGACATTTTGAGAGGAATTTGGAAGAAATTGTCGCAACGGAGAAACAATAGGAAAAGGAAATGAGAAATAAAATATTCATAAGCCACGCCACACCGGATGATGATGACTTCACAAGATGGTTGTCTCTGAAGCTTATTGGTTTGGGCTATGTTGTTTGGTGTGATATTCTTTTTCTGGACAAAGGAGTTGATTTTTGGAGCAATATTGAAAAGGAGATCAGGGAAAACACATGCAAATTTTTAATCGTATCGTCAACTCTCGGTAACCAACGAGAAGGTGTGCTAAAAGAATTGGCTGTTGCCACCAAAGTTAAGAAGCAATTAAAAGATGATTCTTTCATTATTCCATTAGCCATTGATGAAACGCTTTCTTATGATGATATCAATATTGAAATTGTTCGCTTGAACGCTATTGATTTTAAAAAGTCATGGGCAAAGGGGTTACAAGATTTGTTGGAAGCATTTGAAAAGCATAATGTACCAAAAAATCCACCCGACCCGTCAAAGAGCAACCTATTATATCAGCAAATTTTTCTTCATGATAAAGGTGTAATCGAAAAAGAAGAAACGTATGATTCGAACTGGTTTCCAATTACTTCATTTCCCCAAGAACTAAGATTTCATAAATACGAATGGAGGCTACCTAAAAACTTTGATGTAAGAACCCTCACCTTTCCTGCCATACGCTTCAAACAATACCTGTGTACGTTTGCATGGGAATATGACTTTATGCATCAACTTCCTAAAACGGAGACCTACGATAGTAATGAATCCATCTGCATACCAACTGCTGATATACTATCAGGAGAATATGATTCAGATTTTATCAGAAATTATGAATGTAAAAGGCTTATTGTACAGCTTATCAATAAGGGATTTGAGTTACAAATGAAACAAAAGGAAGTTCGTAAATATGAAATGTCAAATAAAATCGCTTACTGGATTGAAAAGGGCAAAATAGATAAAGATAAGTTTGAGAAAGTTCAGTTAGTTGGCAAGCAGAAAGATAAGAACTGGCACTTTACTATTTCTGGAGCAGGGAAATTATATCCCGTCCATGTAATAATGATTTCGTCACATATTTTCTTTACTACAAACGGCACTGACCTTATCGAATCTAAAAACATTCAACACTCATCTCGTAGAAGACAAGGCAAAAACTGGTGGAATGATAAATGGAGGGAAAAGCTATTGGCTTTCGTAAAATACATCTCTGATGATGAATTGTCATTCCATTTGGAAATGGGAAGTGAGGAAAAGATCATTGTCTCAAATGAACCAATGAGATTTTGTGGCAAACGCAGCTATGTCAACCCCTCCGAGAATAATTTGGATGATGAATCCGAATTGGCAGATATTAATGATTATGAAGATGAAATTGAGGAAGCAGATGAATTTGAAGAAATTGAATGAATGACCTAATCTACATAGAGGAACCCAACATCCTGTTTGCACACGGACAAAAATGCACAGACGCCAGAGATGGACTTGCACTTTTCGGTCCTTTAAACCAAATCTATGGAATTAAAAGCGGAGTGATTGCAACGCAAAATGGCTTACGCATTTTCAAAAAGTACCTCAACCAGATTCAAAAACCGATTTATAATCAAAATAATATTACCCGACCAATGTTCCCTGGGTTTGAGGCTGTGTTTGGGTGTAAATGGGAATCACAAAATGTTATTTTCAAAGAAGTAACTGACGAAGAAATTGGAAAATACTTATACAATGCAAGCACACATAAACGTACTTACGACTTAGTGACTTTATTTATCGATAAAATAATTGCAGCCAATAAGAATGATGAGGAGCGGGTTGATTTATGGTTCGTTATTGTCCCTGATGAGATTTACAAATATTGTCGCCCTAATTCCACTCTACCGAAAGAATTGGTACAAACGAAATCTTTAATCTCAAAATCGAAGGCTAAAAACTTTCATTATACGCCAACACTATTTGAAGATTATAATCAAGAATTACAAGAAGTTGAGAATGAAGCTAAAACATATAACTATGATGCACAGTTTCATGATCAATTAAAAGCCCGGTTACTACAATATACTATTCCTACTCAAATTCTCAGGGAAAGTACCTTGGCATGGAGAGAATTCAAAAATACCTTCGGTGCTCCTATCCGTAATTTTGAAAAAATTGAAGGTCATTTGGCTTGGACTATATCCACAGCAGCATATTATAAAGCTGGTGGAAAACCTTGGAAGCTTGGGGACATAAGACCGGGAGTATGTTATCTTGGCTTGGTTTATGGGTAAAACGGTTCAAAATGTGCCACTAATTTCGGCCAAAATGTGCCACGAACCAAGGCCAGATTTTGGAAAAATCGCAACAGTAATGCCCCTTTCTGTTTCGGTTCGAACTGTGCCAATTATTTCGGTTCGAATTGTGCCATTTTGGAGAGCCGCTTAAGGCTCACGATTACGGTTTGATTTGTGCCAGTTTGAGAGATCAAGTTTAATTTTCTATATCGCCATAAAAAAGCGATATGGCACACATTCTTGATCTAATGGAACTAAAGCAAATTTTAAGGTTGCACATGGATGGCTTAAGTAATCGTCGTATATCTGATACTCTTGGCATTCATCGCAACACTATTAACAGTTATGTAAGTCAGTTTAAGGCTAGTAAGCATGGCATAGAAGAACTCCTAAAGCTATCGGATTATGAACTTGCCCAGTTGTTCCCGGGCCACACCACCATAAAGAATCCTCGCTTTGATGAACTGATGCAGTTCTTCACCAATATGCATGCAGAACCAAATCATCCTGGATTTACGCTACTACATCATTACTCTGAATATAAGTCGTCAGCTAAAGAGCCATACAGTTACACTCAATTTGTCGAGCACTACCGAAGGAAGTACTCTAAAGAGAAGGGCTCGATGAAACTTCCCCATAAGCCCGGTCATGAACTCTACATTGACTTCGCCGGCAAGAAGCTTAAAATAGTTGATAAGCATACCGGGGAAATCCAGGCAGTAGAGGTGTTTGTGGCTATTTTGCCCTGCAGTCAGTACACTTACGTTGAGGCCTGTCCCGACCAAACCATGGAATCCTTAATAAAGTGCACTGCCAATGCCTTGTCATACTTTGGGGGCGTACCCCAGGCCATTGTATCAGATAATCTAAAGTCAGCAGTTACTAAAGCCAGTAAATACGAGCCTCGTATCAATCGCTCATTTTTAGATTTTGCGAGTCATTACAACAGCGTAGTAAATCCGGCTCGTGGATATGCCCCGCAGGATAAAGCATTGGTGGAAAATGCCGTAAACTTATCCTACCGGCGAATTTATTACCCCATACGCAACATGACCTTCTTTTCTCTGGATGACCTCAATAAAGAGATCCAAAAACACCTTGTAGGCTATAATAACATGTTGTTGCAACGACGCTCCTGCAGTAGACGTGAGCTCTTCCAAACATTAGAGCGGCAGCACCTTAAGCCGCTTCCTCCAACGCGATATGAAATAAAAGGATATCGCCGGGCTAAGGTCCAAAAAACTGGATATGTTTATTTCTCTCCGGACAACAATTACTACAGCGTTCCCTATCGTTATATCGGTAAAAGCACTCAAATCCACTATACCGGCTCGAGTGTTGAGGTCTTTTACAATCAACAGCGTATTGCTTCCCACCAAAGAAACCCTTCTCCAGGCGAGTACAACACCGATAAAAGCCACTTGTGTAGCACACACAAAGCCTATCTTGAGTGGAGCCCTGAATTTTTTAAGAACAAGGCACTAAAGCATGGAGTTAACGTCCATGATTTTGTATCCAGTTTGTTTGATAATCAATCTTATCCCGAAGTTATTTACAAGAGAGCCATGGGCGTAATCCAATTGCATCGGATCTATGGTACCGAAAGACTCAACAACGCTTGTAAATTGGCTCTTGATGTCGGCATACACTCCTATGGACGACTTAAAAACATCCTTAAGAATAAACGGGACGTTTTTGTTGAGGAGCCGGATAATCAAAGAGCATCCCATATACCCACTCATAGCAACTTAAGAGGGGCAACTAACTATAAATAAACCAATAAACATGAACAACAATCAAACAGTAGAAAAACTTCGCCATATGCGAATCAATGCTATGGCAGACCTGCATTTACAGCACGTCAAGAATAATCAGTTAGGCACTTTGACTGCGGATGAATACCTGGCCTTACTTACCGATCATGAATGGGAAGAGCGTCAGAATAAGAAAATCAACAGACTTATTAAACATGCCGGGTTCAGACAAAAAGCCACACTCGCAGACATCGATTACAGTGCCACCAGAACGCTTGATAAAAACATGTTCCAACGGCTGGCCACACTTGATTTTATCAAGAGAAACGAGAACGTTATAATAACCGGGTTAACAGGGGTTGGAAAGAGCTTCCTTGCTCAGGCTATTGGCCATCAAGCCTGCATGATGGAATACAAGGTTCTTTACTCAATTACGTCCAGATTATTTAAGCGCCTTAAATTATCAAGGATGGATGGAACATATATGAATGACATTAATAAATTAGCCAAAACGGATGTCCTTATACTAGATGATTTTGGGCTACAAGCTTTTGACAAGCAGGACCGTGAGTCGCTTATGGATATAATAGAAGACAGACACAGTAAGAAAACAACTATTGTGGCTTCACAGATACCAGTCTCGGTTTGGTACGACATTATTGGAGAAGGAACGATTGCAGATGCAATACTCGACCGACTGGTAAACTCCTCTCATCGAATCGACCTAAATGGACCCTCATTAAGAAAGGGGATTTTAGCAAGCGAATAGCATTTTTTTTGTACTATTGCACCATCTCTCAGACTGGCACATTTTGACCGAAATGCCTGGCACAAATAACACCGAAATACTCAGTTTACAAGAAGATTGAGAAAAGCAAAAATCCTAAAAACGCTTGCTGTGCTGCCCAAATGTTTTTGGATAATGGTGACGGAACAGTTTTTAAGGGAGAAGTGGGTCCTTGGTACAATCCTGAAAAGGGAGAATATCATTTAAAACCAAAAGAAGCCAAAGCTTTATTAACTCAAGCTTTAGAGTCATACAAGGAACAAAATGGATCTTATCCAAAGGAAATATTTATTCATGCCAAAACTCGTTTCAATAATCAAGAATGGGATGCTTTTAAAGAGATAACGCCAAAGGATACAAATCTTGTCGGTGTTACCATCACTAAAACAAAACCTCTAAAGCTTTATAGGTCTGAAGGAGCATATCCCATCATGAGAGGAAACGCATATGTTGTAAATGAAAGAAGTGCATTCTTATGGACAGTTGGATTCGTGCCAAAAACACAGTCAACTTTGTCTATGGAAGTGCCTAATCCAATTTTTATCGAAATTAATAAAGGAGAATCAGATATAAACCAGGTTTTAAAGGACATTCTTGCATTAACAAAATTGAATTACAATGCTTGTATTTATGCAGATGGAGAACCTGTAACGTTACGTTTTGCAGACAAAATTGGAGAAATTTTAACAGCGAGTACAAAAATTAAAGCACCACCACTTGCATTTAAATATTACATATAGCCCAGCCCAACAGCCACACACATTGTCAAGCTTCACAAGCCAACGCTCCAACCAAAGCTTGCCAAAGAGTGTGCCTGTCCTACCCGAAAATAAAAAATTAAAAATCTCCCCTCCTTTCAGTAAAAATTTAAACGCCAACACGCGGACCGAAAATGCTAATGAGAAGCAGGGTAACTTGAACCTGAATATTGCGACAGACTTAAACCTGAGAATAAAAAGAATGAAGAAGGCCAGCTTACAACATTGTATAAGCGTAATGCGGGCTGAACGGCTGAAATTAAGCATTTTTGCTCCTAAGAAAATTAGCGGTAGCCGGATAGTGAATCGCTCTGAAATCCCGCACTACGCTTATACTTGACCGTTAGCGTTCATTCCCCACATCAGAGTAACCGATTAATTTTTCAAGCTAACGAATATGGTGCTCCGATTTAGATTTCTGCTAAATTTGGAGCGACTCTATGTAAGGCCGTTTCTTGCAATGGTACATTATAG
>Ga0116163_1001605_pt1 | contig 13834 bp, 9 predicted proteins | sample AD_UKC107_MetaG_FD_89889 | JGI IMG/M metagenome (GOLD analysis project Ga0116163, IMG submission 89889) | Active sludge microbial communities of municipal wastewater-treating anaerobic digesters from Hong Kong - AD_UKC107_MetaG | ecosystem: Engineered > Bioreactor > Anaerobic > Digestate | place...
ATTCGCCGCCGCCGGATACAACGTTGTGATTCAGGACGTTCGCGGAACCGGACACAGCGAAGGCATTTGCGATCCGGCGGGCCATCAGGACGAGGACGGGTATGACACCATCGAAGCGATTGCCGCCATGCCCTGGTGTGACGGTCAGGTGGGGATGATCGGCGAATCATACCACGGGTTTTCCCAGCTGGCCTGCGCGCGCTCCAATCCCCCGCATCTAAAGGCGATTTGCCCGTTTCAAACCTCATGGACGAAGTTCCCCGCCATTTACGATTTCGGCGTGTTCTCGCCGGTGCTGTACGGCTGGATTTATGGCCGCTGTGCCGACCGGGAGGCGTACTATCCCGGCCAGTATTCCAAACAGGCACAGGAGCAAATGGCCTATTGCGGCGCGCACGGCAACGAGCAGGCCGCCTGGCTGCCCCTCAAGGATATGCCCGCCGCCAGCATTGACGGCGTGCCGGAGCTGCAATTCCAGCGCGATTTGCTGGAGCATATCGACGATCCGACATACCTCCAAACCATCGGCCGGGTGGAGGGCTTTGAACAGGTCACCGTTCCCCCGCTGATTCTGACAGGCTGGAACGATTTCCTGCGCGATAAAACGCTGTACAACTTTGTGGAGTTTCAAAAACGCGGCGGCAGCGAAGCCTGCCGAAACGGCGCCAAGCTGATTGTCGGCCCGTGGCTGCACGGCGACAGGCTGGACCGGGTGATCGAGGGGATAGATTTTGGCCCCGAAGCCTCCGGCGACGCGATTGATATGGTCGGCAAGCTCATCCAGTGGTTTGATTATTGGACCAAGGGCAAAACCGGACCGTTCATGAGCGGAAAACCTGTGTTATTATTCATTATGGGTGAAAACACCTGGCGGGAGGAAAGCGAATGGCCGCTTGCCCGCGCGCAGTACGTGCCTTGGTATTTCCACAGCGACGGGAAAGCCAACACGCTGCATGGAGACGGCACCCTCTCCGGCGGTCTGCCCCAGAACGAGCCCGCCGATACCTTTGATTACGATCCCATGAACCCCTGCCCGTCCAGCACCGGCGACACAACCCGCTGGATGACCCAGGATCAGCGCCCCAACGAGCAGCGCGACGATGTTTTAGTCTACACCACGCCAGCCTTTGACAAGGATACCGAGCTGACCGGCCCCATTTGGGTCGACCTGTATGCGGCGTCCTCCGCCGTGGATACGGATTTTGTCGCCAAGGTGAGCCTGGTACTGGAGGACGGCACTGCCCGCCCCCTGGGCATGAAGCTGGTGCGCGCGCGCTACCGCAACGGCCATGACGCAGAGCTTCTCACCCCCGGCGAGATCGTACACTATTCCATCGAAGCGGCAAACACGGCGCTGCTAGTAAAAAAGGGCCAGGCTATCCGCGTGGATATCACCAGCAGCCTGTTCCCCGACGCCGACCGCAACATGAACACCGGTGGGCGCGTAGGCTACGAGAGCACGGGTGTGATCGCGCATCAGACCATTTACCACGACCGCGCGCATCCGTCCTGCGTAAAACTGCCTGTGATTCCCCGGCCGTAAAACTAAACACTCAGAAAGGTTTGCTATGGCAACGCTTCGCTTTACGTTCCCTTCCAAGGTTCTGCGTTCTCAGGCTGAAATTCGCGCCGTGATCCCCGACAAGGGGGAGGATTGCGCGGTGCTATGGGTATTGCACGGCGCAAACGCCGACTGCAACGAATGGTTTCACGATTCCTCCATTGTGCGTCTGGCCCGGCAGTACAACCTTGCGGTGGTCTCCACGTCAATCTTCAACGGCTTCGGCGTCAACATGGCGCACGGCGCACGCTATGCCGATTATCTGGAAACCGAATGGATTCCGGCGGTACGCGCCGTTCTGCCCTGCCTGAGCGAAAAAAAAGAGAAAAACTTCGTCGCGGGCGTGTCTATGGGCGGCTTCGCGGCATTCCGGCTGGCCTTCAACCGGCCGGATCTGTTCAGCCGTGCGGGCGCGTTCGCCGGCTCTATCGGGATGCCGATGATTTTTGAACGCTTTGAGCGCGGCATCCAGCCCGGACACGACGATTTTTACCATGCCTTTGGCAGCTACCAAAACCTGGTGCAAAACGAAAACGACGTGATTTGGCTGGCACAGCGGCGTGTGAAGGATGGCACCGCGCCGCGCCTGTTTATGTTCTGCGGCACGGAGGATTTTGGCTACGCGCTCAACACCATCGCGCGGGACGACCTGCGCATGACGGGCGTCGACGTAACCTGGATTGAAGCGCCCGGCACGCACGACTTCAAGATTTGGGATGCCCAGCTGCCCGCGTTTTTAGACTGGCTGGAGGTGGCGGCACAATGATTGTGATTTCGAATCAGGCGCATTTACAGGCACTCGGCATCGCCGCAAGCTTTGCCGTAGCCCTGCCGGATGCGGTCTGCACGCAAAAAACCCGCGTCCCCTATGTGCTGTGCCTGCACGATTACGGGCAGAATGCCGATAGGTTATTGCGCATGCTGGCCTGCGATGCGCTGGTCGACACGCAAAACATCGGCCTGTTGATACCCGACGGGCAAAACAGCTGCTTTCTGGATATGGCGTACGGGCCGCATTGGGAGAGCTACCTGATGAACGAGCTGCTCCCCTATGCCCAGCGTACCTTTCCGTTGCAAAATACCCCCAGGGTGTTTGGAGTCGGCACCGGCGGCTGGGCCGCCGCACGGCTCGCCGCCGCGTATCCGGACCGCTTTGCCGCATCGGCAGCCGCAAATGCCCGTCCGGATCTGCCCGCGCTGTATGCGCAGGGAAAGCTAAGCGATAGGCCGGATCTGGAAGCGGCGTTCGGCGATCCCCAAAGGTTACAGGAGTATCCGGTAAACAAAAACACGGTATGGCTTGAGGGCGCAAACGCCCTGCAAGTACTATATAACAACGATTGGAGCACCCCCGCATGAAGCAGCAGCGCATCTTTACCCGCGACTTTATCCTGGTGTTCATAGCCGCCGGACTGATACGCATATGCTATCAGATTCAAAATACCGTAACCCCGCTTTACGTACAAAACCTGGGGTTTTCCACCTCGTCCATCGGACTTTTGGTTACGGTGGTCACCATCGCGTCCCTGGCGCTGCGCCCGTTTCTGGGCGGCTGGCTGGACCGGTACGGCCGCAAGGGCATCGCGCTGGTGGGTACGGCGATTTTCACGGTGGCAACGCTGTGGAACGGGCTAGCCGCGTCCATCGTGGTGCTGATTGTGATCAAAGCGCTGCAGGGCGTAGGCTTTTCCGCGCATACAACATCCATCAACACCATGGCAACCGACGTTCTGCCGGAGGAGCGGATGTCCGAGGGGATCGGCTATATGGGGCTGACGGGCTCGGTCTCCCTTGCGGTCGCACCCGCCATCGCCCTGAGCCTTGTGGGCGGCGGACAGTTTGGCACGGCCTATAACGTTGCGTTTGCGGCGGGTATCCTGTCGCTGCTGTGCATCGGCATGTATAAAGGCAAGCCCAAGGCGGCCGCGGCGAACGTATCGCAGGTCAAAGTCCAGGGCATTGCGCGCTTTTTCGAGCCTGCGGCATTCAAGCCATCGGCTGTCATGCTGCTGCTGGGCCTGTGCGCCGCGGCTCCGGTCACGTTTCTGTCGATCTTCACGCTTGGGCGTGGCTTTACCACCGATCAGGTCAGCTTATACTTCACCATCAATGCCGTTGCGCTGGCTGTGGCACGGTTGTTCGGCGCGCGCGTCGCCAGGAAGATCTCGGTCAACCGCGCCGTGCTGCTCGCCACGGTATGCAACGCGGCGGCATTTATACTGATCGCCATATCCCAAACGATCTGGATGCTGTGGCCGGCCGCAGCACTGTACGGCCTTGGCTACGGCACCATCTACCCCATGCTCAACGGGCTTGCCATTACCAACTCGCCGCCCAACCGCCGCGGCACCGCCATGGCCACCTTTCTGACCGCGATGGATATCGGCATCGGCCTGGGCGCGAGCTTCTGGGGTGTGCTGGCGGATCTGACCAGCATCAATATCATCTTCCCGCTTTGCGCGGGACTGTCGCTGCTTGCCTATGTGCTGTTTCGCATCCTGAACATCAAAATGAAAAAGGAGCTGCCGTCATAATGCCAGATTTGATCCAAGGAACCTGTACGCCGGAAGCCGCAGGCCTTCACAGCGCCGATGTGCTCAAATGCCTCAAGGACCTGGACGCGAGCGCGAACGAAATTCACGGGTTTGCCGCAGCCCGGCACGGAAAGGTGTTTGCGGAAACCTATCTGGCACCCTTTGGCGCCGAGCTGCCACACGCCTGCCATTCCCTTGGGAAAAGCTATACCTGCACCACGCTGGGCATTGCCTGCACGCAAGGCCTCTTGGATCCGGAAGACCTGATCACGGATGTGTTCAAAGAAGAAATCGCGCGCTTTGGCGCGATTCCGGATGCCAACATGCGCAAAATGAAGCTCAAGCACCTCATGTCCATGAGCTGCGGCATGGAACGCATGCCGGCTATGGACGAGCATTGGATGGAAAATTTCCTGCAAAGCCCCGTGAAGTACGAGCCGGGCACCGTGTTTTTATACAATTCCATTGGCAGCTGCATGCTGGGCGCAGCGGTGGAAAAAGCGAGCGGCCGCGAGCTGGAGGACTACGCCAGGGAATTGCTGTTCTCCCCCATCGGCATCGCCGAAAATGATTTGGTATGGCGGCGCTTTGGCAACGGCCGCTTCGCTGAGCCGGGCATCTCCGCCACCACAAAAGCCAACCTGCGGCTGGGGCTGTTGTACCTGGCGCAGGGCAAGGCGGACGGCCAACAGATCGTATCCAGTGCGTGGATGCGGCAGGCCGTCAGCAAGCAGATTGAGTCCACCACCGGTCCCACCGGCGCAGTCGACGCCTGCTGCGGATACGGCTGGCAGCTGTGGATGTGCAAGGAGCCCGGCATGGTGCGCTTTGACGGCGGACAGGGCCAGTTCTGCATTATGGATTTAAAGCGCGATACCGCCATTGCCATTCACGAGGGCGGCTGGCATCCAAACGGCGTGCAAAAGGTGCTGGATCTGACCGAAGCGCTGATGGCCTCCGCGCAGGACGAGCCCCTGCCTGAAAACCCAGAAGCCTACGCACAGCTCAAGGCCTATCTGGACAGCCGCAAGGCAGACACCGCACCCGTGCTGCCGGTGCCGGAGAAAGCGAAGCGCTTTGCCGGAACCTACGCGGTGACGGACGGCGTGTTCATTCCCTGGATCGAAGTCGCGCCTGTGGACGATGATTTCTATCACCTCTTTTATGAGCCTTCCATCCGCCCGGAGATCATTGTGTTCGATCTCGCTGTGACGCCGGATGAAGTCGTGCTCACCCTCAACCAATCCACCCAAATTCATGCCCGGCTGGATGGCCAGTGGCTGCGCGGTGAGACTGCCACAGTGCTCCCGCCGCTCAAGCACTATGCCGCGACGGCGCGGTTTACCGACGAAAACACCCTGTGCGTTTCCCTGCGCTGGCTCAACGGCTGGACCAGGCCGGAGTTTACCTTCCGCCTGCATGGCGAAGCCGATTTGGACATCACCGTTGAAAAAAATATGCTCCACGAAGGCCGCGCACCCTTTACCCGCCTTGTAAAGGCACGCAAAACACGATAACGCACGCGCAAAATCGCGTATAACCGGCTGACAAACCCTCCCGTACTGCCACGTTCTTGCTGCGCAGCTTCTCACGTTCTTAGGGCTTTTCGCACAGTCTGTATTTGTGATGCCTTTCCTATGCCTGACGGGCTGGCCGTATAGCATTGGGTGCGGTTTGGTTAATTTCTGCCCATCCCGCACAAAAAGATACCCCCTGCGCCACAAAATTGGCGTACGCTTGAAACAAATCAAAGCGATTGACCGTACGGATTCGGTTTTTTATAGTTAAGCTATCAACAACACATTGCGTTACACACCGCTTGCAAAAGCGCTGCTTGGGCGCGGTATAACAGGGAATATGAAAGGAGTGGCTAGCGCATATGTCCAATGTTCTGATGCACGTCAATCTGCGTGCGGAATCCATCAGCCTGTGGACCGGCATCAACGTTATTTTGCCAGACGACAGGATTGAAGGCGAATATCCAGTGCTGTGGCTTTTACACGGCGGCGGCGGCAACGAAAACGACTGGGTTGAGGAGACCGGCATTCGCCGGTATGCCGACAAGCACAAAATGGCGGTCGTGATGCCCCATGCCGGGCACAGCCGGTACTGCAACATGTATTGGGGATCGGATTACTTCACCTACCTGACCGAGGAGCTGCCAAAGCTCGTCAAGCACCTGTTCCCCTGCGTTTCCACCAAACGGGAAGATAACTTCATTGCCGGTCTGTCGCTTGGCGGCAGCGGTGCGATTTCGCTGGGTATGCGGCGGCCCGATCTGTACGGCGCCATCGGCGTATTGTCGGCCTCCAGCATCATTCCGCTGGAGTATCTGCGCGCCAAATCGGCGGGCGGCCCTGCGGCACCCGGCGGCCCCGGCCACAAAAGCGTGAATATGGTCAACTTCGGTGTGGAGGATACCAACGACCTGAAAGGCAATCCCGAGCACGACGTGCTGTTGAACGCCGAGACCATCATCAAAGATGGCAAGCCCGTGCCCAAGGTGTTTCACGCCGTGGGCCTGGAAGACCACGCCTACCCCGTAGGTTTGGGCCTGAAGGAATTCTTTGAGAAATTCGAGGGTAACCCCTTCCGCTACGAGTTCCACACCGAGCACGGCGCGCATACCTGGGAGTTTTGGGATAAATGGCTTCCGGTGTTCATGGATGCAGCCATGAAAGAGAGGGGGTTATAATATGGCGTTTATTCAAATGCAGCTCAATTCCGAGTGTTTAACGCGCAAGGCGTCCATCAATATCATTCTGCCGGGCATCAGCGAAAAACGGAAGCTGGATAACGGCAAGTACCCGGTGCTGTGGCTTTTGCACGGCGCGACGGACGACCACACCATGTGGCAGCGTTTCACATCGCTTGAGCTTTACGCGCAAAAGCGCGGCATCGCGGTGGTGATGCCCTCGGTGGAAAACAGCTTCTACACCAATACCGACGGCGGACGCTACTTCGATTACGTCACCGAAGAACTGCCCCGCATGCTCCGGCGCTACTTCCCCCTTTCCGAAAAACGGGAAGATAACTTTATCGGCGGTATGTCCATGGGCGGCCACGGCACCATGAAGCTGGGCTTCTCCAGGCCAGAGCTCTACGGGGCCATGGGCATCTTCTCCTGCGCCAACTTTATCGACCTGATGGGCGCGGGCAACATGATTGAAGGCGGCATGCGCAAGCCCCTCAACTTCGTGCGCTGGCTGGTTTTTGGCACCGACGACGGCGACCTGACCAAGGTGCACAACACCGAGCACGATAACCGCTACCTGGCCAAGCTCGCCTCCGAAAGCGGTAAGCCGCTGCCCAAGATTTTCGGCTGCTGCGGCACGGCGGACAGCAGCCACGACCCGCAAAAGGACGATTTCAATTACTTCAGAAGCCTGCCAAACCCCTTCGACGTCGTGTTCTTCGACAGCCCCGGCTTCCATTATTTCGATTTCTGGGACGAATGGCTGAAGGTGTTTATCCAATGGCTTCCCATCCGCAGGCGCTCAGAGGAGATTCTGTAACATGAACAATATGCTCTGTCAATTCAACGTGGAAACGCCCATGCGCGACGGCGTGATTTTACGGGGCGACCTATACCGTCCACAGGAGCAGGGGAAGTATCCCCTGCTCCTGTGGCGCAGTATTTTCCGTAAAAATACCCTGGCCCGCGCCTTTCAGCAGTATGTTCCCTCCTATTTCGTGCAAAACGGGTACGTCGTGTTCATTCAGGATGTACGAGGCCTGGGCGAGTCCGACGGCGAGTTTGATCGCTTCACCGCCGACGGCAAGGACGGCTACGATACCATTGAATGGCTGGCCAAGCAGGACTACTGCGACGGCAACATCGGCATGATCGGCAACTATTACGCCGGATATTTGCAGCTGATGGCAGCGGCGGAAGCGCCTCCGCACCTCAAGGCCATCTGCCCCATGCAGACCAGCGTATCCATCAACCGCGATTGTGACAACCGCGGCTTTATGTTTTATTCGCATGTGGGCTGGTGTATGTCCCGCCAGATCAGCCGCCTGCGCGACGGCCGCTACGACTGGGAAACCACGGACAAGTATCTGCCGATGCTTTTGGATTACATCAAGGATTATCCCACACGGCAGCTTCTGCACAGGCCGCTGCGCGATATGCCGGCTGTAAAAAACACCCCGTTTCCCCTGCTGCAGGATTACTACAAGCATCTGGTGGAGGGGTTTGACAACCTGGATCTGATCCACAAGGAAGGCCGCGATATGGACGTCAGCGCCATCCGCACCCCCGCGTTTTATATCTCCGGCTGGTACGATTCCTCCCGCACGCCGCTGATTGAGCATTGCCGCGCCCAGCGGCAGAGCGGCGTGGACAGCCGCGTGCTGATCGCCCCCTGGAAACCGGGCGAGGCTCCCGCGCATGCCGATCATGCGCTGGAAACCGGCGAAATCACCGTTGATGTGCAGCGGGAGATGGTCGAATGGTTCGATCACTGGCTCAAAGGCGGGGGCGCGCCTGCCTATAAAGCCTACCGCTACTACGATATCGCCACCCGCGCACTGTGGGAAACCGATTCCTGGGACGAGGAGAAAACCACCCACCTGACATATTACCTGCAGGGCGGCGGCCAGCTCGGCTCCGCTCCGGTGGATGATGCGGCGGACGAATACCTGCACGATCCGCTTCACCCGCTGCCTTATGCCCCCTACGGCTCATGCGGCAAGCTGCCCAAGGCTGATGCCAAACGGCTCACCTATGTATCGGAGCCCTCGGATAAGCAGCTCGACATTCAGGGCTTGGTGTGCGCGAAGGTGTACCTGTCCTCCGACGCAAAGGACGCGGACGTCGTCGTCCGCTTGCTGGATATTGATGCCGACGGTAAGGCCTTCGGCATTTGCGACGGGGCGACGCGCGCCCGCTACCGCAACAGCTGGACCCCCGAACCGCTGGAGGCGGGCACCGTGTACCCCATTGAGGTGCTGCTGGGCTATGTCCATTATACGGTTGCTCCCGGGCACCGTATCGCGCTGGAAATCTGCGGCAGCGCGTTTGCCAAGTATGATGTAAACTACGGCACAGCCGTACGCCCGCCGGACGATACCGACACTGTCGTCTCCCACAACCGCATCCATTGCTCCAAAACCTATCTGTCCAGCCTGACCCTTCCCCTGCGGAAAACGCGTGCATAACTTATTGCAACATCTCGCTTTTCGCACGCATTTTCGCCATTCACGACAAGAAAAGCTACGCCTGTCAAGACCAATGCTAGGCGTCGCTTTGGTCTGCGGCCCAAGTGCAGACCGTCTGCCCCGTACCCGTGCCTGATATTGACAAACGTGTTCTTACATATTATTGTTAATCAAGACAGGAGCTATACACTGGCCTGGATTTTGCCCAAGCCAATGTCTAAATCAATACAAAGGAGACTTCTATGAAACGCTCCTTTTGGTGGTCCCGTACGTTCCGGTTTTGGATTATCTGCTATCTCATCGTGCTTTTGATTCCGATGGTAGCAGGTGTCGCTTTGTATGTGAGCGCGTCCGCTTCGCTGACAGACAAGGCATATGAAAACGGACTGATGTCGGTTCGCCAGGTCGGCACCGTGGTAGACGAACAACTGAAAACCATCGCCAATGTCAGCGATACGATCAGCGTTTCCTCTACGTTAATACGGCTGAAGTACATATCGCTTCCCTTTACCGCGGAAAAATACTATGAAATCCACCAGCGCGCCAAGTACCTGTCCAACTTCACGGTGCAGCAGGAGCTGATCCGGTACATCTTCCTCTATGCAAGCGAGCTGGAATGCATACTGGATAACGCGCATATCTACACCGCCACCAACCAGATGGACAAGATCATCACGCAGAGAATCGGCATGCCGACCGATCAGTTCTACAATATGATGGCGCAGACCCACCAGCACGATTTTTATGTTCTGGGCGAGGGAAAAGACATCATTATGGTCCAGACGCTGGGGCGCAGGGAGAAGGAAAAGCGTCCCATCCTCACACTGATTACCGTATTGAATGCCGACGCCATCGGCGATCTTCTGCAAAAAACCGCCCAAACCGTACGCGGATCGGCGTATATGCTGCTGCCTGACGGCTCCGTGTTCGGCCGCGCCGCGCCGGGGGACCCGCTTTCCTATTCCGCCCTTTCCCCGTCGTATGGCGAGGGGCAGCTGCTTCAGGATGATCTCGTCATCACCTATACCGATTCTACGGCCTCAGGGTTCCGCTATGTTCTGTCGGTGCCGCGGGAAACCTTTTTACAGGATATCCGCAATGTGCAGATGACCTTCTTCATCTTTTCGCTGGGAGCGCTGCTGTTTGGCCTGATCATCGCCTATATGCTGGCCAAGCACAACTATAAGCCCATCCAGCAGCTCAAGCAGGACGCGCAGATTCCGGAAATGTCCAGTGACGAGTTCACGGTGCTGGGCCTGCGCCTTAAGGAGCTGCTATCCGCGGGCGACCGGATGCACAGCGAAATCGAAAAGCTAAGCCAGGCCTCCAACGCACAGCTGATTCACTGGCTATTGAGCGGCAATGTGGCGACACTTGAAAAAGAGCGGCGCGCGCAGCTGTCCAGCCTGTTCAACGGCACCATGTTCGTGGCCGCGCTCATCGACCTTGGGGAGGACGCGCCCATCACAACTCCGGAGGCACGCAAAGCTGTCATCGGCAGCCTGAACCTGCTGGTGTCGGAATGCGCGGGCGGCGCATGCCAGAGTATCATTCAGCCGGATGGCGATGCGTTTGCGGCGATCCTCTGCTTCCCCTCCGACGTCAGCCGCAACGACGCGCAGTTTATGGCCCAGCAGATCGGCGAGCGTATGGTGCAGCACGCCGTGGAGCAGCCCGCGCTCTCCTCCATGTCCGTTTACATCGGCGATGCCCGCAGCGGCGAGGAGCAGGTGCACGAGTCCTATGCAAACGCACTCCGTGCCAAGGAGTACGCTGATTTTATCACCGTCACGGACAAGCGCGTTATCCTGTACGACGCCACCATGTATTCCAGCGATATCGTCTGGGACGATTATGATATCGTGGATGCCGAGCGTCAGTTCTCCAGCCTGATGATTGAAGGCAACTACAGCAAGGGCAAGCGGATGCTGCGGGAGATTATGGCGTATTACAACTGCCGGGACGGCATGTCGCTCTATGTGATGCGGTGCAGGATGTTCGGCGTCATGAACCTGATGCTCAACGTACTCCACGAGGTGGAGCCCGACCTTGACCCTGCCTTTTATGAGGAGACCAACCCCGTTGCACGGCTGCTTTCAGCGCGCACGCAGCAGGAGCTGGAGGATGTCATCTTCGATATCATCGACCGCCTGGTCGGGCGGCACGAGAACAAGCCGCCTGATATTCAGGACAAGCTCACACAGGTCGAGCACTACATCGAAACACATTATTACGACGTGGGTCTTGGCGTTAAGCAGGTAGCGGATGCGTTTGATATGTCGCTGCCGTATCTGTCCAGAATGTTCAAGAAGGAAAAAGGCATCGGGCTTCTTTATTACATCAATCATTACCGGGTGGAGAAGGCCAAGGAAATCATGAGCGTCAATCCCAACGAAACGGTTGCCGGCATTGCCGGGCGCGTAGGCTATAATTCCAGCCAAACGCTGATCCGCATTTTCAAGCGCTACGAGGGCATTACGCCCGGGCAATATCAGGCCGAGCTGCACGGAACCCCCGGCGATACGCAGCCGGATGAGACGGACGCATCCTAATAGCCATATGACAACCCAAACAAACCAAGCCCTGCGCGGGCCGCGGGTAACCGCGGCCCGCGTTTTACATTGGCCCTGTAACGGATGATACACATTGGATAAAAATCGTACATACGCTGAAAATATAGGCTATTATGGCTATATTGATGCCAGATTTTATATCATCCGCTATGCAAATATTCAGCATTTACAGGAGATTCAAACCACGGTATGGTGAATGCAGATCAGAGCATCCGCCTATCGTGCGGGTCTCATTTCGTACTTCATATATTGGAAAGGAGCCTGGAATCATGTTGAAACGAATCCTACCCATTCTGCTGGCGCTGTCCCTCCTGATGACCGCGACCTTCGGCCATGCCGAAGGCACCACCGAGAAATCGCTTGCGGAAATCGCCCAGATGGGCACCAAAATCGAACGCGTAACGGAGGAACCCGTCACCCTGACACTGTGGATGGACATCTCGGCGCACGATGTATCCAACATCATCGGTGATCTGCAGGACATGGACATTCTCAAAGCCCTGGAGGAGAAGACCGGCGTCCACATCGAGCTGATGCTCGCGCCTGTTGGCGAAGCGGAAACCAGCTTTTCCCTGATGCTCGCTTCCGGCACCTATGCCGACATCATCATCGGCTTTGACAACTACTACACCAAGGGCGGCGATACGGCCATTGAAGAAGGCATTATCTACGACCTGAAAGACCTGGTTGCAGAGTATGCCCCCAACTACACCGCAGCCCGCATGGCTTCCACCTACCGTGAGCTGGGCACCGTCACCGATGCGGGCAATATGCCCTACTTCTGCCAGCCCACCTACATGGATGACCCCGGCCTGACCTATGGCGGCACCATCATCCGCCAGGATCTGCTGGACAAGCTGGGCCTTGAAACCCCTGTGACGTCTGACGACTGGCATGAGTTCCTCACCCGCTGCAAGGACGAGATGGGCATGACCCGCGGTCTTGGCTTGGCGTATACCGGCATCAGCAAGTACAACGCCTTCAACGCGGCGTTTGGCTTCATGATGCAAAACCCCGCCGACGGCGCACCTGCGGTTTTCCAGGTGGATGGCGAAGTGCAGTACGGCCCGCTGACCGACGGCTTTAAGGATTACCTTGCCCTGATGGCGCAGTGGTATGCCGAAGGCCTGATCGATCCGGACTTCACCTCCACGATCACCTTTGACGATGGGATCGCCATGGTCTCCAGCGACCTGTGCGCGGCCACCAGTGAGCACGGCGGTGTAATCGGATACGCCAACATGCTGGGTTCTGCCGTCAACCCCGACTTCACCTTTGCCGCAGTGCCGGATCCGGTTCTCAACGAGGGTGACCAGCTGCACGTCGGCTACATGAAGGGCGGCGCCGGCCTGGGCAAAATCGCCGCCATTTCCACCGATTGCAAATACCCCGAAATCGCCGTGAAGTTCCTCGATCAGCTCTATACCGATGAAGGTATGATGCTGTGCAACTACGGCACCGAAGGCAAGACCTATACCCTGGATGCCGACGGCCTGCCGGTGTTCACCGATCTGATCGCCAACAACGACGCCGGAACCATCACCGATTTGCTCTGCGCCTATGCAGCGCCGATCCTCTGGCCGTTTGTCTCCGTGCTTGGCCGCGATGATGTGTCCACCGCCAGCGTGATGGCCGACATCTGGGATACCAATAACGATTACGCGTATTGCTACCCCAACGGCGCAACGCTTAACGCAGATGAGAAAGAAATCTATTCAGACCTGTACCCTGAAATCAAATCCTATGTGGAAGAGATGACAGTTAAATTCATCATGGGTCTGGAACCTCTGGATAACTTCGACAGCTTCCTTGCGACGCTTGATTCCCTGGGCGTGCAGGAGGTCGTGGACGCTTACCAGAGCGCGTATGACCGTTACGTCAGCCGCTAACATTTGCTGACTTAGCGTACACCCCTTTTTCGAACCGGGCGTTCCGGGTATCCGGGGCGCCCGGTTTGCGCAAGTCTCCTATCGAATTTGATTGAAGCCTGTCGCTGGACAGGC
>Ga0116163_1001608_pt1 | contig 13824 bp, 16 predicted proteins | sample AD_UKC107_MetaG_FD_89889 | JGI IMG/M metagenome (GOLD analysis project Ga0116163, IMG submission 89889) | Active sludge microbial communities of municipal wastewater-treating anaerobic digesters from Hong Kong - AD_UKC107_MetaG | ecosystem: Engineered > Bioreactor > Anaerobic > Digestate...
AAACAACTACAAGAAGAGGCCACAGACATACTTAACCAAGCGAAAGCGACTATAGAAAATATGATATTAACATAACTTGAAAAACCTAACATTAAATATGATTCCATTTAAGCACTCTTTTGAGTCCAAAACTTTCGGTTTTACAACCGAAAGGTAGGAAGGTTATTTCCCATTTCATAGGTCAGAGCTTCCCAATGAATGATAGGTTGCTCAGAAAGAAGAATTTGTAAACCGCAAAAATATTTGCCTAATCGTCATAGTGTAAGGTTATAAGTCATACCTTTGATACTATCAAATGATACTATGTCTAAATGAGGCCACCTTATCAAATAACGAATAAAATAATGCAATTAATAGCTTCCATTTCAGAGAAACTGGGAGAAGTTAATGCATTGCATTTACATAAGCCACCCACAGAACTAAGAAAAAAGAATCGCATCAAAACGATTCAATCATCCTTGGAGATAGAGGGCAATACATTAACTGAAGAGCAAATCACCGCTTTATTAGAAAACAAGAGTGTCATTGCTCCGGAGAAAGACATTCTGGAAGTAAAGAATGCGATTACCGTTTACGAACAACTACAAGAGTTCAATCCGAATAGCATAAAAGATATAGAAAAAGCACACGGAGTTTTAATGCAAGGGTTAATCGAAAACGCAGGAAAACTTCGTACAAAGAATGTTGGTATTGTAGAAGGCTCAATAGTAAAGCACGTAGCACCAGACGGTGGAATGGTCAAAGGATTAATGAATGATTTGTTTAGATATCTGAAATCTGACAAGGATATAATCCTAATAAAAAGTTGTGTGTTTCATTATGAGTTTGAATTTATCCACCCTTTTATTGACGGAAACGGCAGAATGGGGAGATTGTGGCAAACACTAATCTTAATGCAGAAGTACCCATTTTTTGAATTTTTACCAGTAGAAAGCCTAATCAAAGAAAATCAAGAAGCCTATTATAGCGTCTTAGAGCAATCAGACAATATAGGGCAATCCACACCTTTTATCGAGTGGATGCTCAACATAATACTCCAAGCATTAGAAAACCTCCTTAAAACTCAGAACAGAACCCTCACAGCCGAAGACAGAATCGAACTCTTCAAAGATAAAATTAGACAACAGCAATTTAGCCGCAAAGACTATTTGCAAAATTTCAAGGAAATAAGTCAAGCCACCGCAAGCCGAGACTTAAGATGGGCAGTTGAACAAGAGATTTTAGAAAAATCTGGAGACAAACGACTAACGAAATATCGGTTCAAGTAATTTGTGGAGCTTAAGACGACTTCTCGAGTAACATTTGTTTGGGAATTTTACCTACTAGGTTCTGTGTTTGCACTATCTACTTCTATGTCGTAAATTTCACATTCACCAATAATTCAGTATATATTTTCTTCTGTATTAAAAAAAGTAACCACCGCAACCTACTTCTTCTTCATTAGATAACTGACAATAGCCACTGCGAGCCCAAAATAGTTAATGTTAGAAGATTTTAAAAAATTTTTAAATCTTAGATGACTTTTTATCTGCTTGCGTTTTCCTTTGAGTTCTTCCAAAGAAATTTTTCGTTCGAGATTGTAAATCTTCAGGTCATCAGTTAACTCTTTCCAATTGTGATAACTACTCCTCATGATCCTCGATTTCAAAGAATATTTTAGAAATTTTTCGCAATATCATATTAGAAATATAACCTCTAAAAAATAAGATAATTACGGCCAATAGTAGGAAAAATAGACCAACCACTAAACTTCCTAAGATATAGCTGCCCATCCACTCACCCAATGCAAAGACCCCAGCAACGGCGCCAAAAAAAGCGGCAATACATAATAAACCACTAATCAAAATCAACCTTACGAAAAAACTCATGAGCATGGAACTATAAGCCAATGCCTTAAGTTTGTAGTATTTCTTGCTCGAATTAAGGTATGATTCTACGTGATCCCAACTCTCGTTCAGGCTTTCCTTCAACGAATCAAAAAGTGCCATATATTTTTATTTTTGGTACTTTTTATTCTTATCTCTTAGAGATTCTAATTTTTCCTCTAACGTATTAATGATGTCTTCTGTTTTGTAACTGGCATTGGACATTAATTCTTCAATTTGTTCATCTAAAGTCGCTTTTTTCGCAGCCACTTTACTTCCCACTTCACGGCTCAGTTGTTCTAAATTATCTGCCAACTTATTCTTGAGATCTTTGGCGTTATCAACTATTTTTTGTCTTGTATCACTACCTTTCTCGGGGGCAAGAAGCATGCCTATAACCGTGCCTACGGCTGCACCAAATATAATGCCCATAAGTGTGCTACCATCTCTTCTCATTTTATTAATTTTTATAAGTTTTCAAATATATTCAACCATTATTTACAACGCTGAATGAATTATAATAGTTTACTCAATTTACTCCAAAATGCCTTATTCCAGGTTTGTGATAAATCGAGTCGCGACAGCCGTTATTTCTTGATCTTTTTTCTGCAAAAATAGCACGGCTTGATCGAATGGCTCTTCTTGATAATGGATAGAAATAATACCGTTTTTTTCCGCATTTTGACTTTTAAAATACTTTACCACATTACGACTTTCCAGCAGTCTGCCTTTATTCTCACCAGCCTTGACATCTGTTTTTTCACTGAAGCTGATGAGTGCGAGATTGATATTGCAATTTTCGAAATTTTGCTCTATCGAGTACTCTATAATTGCGTGGTGATCCCGTAGATGGCTTTTAGTAATGGAAATCCGTGATTTGGTATTTAAAGACTGAGAATCATTAATACTTTGATTGATTGATTTGGCATTGGATCCAACCATTTGATCTGTTCCATTGATAATTAATTGTGGAGTATAATCCTTGTCACCATTTAAGGTTTTATTGTAGTTATGCTGTCGATTACTGTACTCCGAGGAGCTAAAAGGATCTTTCCATCCTAAATAATTCCAATAATCGACATGGAAACTTAACAAGATGATTGAACTATCCCTTTGAGTGATTGCCTTCAATAAGTCCTCAGCCGGTGGGCAACTATTACAACCTTGAGAAGTAAATAATTCCGCCAGAATTACGTGATTATCATTTTTTTGCAAATTAATATTTGGAATATTTTGCTCGTTTTTAACTTTCGGAGTACAATTCATGGTGAATAATGCGAAAACAGAAATTATCAAAATGTTTTGAAAAAAAGACATATTCTGCTATTTGAAAAAATTTTTAATGATTAAATTTCAGCTTCTCTACCATTTTTGTAGATAATTCACTGGATACTCCATAACCATCAACTATGACCCCTTTTTCACCATTGTGTGTAACTACGGCATACAATATAGAGGAATCATCGGGATTGGTTTCCCCTTCAAACCTATAAAATTCTTTGACTTCAAATTCCTCAGTGTTAAAATTCGTATTTAAAGCTTTGCAATGAATTCCATCTTCTATTAAATTAAAATCATGCACATAACCTCTTACGGCAAGATCTGATAGTGCTTCGACCATTGTGTTATAACTCCTCATATTGTATTAATATTTAATTCTTTTAATTTCAAATCTAATCTTAATAGGGCATTGTTTGGATCAGAGCCGAATATGGAGTAACGGACTATAGAATCTTTATCTACTAAAATCCAATGTGGGGTTCCACCGGCTCCATAATTTAAAAACGTAGTGTCATAATTATAATCTTTGTAAATAGGAAACCGAATAAAAAGTTCTTTTTTCCAAAATTCAAAAAATTCATTGTCAAAGTTAACCGCGTTGTAGTCGGTATGTATTCCTAACACATTAATGTCATTGCCATGTTCATAGACCAGTCTATTGGCATACGGAACAGCTCGACCAAGACACCCTGGACAAGAAAAACTAAAAATTAAAATTAGCAAAGGTTTCCCTTTAAAATCTTCTACTTTAGGTAACATATCGGAGGGGTCAATAGAAACGAGATTCCAAGGCGGTAGCTTTTCCCCGAGATGTAATTGGTTTAAGTTTAATCGATTATTTTCTAACATGATTCATTCCTGAAATTCATTAATGCTCTGAATCGGTTTTTAGCAATTCAGGGAATTTCTCCTGAAAGCGTTTAATTCTAGGAATAGAAACGGCCATGATATAACTTTGTTTTGGATGATTTCTCTCATAGTTTTGATGATAATCTTCTGCTACCCAAAATTTTTCAAATTTTTTCAGTTCTGCTGCGACCGTTTCTGGTGCAATTAATTGGTTTAATTCTGCAATTTTTTTCTCAGCAATTTGTTTTTCGTCTTGATTTTGATAAAAAATAATGGAACGATATTGAGAACCATGATCAGAGCCTTGTCCATTTACTTGACTTACATTTTGTGAGCCAAAATAAACATCTATAAGTGTTGGATAATCAATCACTGTCGTATCATAAAAAATTTCTACAGATTCCGCATGACCAGTTGTTCCTGTATTAGAGTCTTCGTAAGTTGGGTGATCTTTATGTCCTCCCGAATAGCCCGAAATGGACTCTTTTACTCCTTTTACACTTTCATAAATGGCTTCTACACACCAAAAACACCCTGAGGCAAAATATGCGGTTCGGATATTTGGGTTGTTTAATTCTTCAATATTATAAGTAATATTTTGGGACGATTCAGAGGTTTTAGATTTTACATTGCAAGATGTAAATAAAAGTGCAATAACTAACGATAACAACATGGTCTGTTTCATTTATGACATTTAAAATTTTTAAATAAAAGATCAATATAGATTTTAAAGTGGAATTGATTTAACTTATAATGGATTATGGAGCTTTATTGTTTAATAGATCTCTGTCATGAGACAAATATTGCGTTGAGTTGAGGAATAGAAAAAATAATTTAAATTTTTTTGAGGATGCAATTAAAAAAAACTGAGGATCACAATAACTTTTTATCGCAATCCCCAGATACCAAAGAGACTGTTCAAATAAGTGTGTCTTGATAACTTTGCAAAATGAAAGAAGAACAAAGAAAAGAAATGAAAGAGACAGAGCTTTATTCCCAACTTAGAGAACATCTGTACAGCAAGAAGCCACTATTAGGACCAGATAGTCCCTTTAGTGAATTATTGCAAGGCATGGTCAATACGATAATAGAAGGAGAAATGACAGCCTTTTTGAAGGAAGAGCAATTAGCGGGTCGCAAAAATAAACGTAATGGCAAGAATGTAAAGAAGGTAAGGAGTACAGCAGGAGATATCTATGTAGAGACGCCACGAGATCGCAATGCGGATTTTGAGCCTGAATTAATAGGAAAGCGCCAAAGAGAACTAGTGAGTGGATTAGACGAGCAAGTTCTAGCACTTTATGCTCAAGGTAATTCAATTGAAGACGTCAAGCGGTTATTGACAAAAATGTTTGGGGTGGAGTTATCTGCGGGCAAGATTAGTGAGATTACCGATACAGTATTGCCGGAGATAGAGAGATGGAAGAATCGAGAGTTGAATAGCTTTTACCCGATAATCTATTTAGATGCGATACACTTTAAAGTAAGGCAAGAGGGGAAGTATGAAACCAATGCCTTCTACACGGTGTACAGTGTGGATTGGCATGGACAGCGTGATTTGCTAGGTTTATATGTACAAGGCAGCGAGGGATCGAGTAAATGGGGCTTGATACTCAGCGATTTAAAGAAACGAGGGGTAAAAGATGTACTGGTCATGTGTACGGACAATTTGAGTGGATTTTCAGAGGTAATAAACGAGTCCTTTCCACAGGCCATTGTTCAAAAATGCATAGTACATCAAGTACGCAATTCGATGAAATATGTGGATGAAAAAGACCGTAAAAAAGTGGCATCAGACTTACGCAAAATATACACGTCAGTGAGCATACAGGAGGCGCAAGCCTCCTTAGAATCATTTGGGGTGAAGTGGGGCGACAAATACGCCTATATCGTCGAACAGTGGCAGTCTAACTGGGAAGAATTAATGGCATACATGGATTTTCCAGTGGGCATGCGCAAGATGATCTACACGACCAATCCCGTAGAAGCTTTACACAGAGTGATGAGAAAATTAATCAAATCCAAGGCGGCTTGGGTATCCGCAACAGCATTAACCAAACAACTTTATTTGTCACTAAAGCACAATGAGAAATCGTGGAAAAAGCAAGCCCGGGGCTGGGCAGAAATACAAAGGGATATCTTAAAATTATACCCAGAGAGAGTGCCAAAATGAAAAAATTAATCCTTCTCTCTCCAGTCGCCCTACGGGCTCCTTACGAGAGAAGGATTAAACCAAAACAAATTGAGATTGAATATATTTTTTAACACTAGACACAGTTATTTGAACTATTCCAACAGGTAGGAGCTAACCTTTGGATAATCCCTCGGCCGACGTTCCGAGGGATTATCCTATTTTTGTAGAAGTTTTTGTAATATGCCTTGAAAGTTCTTCTGGCTTTTGAGTTCCGATACAAAATCGCTTATTTCCGGCTGTGTCTATCAATAGTCCTTTTGATCCTTTTGTGTTATAAATAATTCCATATTGGGTCGTAACTCTAATGCCCCATCCACCCACGAAACCATAATCCATGATTTCAGCTTTTAATATATCTTTCCTTTTGATCTTCTTGGTATAAAAGGGATATAGTTGGATTTTAACAAATTCTTTGTCTATGTTGGTGTTTAACCTATAGATCAAGAATACAAGTATGAGGCAAATATGCAAGGTTAACATAATCAACATACTCCATTTTATTTCTTCATCTGACATGAAAAAAGCATAAATTTGGAATAATAATATTGTGATTAGTAATACCCATAACCACCATTGATTAAATCTTTGTGTTTCGGTGTAATGGTCTGAGCTCATGTTGTTAAACTTCTACTTCAAATTTTTTTACCAGTTTTTCATAGCCCGCTTTTTCGCTAGGGAATAACATGTAACCCGCTTTCTCGTACGCTTTGATAGCTCTTGCATTGTCTTTGTTGATATTGATCCATACTTCATCCACGTGAAACCTCGCAGAAAGATATTTGCTCAATAATTTTATTGCAGAAGTGCCGTATCCATGATTCCAATTTTCTTTGTTATATATCAGGATATCGACTTCCACCTGACCCATACTAATGGATCGATAGCTTATCATACCTATACTTTGACCCTTTCGCATAATATGAAAGCAACGTCCTTTTTGATCTTTTTCGTTTTCAAAATAAGTGTCAGACCAGTATTTGAAAAAAGTCTGTTTGTCAGGCAATTTTTCGTTGGGATTAGAACCATACCAAAAAGGAGAGGCATCACTATCCGTTGCTTGGTTGTAAAAATAATCTTTGTCTTCCATTAGCATTGGAAGCAAATTGATTTGCCGACCTTTTATTATTTCTTCGATTTTAGTCTAATTATTTAATTCCAAAAATAGTAAATTCTTTGCGATTTTTACTTTTTATTTTTTGCAATTTCTTTACATATTTCAATCGTCATATCCACTGCCTTTTGCATATCTTGAACTGAAACCCATTCATATTTACTGTGTATGGCTTGCATCCCGGTGAAAAGATTTGGACAAGGCAATCCCTTATGTGACAATACAGCCCCATCCGTTCCGCCTCTTATGAGTCCAAGGTCAAATTCAATACCCAGATTGGCACAAGCATCGGTGGCATATTTAATCACTTGTGGATAATTGTCGAGGACTTCCCTCATGTTGCGGTATTGATGCTTTATTTTCAACTCATACCCAGCATTGGGATATTTCTCTAGTACTTTTTCTGTCGTTCTACGCAATAGCTGCTCATATTCATCGAGTTTTGGGGTGTCAAAATCCCTCAGAATGAATTGAATCTGCACATCCTCCATTTTGCCTTCTATCTTTGTAGGATGAATAAATCCCTGTCTATGTTCTGTCGTTTCGGGACTCATTGTATCCACCGGCAAATTACTGATGACTTCAGAGGCTATTTTAATGGCATTTTGCATGATTCCTTTTGCACAACAAGGGTGGGCACTAACGCCTTTAATATCCAAAGTGGCACCATTAGCAGAAAAATTTTCGTATTCGATTTTTCCCAATTCAGCTCCGTCCAGCGTATATCCGAAATCTGCATCCAGTAATTCTAAATCGACCTTATCAACTCCTTTGCCTACTTCTTCATCTGTTGTAAAAAGGAGTCTGATTTCGCCATGAGGTATTTCAGGATTGTTGACAATTTGTGTAGCCATATCCATGATGATGGCAATACCGGATTTGTCATCACTACCCAATAGCGTAAGTCCACTAGCAGTGATAATGTCATCTCCTATTTTTTTCATAAGATATGAATGCTTTTGTGGATCCAATTTTAAATTAACATCATCAGGATAATCTATCACCTGCCCCTGGTAATCGTGATGAACTCTTGGTTTTACATCGGTGCCGCTGGCATCCGGTGCAGTATCCATGTGGGCACAAAAACATACTTTTTCATGTGAATTTCCAGTATTAGAAGGGATAAATCCATAAATATAACCGGCTTCATTGGTCTCGTATTTTATGCCTAGTGCAGCCAATTCTCCTTGGATGTGTTTACTTAACTCTAGCTGATTCATCGAGCTCGGGTAAGTTTTGCTTTCGGGATCTGCCTGAGTGTCGAAGGTCACGTATTTTAAAAATCGGTCTTTAACTGTGTAATTGTACATATCTTAAAAAATTTCAATTTTATATCCCACAAATATCTTAAAGAATAACCAAATAAGAGAAGGAATGATGATGGATGCTATCAATAAGTAATAATATTTTTTTCCTACATGGCTTTTTTCTAAGGAATCAGATATCAAACTTATCACTAAAACACTTATCAGTATTGGTACGAAAATACTGCTCAATAATAATGCAAGATAATCATTGAAAAGCCATAAAAACAACCAGAGTGCGGTTTCAACTAGAAGGATGATGATGATATTTTGACGATCTAACTTGAACAACCTGTCTTCAATTATTTTGTTAAATTATTTTAAAACTGTAATTTTCTGTCAAATATAGGGTTATACCTCTGTAAATAACTAAATGAAGAATATGAGAATTAAATTTTTATCATTAAGCTTTTGTTTCTTGATAATCAATATGAATCATTTAATTGGTCAAAACCTTGAAAAACTCAAGCAAGAAAGAGACTCGATATACCAATCTAACATAAAGAAATCAAGATTGTATGGAGTCTATATTCCCGTTGACTTGCAGGATGCAATAGGTGAATTGAAGCGATTAAGCGATGAAGAATCATTAAGAAAGTATAAAAATGCACCAGAAGATTTTGTAGTTAAAAAATTATTTTTCGGTGTAGGGAGGTGGATGAGCTACAATTGGAATTTTGAAGAAGGATCACGTATGTCATTGTATTTGTATAACTTAGGATTACGGAACCCTGACGATATGGTAGAATTTATGTTGCGGGCATTTCATCGGGATCTTAATTTTGAACCCATCAATGAGTCCGCCCTTGTAGCTCAAATTAATGAAAAAAGAGCAATTTTGGACGAGGAGCAAAAATCAAAACAAGTTATTATCAAAGAAGAATCTATAAAAAAGACTAATGAGTAGAAGACTGAATTTTGAGAAAATGAAATTTAAAACCACATTCTACATAATGACAATTTTGTTGCTGTCATTTTCTCCTATTTATACGCAAAAGATTGAATATCGTGATCAAATTTATGTTGATAACTTAGCAACACCACAGGTTTTAAAAAATGGCCAAGTATATCCCTCGCCGATTATAGAATTGGGGAGTCGTGATTTTTTGACCTTTAGTTTTGACGACTTAGATGCCGACGAAAAGGACTATTACTACAAAGTGATTCATTGTGATAAAGACTGGAATCCTTCTGATTTGATTTCAATTCAATATATAGATGGTTTTGAAGAGGAACAGATCGACGATTATAAATTTTCTGTGGGAACTCTGATCCAGTTTACGCATTACTACTTTAGTTTACCCAATCGATATACTAACTTTAAAATTTCAGGTAATTACATTGTGATAATTTATGACGAGAAACCCGAAAATGTAGTTTTGACACGAAGATTTATGGTTTATGAAGACAAGGCTCGACTATCCATACAGAATACACCACCATCTGATGTCGAAAATTTCCTACAGAAGCAACAAATGCAAGTAAGGTTGAATCCCGGAGATCTAAATGTTATTGATCCATTCAATGATATTTTTTTGACAGTTCAGCAAAATAACCGTTCAGACAACCAAAAATCTAATATTTCTCCTAAATTTCTACGGGAGGGATTGTATGTTTTCGATGATTTTGGAACAATAAGCTTTTGGGGAAACAACGAATTCAGATATTTTGACACGAGGTCACTACCGGCAAAAGGACCCAATATAGAATATGTAAGTCGTGAAAAAGGCGAATACGAAGCACTCATAAAACTATGTAAACCAAGACTTTATAATCATTATATCTATTATTACGACTTTAATGGCAAATTTATCATTCAATCTAGATTTCTCAATAGTTTTGACAATAATTCCATCTTAGATCAAGTGAGAAATAACCTTCCTGATGAATTGAGAAATTCCTTGACAGATTATAAGTTACGTGGTACTCAACTTACAGAAGATGCCACTTATGGCTCAGATTATGTCAATGTGATATTTAACCTTCAAACACCGCGAGTGTCAGGCAAAAAGATTTATGTGTTTGGCGCTATGAGTGATTGGCAACTAAGGCCTGAATTTGAATTAATATGGGATGCAGAAAATGAAATATATCTCTGTGAGGCATTATTGAAACAAGGCTTTTTTGACTACATGTTTGTAACCGTAGATCGACAAGGCAATATCGACGATCGTACGATAGATGGCTCATGGGCAGATACTGAAAATGATTATAGCTTTTTGGTGTATTTTAGAGATTTCGGTTCTACTTATGATCGATTAGTAGGATATCAAAATTTTAATAGTTTATTGAATTAGAGTTGTTTATAGCTTATTTCTGAATACTAATAATTTAGGAACATATTATTTCTGAAATTAGTAATAAAAAAACAATTGAAAATAATTGTTAAAAGAAAATGAATTGTATATTTGCACTCGCTTTTAAAAAATGGACGAAGCGTCTATTCGGTGAGATGGGTGAGTGGCTGAAACCAACGGTTTGCTAAACCGTCGTACTCTGAAAGGGGTACCCCGGGTTCGAATCCCGGTCTCACCGCTCAGTTTTAAAAGTCTTAAAAACAGTAAATATTTTTCGGGGCATAGCGCAGTCCGGTTAGCGTACCTGCTTTGGGAGCAGGGGGTCGCAGGTTCGAATCCTGCTGCCCCGACTTGATAATCAAGGAGTTATGAATTTTTCGTAGCTCCTTTTTTGTTTCTTTAATATTTTTTGCCTCAATTTGAACAGCATGGTACTTTCAATATTGAAATTTAAATTTTTTTACAATATCTGGAAATAGGAATAAAACTATATGATAAAGTTTATGTTCCGCCATCCCACAAAACATAAATCCCCATCCTTCGTTTTATTACAAAAGTATGAACTATGATGGTACGTAGAGTGATGATGTGTCTATGGATTGGGATAATCGCTAGTGCACTTTATTCTCAGAAGGTCGTGCCTAAGAATTTTGAAAAAGCAAAGAAATACCTGAAGGAACAAAAATATCAGAAATCAATCGACGAATGCAAAGATATCATTCAAAAATCTCCTTCGTACAGTCCTGTGTACAAACTCATCGCTCAAGCTTATTACACGACAGGTGATAAGGATAATGCCATTCAATATTTAATTCAAGCCATAGAATTGGATGGCGGAGAGGACTTTGAAAACTATAATTCTGTGGCGACTATTCAGCGGGAGATGGGTGATTATGAAGGGGCGGTGAAGTATTATGATAAATATCTTCAAAAGCTGGATTCCACATCTTCAAAGTATCAGAAAGCTCAAGAATACCTTAAAACTTGCGAAACTCGAGCCTACTTAAAGGCTCACCCTGTAGATTTTCATCCGATTAGATTAGAAGGAGCGGTCAATTCTGATGAGAGCGAATATATGCCATCTTTTACCTTAGACGGACAAGAAATGGTATTTACTAGACGTACAGGTAATGATGAAGACTTGTATTTTGCTCTATTGGATAGTAGTGGATTGTACAGTGAAGTGCTGCCATTCGAGAGTATTAACTCATCTAGTAACGAGGGGATGCAGTCCATTTCGGCCGATGGCAGAGTTATATTTTTTACTATATGTGACAATAGAAAAACCTTTGGTTCTTGTGATATTTTTTATACTGTAAGGGGAAGCAAGGGGTATACTAAGCCGGAGAATTTAGGTTTAAAAATTAATTCTGATGCATGGGATGCACAGCCTTCTATTGCGGCCGATGGTAAGAGACTTTATTTTAGTAGTAGGCGGAAGGGCGGTTTCGGTGGCAGCGATATCTATGTATCTTACCTCAATAATCGTCAATGGTCTGAGCCAGTAAATCTTGGCCCAGAAATTAATACGAGCGATGATGAAGAATCCCCTTTTATTCATGCCGACGGTACCACCTTGTATTTTAGATCCAACGGGCATCAAGGGATGGGTGATTTCGATATTTTTAAAGCAAGTTTTAATCCATTAAGTAAGAGTTGGTCAGAAGTTCAGAATATTGGATATCCAATTAATACAGAAGCCAATGATGGTGCCTTTGCCGTGAGTCTTGATGGAAGCAAGGCTTACTATGCCAGCGATGCACTTTCAAGAAATCAGGAAGGGAGACCAAATTTGGATATTTTATATTTCGATTTACCTATGTCGATGCGGCCAAAACCAGCAACGTATGTCAGGTTATTTGTTTCAGATTTTGAAGGGAATTCTTTGTCAAAAGTGCAATGTGACTTGATTGATATTGAGACGGACAGCCTCATTTATTCCGGTATGACGAATGCGGCAGGAGAGATGCTCTTTGCCATTGTTCCAGGATCTAATTATCTCTTAGGATTCAATAAGCAGGGCTACAGTTATCGGTCAGAGCATATACAACTGGATACGGTTTTGCAATTTTCGAGTCCGTTTGAGATGAGTATCGTTCTCGATAAAATCCCCGATTTGGATAAAAAGGAATCACCCCCCATTGTGCTAAATAACATATTTTTTGATAGCGGTAGTGAAGTGCTAAAACCGGAGTCTAATTCAGAAATTAATTATTTGTATCAACTCTTACACGAAAATCCCAATGTAAAAATCAGAATTCTTGGTCACACAGATAATGTAGGTCAGCCCGTGGATAACCAAAAACTTTCCAGTCAGAGAGCTGAGTCTGTTAAAAATGCCTTGATTGTTAAAGGAATAATGCCAGATAGAATCCAAGCCCTTGGTTTAGGCGAGTCGCAACCCATTGCATCCAATGCTACCGAAGAAGGCAGGAAGCAAAATAGAAGAACGGAATTTGTGTTGGTGGGGAGTCTATAAAAGAGATTGTAGCTTCATGGCCAACCCTATGTCACCACTTATTTTAATCTTTCCAGACATGACTGCCATCATTGGGTTCAAATCTCCACTTTTAAGTTTCATAAAGGTGTCGACATCAGTGCTTATAGTGCAATCGGCCTCGCCATCTTCAAAGATTACTTCATTGGTGCTGCCCGTCCCGTCGATTAGCACAACTTGGTCTCCTAGTACGAATTTTAGTTTTGCACCAAATGGGCTCACATTGGCAGCTTGTGATTTTATGGCTTCTTTTGCTTTTTCGATATCAATCATTTTGTTGAATATTTTTCTTTAATTTTAAATTTGTTCGTAATTATCACAGATTTTAGAAAACTGCATCATTCTCAACAATCGTTAAGAAATCTTGGTTCAATAAGCTATGTTTTAAGGCATTTATTTTTGGCATTTCATATTTAAAATAAAACT
>Ga0116163_1001610_pt1 | contig 13816 bp, 10 predicted proteins | sample AD_UKC107_MetaG_FD_89889 | JGI IMG/M metagenome (GOLD analysis project Ga0116163, IMG submission 89889) | Active sludge microbial communities of municipal wastewater-treating anaerobic digesters from Hong Kong - AD_UKC107_MetaG | ecosystem: Engineered > Bioreactor > Anaerobic > Digestate...
TCAATAAAAGGCTGCACAAATTGTGTTGATGGCGCAACGGTATCAGAATCGGGGGTACTGGGAGCGTCCGCATATGTTTTTCCTGTATACCCTTCGAAATTCTCAAATAGGTTCAATTGCTGGGTAGCAGCATAATCGCTGTATAAGCGACCGATACAATCTTTGTAGTTATCCGGATAGTATTTAATACGCCGTTTTTTCACTTCTCCGGTTTGCTTATCAACAAACTCTGTAAGTTGACGTGTAAACATGATAGCTTCTGGCATGTCAAAAAGCAACATAAGGCCTCTGGGGGAATTCGCAACACGCCCAAGCACTTTATAACGGCAATTACGATCCCAGTCCATTAGCTTAAATAGGTTTTCAATAAAATCCACCGAAGTCACATCCTTATTCACCCATTTCCCCTTTGTCAAACGTGCCCACTCAACGGATCCGCTTTCTTCCTCAATGCATGGCACGATCCCGAGTCTTTGCTTTGACTGATGTACAAGCAGAAGCACATGCTTAATATCTTCAAAAAGTCTGATGCATGCCATATTAAATATCATGAAACCATATTTAATACTCACGGCAGGCTTTTTAACCATAGAAAACTGGGTTCTAGGCGGAAGTTCATAACCGGCTAAATCCTCGAACTCCAGAACTGATTCCTTCTCTTTTCGTGCTTGTATCAATTGGTGAATCAGATCCTGCTCTTCAGCAGAATAAGCTTGCCCTTGTTTTTCAACAGACGCTTGTTGTTTCAAGAGATGATTATCTTCCACGAGTTTGACACTCCTTCCATATGGATCAATAGCTCTACATGGACAGTAGCAGTTGATCCAATTCTTCCTTGACTTCAGTTTGACTTGGTATTGATCCGATCAGTGGGTTTTCAACTTCTATTCCTGTTTCTGCTATATCTTCCTGGGAAATCGTGTTTATCAGTTGATCACGCCTCCTGTGTAATGGGTAGATTCTACCCATCCTTTTCTGATCCCATGCATCCGGATATGCGTAAACTAGTTCACCTTTTTTCAATCGATCCGTATCACTGGTACCTTCTGTATATGAGATATGCTTTGTTTGCGTACTAAGCTCATCACAATGACGCTGTCGGGCTCTTTTCCCTAGTAGAATCTGTGGTTCATCCAAGAAGAAAAAAATGATCATAGAATTAAGACGTTCTCTTGGGATACCTCTAAAACGAAACCTATAGTTCCTATTCCAGGTTGTCCTCTCGTAGATTGCATCGGTGAATGCATTTGTATGCAGCGTCATGATTGCTTTTCCATTGGATTCCCAAAGAATAGCATTCGGATGATTGATATCACAGGCTCGGATGGCTATTGTTTTTAGGATCGGGTGGTACAAGATTTCAACATATTGACTATGCTTGAGTTTGTTGTGACTGGCGCTGTTAAAACAAATACTTTTCGGAGATATCGTAAGTGTCGGCGTATTCCTGGTGATAAAGAAGACGCCGTATGGCACCTCATATTGTGAAAATTGCATATACTCCACATTGCTGTGCGCATTACCAGATAGTATATTGGCCTCTTGCCCAACCAAATCATATTCTTCCGCGTTATAAACGCTCCGTGAAACCTCCTGGAACGCTTCATCATCCACACCGCTCCAAAAAGGACAGATGCTTATAAAGCCTTTTAGTCTTCCTTTATCTATAACGCGCATTTGCGGAATCCCGTTCTTGAGACTTTTACCGCTTGCAGCTACAAGATGTGCGGCTCTGGCGATTTGTGGCGTGACAATGCCTTCATGATGGTTAGGAACAAACGCAGCGTCTCGTATATTATCATTCTTGACAACAATATGTTCTGCATAATCAATGACGACTGTCTTTCGGGCATGAAGATCGCCCCAACGACGCTCATTCCACATGATGTTTCGAACCATCCCGGTGTTCCAATCAGTTCGTCCGTTTAAGGTTTTTCTTTCTTTTTGGGTTAAAACATCTGCAATCTGTTGGTAGGAATAGCCACAGATAAACGCCAGAAATATATAGCGTACAGTACGTGCTTCATCTTGCTGTATAATGAGTTTTCCGTCGATCGTATGGCGATAACCGAGCAGATCCAGGACTGGGTACTGGCCTGTACATATACGCTGATTATATGAAATAATCATTCGTCCACTTCTGGTAGCAGATTCCCAGCCTGCCAGCATTGCATGTATTGACAAACGCTGATTACTATCGGGATCCAGTGTGTAGAGGTTTTCCGTTTCAAAAAATACGCCTATTGGATGGAGTGGATTCATGGTTTTTAGCAAACGAACCTGCTCTATGCAATCCGCCACATTGCGCGCAAAACGTGACACACTGGCACAAAGTATCAGATCCATTTTCATGTCTTTTGCGTCTCTAAGCATGCGCTGAAATTCAGTGCGCTTCTTGATAGATGTGCCTGACTTACTCTCACTGTATATTTCCTGCATTTCCCAATGCGGGGATTGATTGATTTTCTCCGTATAATATTTTGTCTGGTTTTCAATTGAAGAAACCTGTTCCGTACTTTTGGTGCTGACACGGGCATATACGGCAACCGCTTTATTGCTTAAATCTGCAATAGTAGGATTGGGTTTAGCTGGTATAAAAATTGCATTCTCGGATGCTTTAGCGTTTCGTACTCTGTGACGGATATCATTATTGATACTTTCACGTGTATTAATCTTCGTTCGGCTAGACAGTGATGTCGGAATCGGTACCTGCGTAGAGAGATCTCGCTCCTCGGCTTGCATTTTGCATAACGTTTCCTGTTCAGTATTTACGTTTTCTTTTTCGGGATTTCTGAGGTCTTCATCGTTCTTCATGTTCTTGTTCCATCCTTCAGTGATTTACTTGTTTCCCCATAAATGGCCTTTTCTATGTCCGAACGCCATAAGGCATAATCGGCAGGTTTGAGTTTGATATAGCTGTTTGCCATTTGAATCAGTGCTTCTCTCTGATGATCTTGGTTCACCGCTGTATTAATGTGGAATTCTACGTCTTCCGTCATGATCTGAATGTTTCTGTTCAGATCAAAAAGGAACTTGATCAAATAACAAAATTCCTGCATGTTAGCGGCAAGATATCCTCGTGTCTGTGCAGCAATACAATCGATTTCCCCTCGCATGCAATCATGTATCAGACGCAGCATTTCAGGTCTGTTCCGAATCTTCTTCTGGCCGGTAATATCGATGTACACATCAACAAGCTGATACCTGGCATCCTGAGCATATTTATTGGTATAATGACTGCGATGGTAAGCTCTTGCTGTTTCACTGCTGCGCTCCCATAACTTCGCGAGTTTTACATACCCCGCAACACGGCAGATTTCATTCATACAGACACCGCTTTTTACTATCCAATATGTCACTCCCGGCTCTATCCGCTAATGACCAATACCAGGCATTCGCTTTTCTGTAGGATTTTACATGTAGAATCTTTTTTGCTGTGTAAATCGTTCTTTCCGAGAATCCCTTTTCAGACAAAAGTGAAATAATAGCAGAGCTCTGTAAATCACCTCTGGACAGTAACCCTTCCAGGAATTCGCCTGCTCTTGACAGCTTGCCGCCTTTCGAACTGTTCTCTTGGTCATCAAAATCGTCATTGGATGAAACCAGACCAATCCATTGAAAGCCGATCTCTTTATCAAAGGTAAACCCTATGGCAGGTCCCTCAAGCGCTAAGCTTGATTTGATCGGATACATGTAGCGAATATCGCTATTGATGTCATCACGTTCAATCATCAGAACACTTCTGGCAATCGCCGCGATATCAATACTGCCAAGACTGCGATACAGTTTTTTGCCGCCGTTTCCTTTGTTCATATGTCCAATGAGTACGATTGCGCAGGAATACTGTGCGGCGGTATGACATAGTTTTCCCAAGAGAGCACGCATACGGATAGCATTTTGGAAGTCTCCGTCTTGTGTCAAAAAGGATTGGATGGGGTCCAGAATGAACAACCTCGCTCCGGTTTCATGAATCGTACGTTCAATACGTTCATCATCGATAGTCAGATCATGGTTTTCGTCATGAATATAAATCACCTTATCGCAGTCTGCCCCTGCTGAAATCAGTCTGGGTTTGATCGTGTCCTCAAGGTTGTCCTCTGTACATTGATATACCACTGTCTGTGGCTGTGTGACGGAAAATCCATCAGGAAAGGGTTTCCCCGTTGTTATTGCTGCTATTACATAAATCATAAATGTGGACTTGCCTTCACCGGGATCACCTTGCAGCAAGGTCAGCTTGCCATATGGGATGTATGGATACCAAAGCCAGTCGATTGGCTTCACCTTGATAGCTGAAAACTTGCTGTAGATTTGGTTACCATTTTCAGGACAAATCATCGGCAGTATCCCTTCGTCATGAGTTGAATAGATTTAACCCTTGTGCTATGATATAAAGTGTATTTGCATGCGCGAATAGTGCCTTCAACATTTGAGGCACTGTCTTTTGATCGCATTTCGGTGCAGAATTAGGCCTCGTTCCCGAGTGAATGAAATCTGTTTGTTATCTTACTTCTTCAATAGAGAGCTTACATTGAAGTCGAGTCTCATTTTAGGGCGAAATGACTGAGTATTAAGCCTCTAAAATGACACAGTAATGACGCCGGCGAGTAAAATTCTTTTAACTACTGACACAGTATAGTACATCTCATTATACTTGTCAATAGAATTAGTCAAATTATTTTAACTATTTTAGTAGCAAGAAAGGACGTCTATGACTTTTTTTGATCGATATGCAAAGTGCTGTCAGGAAAGAGACATTTCTCCGATGAGCCAAACCGCAGCGGAACAGTTGGGTTGTACAAAAGCAAATATTTCTGCATTCGCAAAAAAGGGAACTACCCCGAAAGGCGAGGTAGTTGCTGGCGCTGCTAGAATGCTCGATATTTCTGCGGATTATCTGCTTGGTTTGATTGATGAACCTCTTCCCATCAAAGCACAAGACACCCTAGATATGACCGAGAAGAAAGCCGTCACAATGCTGCGAAGTCTTAATACCGAAGGTCAGGAAGCAGCCATTGCAATGCTTACTGGACTTCAATCACAGCCGATATATAAAAAATGTACTTCGTCTGAATTGGATCAAGCGAAAGAAGCGTAAGTATTGGAAGTAACATTGCAAAAACGGGCACCACAAACTAAACTGCGATTTTGCAACGTTCAGAGCAATGGCAGGTAAAACAAAGGTTTCCAGATAGGCCAAAAAATTATTATTACAGAGTTTGCAATCTTGGTATAGAAAATTTGCTGACAAGAATCATAAATGGTTTTTCATTCAGGCTAATACCTCAGTGCTGTCCTGCAACAACTTTCTGATTTTTGGGTTTTGGTGCGGAGATAGTAATAGGACGTTATCTAGCCATTCTAAAATTCATTTCTCATCCACTTGTCCGATGTGTTGCATCTATTATTGCGTACCGCCGCGTAAGATTTCCAGATATTCCGAATATACAAACGTTCTGTTGCGGTTTGTATCATTGGATTGTGTGAGAATTCCGGCCTGTGAGAGCCGAATCACAGCACTCGAAACTGTGTTAAATACCATACCCAGCGCGATAGCCGTTTTTTGAATATCAATGATGGGATTTTTTTCGAGATATGCTAATATTCGCATTGCTGTTTTTGCGCCACGGCCCATGTCTTCAATCATTGCTTCATTCTTGTCATGGAGGGCAATCAACTTGTCGATTGTATTGGTGGCGTCTTCGGCAGATTCATAGATGGCACTTAAGAAAAACTTGATCCATTGCTCATAGTCTCCCTTGTTGCGAACCTCTGTCAAACGATCATAATATTCGACACGATTTCGTTTCAGAAAGTAGGAAATGTATAGAGCAGGTGTAGTGAGCACACCTTCTTGCATAAGATACAGGGTGATGAGTAAACGCCCTATTCTACCATTACCATCCAGGAATGGATGGATGGTTTCAAACTGATAATGAATCAGTGCAGTGCAGATTAATACATCCAAGTCATCATCCGAATGAATGTACTTCTCAAGATCGGACATGTTTATTTCCATGTCCTGTGCTGTTGGTGGGATATATCGAGCAGTTTTCAGCGTGCTGCCAACGCCGCCGATCCAATTTTGTGATGTGCGGAACTCGCCGGGGCTTTTCTCCTGGCCTCGAACTCCCTGCATTAAAACAGCGTGAGTTTCTTTGATGAGCCTGTTGCACAGCGGTAATTCCTGCAGTCTCGCAATGGCATAATCAGTTGCCTTGATGTAATTGATCACATCAGCGACATCCCGATTGGCATTTTCATTCACCATGGGATCGAGTACATCCTCCAAGGTAGCCTGTGTGCCTTCGATCTGTGAGGACATCAATGCCTCTTTTCGCACATACATCGAAATAAAAAGACCGACATTGGGTATCCGCGTGGCTATTCCCTCCAGAAGTGCAAGTTGCTTATTGGCCTTTACCAACAGCTCAATCGTTTCAGTATCGAGCACAACGGGCGGTTTCGGCGGCAATGGTGCAGGCAGAAAGGATTGATAAGCGGCATCGCCTGATAAATTCGATTTATAGTATCCGGCTCTTCTATTCATAACGGCCACCCTTTGAACATGAAATACACACATCATTCTATGTCTTTTATTTCACTTTGTCAACTTATATTGAAATAATAAAGGTTATTTAATCCTTTACTTGCAAGAAAAAACGTCTAGTACTTGTTTTCTTCGTGATAATTTCTCAAGATCTACCTCGGACAGTTCTATTCCATATAGTCGAGCGTCTGCCCATGAAGTGCAACCTGAATCTCTCTCCATATCGGCATGTATTTGTACATCAGCGAAGCAAAACGCTCAATTAAGCTCGATACTTGTCCAGGAAAAAAAGGCTGTATCCCTGTTGCTCCTGTTTTCTACGCCCATTGCATTGTGCTGGGATTCCACGTTTTCCGAAATTCCGCTTTGCCGATCATCGCATCCCAGACGGGATGCAGAAATACATCCATGCCGGAGATCACATCAGCCAAGGCGAGATCATGGCTTTGCATGATTCTGAGGAAGTATCGCCATTTGGTTTGCATGTCGGCATCCTCCGCCAGGGCTACGATCCGGTCAAAGCTGTCGGGTTTATAGGTAGTTCCGCGCGTGCTCAGCGTTTGGGCAATCGCCTCCAGCAGGACAGGACCTTTGAAATCGAAGGTATGGGAAAGATAATAAATATCGAAGAAATCCTTCATGCGTCCCGTGAGCTCAAACCGCTGGAGAATGGCATCCAGCTTCTCGGCAATCGTGCTTTCCAGCGAATATGCCAGGACCTCCGGTGCGTCAAATCCTGCAAGCTGGGGTTGAATGACTCGTTTTTGCGCTTTGGGAACGATCACATCGCCAACACCGATATCGACATCAAATGGAACTCGAACGTTCTTGATGTGCCCGATCAATTGTGCGCTGACACCGGGATATTCTCGGTGCAGTGATATAGGCGTGGCCTTACTCGCTGTCAGGATAACCACGTCATTGTTGCCGGTCGGCGTCGCAAGGATGTCCGCCAGCACCTGATCCATATGGTTGGGGTCGTTCTCCATGTGATGGAGCAGGAAATCGATATCCACCGTTGGGCGGCTTTCGAAGTTCGTGAGCGTGTAAATGAACAGCCCGCCTTTCAGAATGAAGTTCCCCGCGTATTTCGATCCAGCCAGCCGGCGCAGGAATTCTTCCTGAAAAAAGAGCTGCAGGCATAACTGATATGGTTTCCCCGTCAGCCGAGCCTTGTTCTTGATCCTGGCCAATATGGACGCTGCGACATCCGCCATTACAGCCACACTCCTATATACGTTTTGATCTTTTTGGTAACCCGGAGTTTCTTACCATACGCTATCAACTGCAGGATGTTCTTTTGCGGATCCTCCACATAGTAGCGTATCGCTTTGATGAAGATTTCCACATCCATTTTCCCCTGGTACCGCAGGCAATCACAGATGGTGCGTTCTTTGTCATACATACGAACGGGATGTCCGTCAATGGTTGCATCCACAGCCCCGAGCTGCAGAATGGACGGTTCCACGAAATAAGCTTTCACAAAGGGATAATCGAGCTTAAACCTGCTTTTATTGCTGTCCTTGTCTACGGCCAGATGCCACGCAAGCGGTGTTCTATCCGTATACCGATACTGGAACAGCGCTGTATCCATGCAAAAAACAGCATCCGGAAACAATCGTGCCACCGTCGTGACTTCGCTGAGCGTGATCGTGCTTGCCCACTGGTAATACCCATACCGGACTTTTTCAACAAGTCCTTCCCGGATCAACCGTTGGATATCCTTATAATAGACATGCGCATCCAGCAATTCCCCGGTACGCATGATCCCATTGTGCTCTTGAAACAGTTTCTCAATTGCCTCAACCGAAAGCATGGTAACACCTCCCATTACTACTTTTAACCATAATGGTTCTTGGCGCGGATGAAGTAGTAACAGGAGTATAAACCTTTTTCAGGGCAGCGTCAATACTACTTTTGGCTAAAATGAGCAGACAAGCGGAGGAAGTAATAATACATCATAACAATCCTTCTACACAATAAATATATAATGCCACTTGGTAGTGTAAGGGGATAATAATCAAAAGGTTCAGTAATCGAAATATGGTTATCTTTTGCTCGCTTTTATAATGTTTACTACCGCTTGAAACACATCACTATAGCTACAACCGGATGATAATGCTTGAAAATCTGTGGTTTTTGAGAATTCACTTTTAGTGTCATTTATTTCTGTCCAAAGCTGACGTGCAGCACCTTCGGTGACCGCAATTGGAATAACAACATTGCCCTGTGCTATTGACAAATATCCTTCTTCCAAAACTCCGTTTGAGACGATAGGTACAGCTTTCTTGGACTGCATTTTTGTGCCGTTGATTATAATTGTAATATGAGTTCTTAGGATTGCGCTCTCTCGCAACTCCGTGTATGCCGTTCTTCTCTCGTCGTCTGTCATCGACTTTTTATATGGAAACGGATAAAGGAACACAGAGCTATTAAAATCCTTAATCTTTGTCTTTGATTTTTCACAAGCACTAAATGCACCAGCAACAATCTCCGCACCAACGTTTTTTCCATAGCCCGTATGAATTCTGTATCCATTTTCTATGAGCCACTTAGCGATGTTATGGGCATATTTCGACAAAATGCCAGAGGTGTCATCTTCAAACGCACCGCTAATGAAAAGTAAATGATTGCATCGCTGCATAATCATTAATCGCACTTGCAGCAGAACGCTCAACATAATACTTAATTTGTCGGTCTGTGAACGATGCAAAAAAGGAACGGGCCAATTCACAAAATGCCGCCCCAGAACCAACATTTTGCCAGACTTGTTCCGATTGAGGGCTTAAAAAGGATAATTGATTTGATGTATGGTCACGTTGGTAAATTGTCATTGCTTGCAATACTGCATCTATTGCAAGCTTATGCACTTCAAGAGAGCCTTTGTCTGTTGTGATTAAGCCTTTAGCATTATCAACTAATGTGTATAAAGATATAGTGTCGTTAATATCGCACCCATTATTTCTTAAGAAGGACAGTTGATCCGGTTGCTTCGCTGATACTGCTATTAATGCCAAGAATTTTATAGCCTTTGAGATAGATTCGTTATAAGGCATTTGTGCGTAACTCTTTTGTATACAAGAGAGAGTGTCGTTTGCAATTTTAGCAGTTGTAGAAGAACCTATTTCATATTCAGACAGGCCTAGGACAATTGCTTGCCATTGCTTTCTTTTTGGTAAGAAGCCAATACGTTCATGCCCCATCTTCATTTCTCCTAAAAGGTATCCAGACTTTTCCAACTATTGACATTCAAAAACAACTTCTAAAAGTATTATAAAGGGTTGCTCAAAAAATTGTCAATTGTTATATTTTAGGAATGGTTTAGTTCTAATCAGGAAACATTATGGTATAATCATAATGAATGTTCGATTGCCTTTCACACATAAGCAAATATTGAGGGAGGGTAAAGCCCGGTGGCATTTAATGAGAATACGCGGGTTAAAATCCCCGCCTTACTACATCTGACACGACTCGGATATGAGTATGTGTCTCTGAAGAATGCCAGTTGGGATGCGGAAACCAACATCTTCACGCATATTTTCGCATCAAGTGTCCAACGAATAAATCCAAGCGAGGATGTCAATCCGCAAGTACTTCTGACTGAGTTGTCCGATTTGCTGGATTATGAGGATTTGGGACGAGCATTCTACAAGCGTCTGATGTCCGAGACCAACATTCGCCTGATAGATTTCGAGGACTTTAGCAACAACAGTTTTCATATTTGCACGGAATTAACGTGCAAGAACGGGGAGGATGAGTTCCGTCCTGATATCACCATACTGATCAATGGTATGCCTTTGGTGTTCATCGAGGTAAAGAAACCGAACAACCGAGAGGGCATTCTTGCGGAACGCACCCGCATCAACACCCGTTTCCAGAACAAGAAGTTCCGACGTTTCATCGGTGCGACGCAGTTCATGATCTTCTCCAATAATATGGAGTACGACTCCGACTCTACCGTGCCGATCCAGGGTGCTTTTTATGCATCTGTTGCCACGAAGGAAGCAAACTTTAATTGCTTTCGGGAGGAAAGCCCGGACATATTTGAACGCATTCTTCCCATCGAAGAATCGACAGAGGACTTCATCCTCCGCGATAACAACCTTGCTGTAATCAAATCACAGGAAGAATACATCACCAACAAGTCACCTCTTAAGCCGACTAACCGTATTATTTCGTCGCTTCTCAGCCGGGAGCGTCTACAGACCATTCTGCAATACGGCCTCGCATATGTTACAGAAAAGAATGGCATAGAAAAACATGTCATGCGCTATCCGCAACTGTTCGCTACGCTTGCTATTGAGCGAAAGCTCAATGAAGGTGTGCGTAAAGGCATCATTTGGCATACACAGGGCAGCGGTAAAACGGCCCTTGCATACTTCAACGTTGCCTATTTGACGGATTACTTCCAAAAGCGCACCACGGTACCAAAATTCTATTTCATCGTGGACAGGCTCGATTTGATGACTCAAGCCCGCGATGAGTTCGAAAACCGGGGCTTACGCGTGAACATCGCCAACAGCAAAGACGAGTTCATCCAGAATATCATTGCACCGGGCGCGTTGCATAATAACGATGGAACGCCCGAGATCACAGTCGTTAACATCCAGAAGTTCAGCGAAGAATCCAGGGTGGTAAAGCAGAGCGATTATGATATAAATGTCCAGCGCATATACTTCATCGATGAGGTTCACCGCAGCTACAACCCGTACGGGAGTTTCCTTGCCAATTTATATGAGAGCGACCCCGATGCCGTCATCATTGGTTTGACTGGTACGCCTCTCCTGAACCAAAAACTCAAGGATGCCAATGGCAAGCCGCTGCGTTTCAACAGCCGCGATGTATTCGGCGACTACATTCACAAGTATTTTTACAGCCGCTCCATTGAGGACGGTTATACATTACGCCTGATCAGGGAAGGCATCGAAACTACATACAAAGCACGGCTCAAAGAAATTCTTGAGCAGTTGGAAGTAGCTTTGGGCTCCGTGAAGAGAGGTGAGGTATATGCCCATCACCGCTTTGTTGAACCGCTAGCTGATTATATCATAATGGACTTCCAAGACAGTCGTATCAAGCTGGGTGACCAGACCATCGGCGGTATGGTCGTCTGCGACACCAGCGAACAGGCAAAGGAACTGTTCCGCATTATCGGGGATCAGTACCCCGATATAAAGACCTCATTGATCCTGCATGATGTGGATGACAAAGAAATCCGCCGTAACAACCGCGACGAGTTCAAGCTAGGCAATATCGACCTGCTTATTGTCTACAATATGCTTCTGACGGGTTTTGATGCGAAACGACTGAAAAAGCTTTACTTGAACAGGGTAGTCAAAGACCACAACCTGCTCCAGACGCTGACACGTGTGAACCGTCCCTACAAGGATTTCCGTTACGGCTTTGTCGTGGACTTCGCCGACATCCGACGTGAGTTTGACAAAACGAATGCCGCCTACTTCAAGGAGTTCGAAGAGGAAATCGGTGAGGAATGGCAACAGTACAACACGCTGTTCAAGACGGCGGAGGAGATTAAAGCCGAGATTGGGCAGATCCAAGAGAAGCTGTTCCTGTACGACATTCAAAATGCCGAGCGGTTCAGCGAACAAATCACCGCCATTGATGATCGCGCCGAAATTCTCGAACTGAAGCGGGCTTTGGAAAACGCCAAGGTGCTGGGCAACTTGATCCGTACCTACGGTCATGATGACCTTGCGGACAGGCTCGATTTCAAAAAATTGAATTCCCTCCTGACAGAGGTGAACAACCGCATTGCTATGATCAACCAACGCGAGGCTCTGGAGAACGCAGAGGACACCACAAACATCCTCAACATGGCTCTGGAGGAAATTGTGTTCTCCTTCCGCAAGACCAGTGAGCGCGAGCTGCCCCTCGGCTTGGTTGATGATTACAAAGAGCAGGTACGGAAAACCCGCGAAGCAATGCAACAGAACTTCGACCACAAAGACCCTGTATACATCACCCTCTATGAGGAACTGGAACGGTTGTTCAAAAAGAAGAAGCTCACCGAAACGCCAACGCCGGAGGAGCTTGAAAGTGATATCCGAATCCTGCGGGGCATCTATGACCATATCAGCGACCAGAATCGTCGAGACAGGATGCTGGCGGATAAGTACCAGGGTGACCATAAATATGCCCGTGTCCACAAGCGGCTGACCGAACTCGGGCTTCCGGGCTGGAGTAGCCGGATGGTTGCAATCAACCAAGCACTCCTCGGTATCAAACAAAGAACCGATGAGTCCCTGCTTCATCAAGCCGCACTCATCAAGAACGAGGCGTTCTTTGAGAAAGACCTGATGCGATTGATCATCACAAACTTTGGTGATGTGAAGCTTAAACCGGATGCGACCACCACGAAGCAGATCAGTACCCTCATCGCCAATGAATATTTTGAAGAATACAGGAGCTGGGCAGTTTAATGAACTTAACAGTCAGGGACAGAACTAAGCAACTTGTGGATGACCTCAAAGCTATCTGCGCTAACCACGGCTTGGGGAACGATGGAAACGAGTACAAAATCATCACAGAAGTATTCTTGTACAAGTTTATGAATGACAAGTTCTTTTTTGAGGTTCGTAAAATGGGTGAAAAATACCGGAAACCCGCGAACCTCGAGGAGTTTTTAAAGGATATGCCCGATGACAACTACGATCTGCTTCTGCTGGCACTACCCGCTGGTGTAGCACAGTTGAAGCGTGAGCATTTCATTTCAAATCTATTCAACAACCAAAACGTCCCACAGTTCGCAAAGCTGTTTGACGACACGATGCGCGATATGGCATCACTGAATGCGGACATATTCTCCGTTGGGACGTCCGGCGGCGAGAAAGTCCGGCTGTTCAGTGGCATCAGTCAGTACATTGTGGAGGAATCCAAGCGCGACGGTTTCTGCCGCGCTATCGTCAACAAGCTGTTCCACTGCAACTTCGGCGAAATCTTCCACGAGAAATACGACTTCTTCGCTACCATCTTTGAGTACCTGATCCAGGATTATAACAAAGACGGCGGTGGCAAATACGCCGAGTATTACACCCCTCACGCCGTGGCGCGGATCATGTCCGAAATACTGGTCGTTGGCGAGGTATCCAATGCCAAGTGCTACGATCCTGGCGCAGGAACTGGCTCTTTGCTGATGAGCCTTGCCCACCAGATTGGCGAGGATCGCTGCACCATCTTCTCGCAGGACATCAGCCAGAAGTCCTCCACACTCCTGCGCATGAACCTGATCCTCAATAACCTTGCCCA
>Ga0116163_1001616_pt1 | contig 13782 bp, 9 predicted proteins | sample AD_UKC107_MetaG_FD_89889 | JGI IMG/M metagenome (GOLD analysis project Ga0116163, IMG submission 89889) | Active sludge microbial communities of municipal wastewater-treating anaerobic digesters from Hong Kong - AD_UKC107_MetaG | ecosystem: Engineered > Bioreactor > Anaerobic > Digestate | place...
AATAACGTGCACCCCGGAAATACAATCCGTATGGCAAATGCTTTGATGAAAGCAAACAAACGTTTTGATTTCTTTATTATGCCTGGGCAACGACATGGTTATGGTAATTTTACGGAGTATTTCTTCTGGCTAAAAGCCGATTATTTTTGCAAACATTTAATTGGAGATTATTCAATTAGTACAGATATATTTGAGATGCGCCGCGAACATAAAATGACACCTAGCAAGAAAAGATCAGAGTAAATAAAATGACACTTACTATAAATCCCGATAAGTTATATTAACTATCGGGATTTTTATTGATCCAAAGCCTCAATAAAACTAAACCCAGGCTATATTTTTACATTTGTGATATAGAGATTGTAAGTTACCGACTATCTCTACTTTATCCATTTGATATTTGGATAGTTCCATATGCCCGCTATCTAACAAAATACATTTACAACCAATTGCCTTAGCAACTTCATAATCTTGATAAGTATCCCCAATAAAGCAGATATTTTGCGGACTAATTTTTATTTTGTTGACATAACTCAGGGCATTATGTAACTTACTGTGGGCGTGAATATTATCCAATCCGATAAGGGTATCGAAATAATCTGATATGAATCTTTCTACTACTTGCTTTTCAAGGGCTTTTTGCTCTGAGGCAGAAATAATAACTTGCATGTAAGCTTTTTGCTTAAAAAACTCAAGTATCTCAATTGCACCTTCCTGTAATGGAGAATTTTCAGAAAGTTTTTTGTATAAACGGATATATTCTATGGATAATTCTTCAAAAGGTTCTTTTTCAAAATCAAACCCCAGTGCTTTGTAATAATCCTGAACCGGAAAGGTAAATATGTTTTTATAATACATTTCATCAATATTCTGAATATTACGTGCATCTAGCATTATATTCATTGCATTAACACAAGCGCTAACATCATTCAATAAGGTTCCGTTCCAATCCCAAATAATTAACTTTTTACCATTCATACAATTAGAATCTGTTATCTGCTTTTTTATCTCCCATTTTGTTTGATTTCCCTTCCAGCCAGCCTAACCTATCTACTTCAGCAAAATCCACGTCAGGAATAAGTGGTTTTATATCTAACAAAGGTGTCTCGTTTAAAACATCAATATTTTCGACATAAACCAGATTTCCTTCGATGTGGTTGAGCTTAACTACCGATAAACCAATTGAATTAGGCCTTTTGGGGGCACGTGTGGAAAAAACGCCGTGCTCCTTGTCATCCATAAATGGCTTAACCATTAAATGAAAATTATCAGCCTTATGAAAATGATAGATTAAAATGATATGCGAAAATCCATCCAAATCAGTCAAACCTTCTGCAAATTCAGGATTAATCTCAATTACTCCATTTATCCCCTTTGCTCCTGTAGGTTGTATTGGCATTCCTTCTTTAGAATTAAAAGGAGTTTTAATTATACCAATAAACTTATAATTAACATCTTTTATCATAAATTATATTATAAAAACAACTGGAAAAGCAAACGAAACATCAACCGGCATCTGGTTTAAAAAAGCAGGCCTCCACAACGGTGAAGTATTTATAACCCGCCTGGCTTCCCTGTTTAGAAGTTCTTCTGATGGTTGAAGAATTTCAAAATCATATAATAATCCTGTTTTACCAACTTTAAATGCTGTTATTACCTTTCCCTCAATACCTTTTTCGAAAGCTTTTTTAGGATATTGCAGTGCTAATATAATATGCTCACGGAATTTATCTATTGAACCACCATTAAACTCAGCATTTTTATCAATACTAATATTTCTAAATTGCAAGTAACGATTTAATTCACTAACATTTTTTACATTATCTGCCAGATTAAAGGCTTTAGCATGCTTTTTATCCTTGTTATTTATATCAAACTCCCACATTCCGATCATATAACCATCTGAAAACTGCCCTCTCATTTTTAGCTCACCATTTACATCATAACATTGCATTTGCCCATGCAATTTCCCATTTTCAAAATTACTCACCATGAATAATTGCCTTTTTTCATTTTGAATTAAGTATTGCCTGTATTCTCCGTTACCATCTTTAAGGTTGCCTTCGTATAATTCCTTATCAGAATTAACAGTTAAATTAAAGGGTAAACCATTTCTAAATTCAATCTCCAGAAGTACATCTCCTGCCGGGCCGAATTTTTTATAAATTCCATTAACTACTCCCTGGTTATAATTTTCAATTTCTTTCACATTACCATCCTGGTAATACACAGTCATGGTTCCATTGCGTTTATCGTTGTTATAATTTACTTCGCAGGCTAATTGACCATTCTCATAATAACCAACACTGCGCCCTTCTAAAATTCCATTTTCAAATTTAAGAACCGATATTAGTTTATCATTCAAATAATAGTTCCAGTCACCTTGCTTTTTCCCATTCACAAAATTCCCAACAATTTTCAACTCCTTATCGGGGGTGTAAACCCACTCGCCGGATTGTACATTATTTTCAAACTGCCCTTTAATTTGAATATGATTCCGATATTTAAAAATATACTCACCCTGCTTTATTTTTGGGTTATCCTTTAAAACATAAAAAATATGTGCTGTCCTTACTTTATCGTCAAGCACTTTTTCCTTTTTTAGCTCTTGCGCCAAAGATTCATATACAGAAATAAGTATAAATAAGGCTAATAAATAATTCTTCATTTTTTTACTTTTAAAAACCCGATGAAATTACTAAAATTAACCTGAAAAATAAATGGATAAAATAAAAAAAGCACACCTTAATAAGATGTGCTTGACATTAAGAATCCCTTTATTAATTTACACCAACCACCTCGTACCACACTTCTCCGCTATCGTCGATATACGCTTCGTAATAGGTACCTTCAAATTCATAATAAGTTAACCCATTAATAACCAATTTTTTATATCCATCGGGTAATGCATCAACTCTTGCCCCTACCGGCGGAGCAACTGTAGTATATTCATCGCTATTTGAGTGAACATAATATGTTCCGTAATAATAAAAATATTTTCGTCCGTTTACAAAAACCACTACATGTTCGGCAGGTAATGTTCTTACTTTTATCCCAATCGGAGCGCGAACTATAGCATAACCACCACTAACAGGTTTATAAAAAACACCTCCATGATAATGGTATTTTATTCCGGAGTAAGGAAATAGCACTGCACCCCAGGGAGCTACTTTATAGGAATGCCCCCAATGTGGTAATTTAGAGTATTTATGATGTGGTGAATGATGACGCGGTTTATGATGGTGCCTTTGTGCAAATGAAGTTATAACAAACAGGTTTAATGAAATAACCAGAAACCATTTTAAAGCATTTTTTGTTTTCATAATCTTGGCTTTAATAGTTTAAACAATCAATAAAAATCAATATTTGTGCCAAAAATTATTTTCTTTAAACAAGTTAAAATCAATCCTAATTTTTAATTTATATTTTTCTCATTATTAGATTTAATTCTTATATTGTAGGACTAATCGGGATATTATATACTTATTTTTTATGAGTACAAGGAAAGCTTTCTTTCTTTTAGTTGCACTTTCGTTTTTTTCTTCATGTTCCGTTCGGACAGTAACAAACAATAGTTACGAACTAAATGAGCCATTTATTGAGCCTATTAGCACCTTTAAATCCCCAAAAGCATTTTATTCATCACCTTTATCAACTCCTAATAATAATGTAGTTATTGGTGGGCATGATAAATACATATATTTTTTTAATAATCAAGGAAATTTATTAAAAAAATATAAAACCAATGGTTGGGTTCATGCTTCGCCTGCCCTGCTTGCAGACAGTACCATTGCTATAGGTTCATATGATGGATATATCTATATTTTTAATGAAAATGGCGAATTGCTTAAAAGCTTTAAACCTGCGGCAGGATCAATGTTTACTTCAATCATCGAATTACCCAACAGGCTATTGGTTTTTGGCTCAAATAAAAGAGGTATAATTTTTTACGATCGTGAAGATAGCACCACACATTATTATCCGGTTCGAAAATGGGTTCACGGAACACCCGTTAAATTCGACAATGATAATGTAGCTATTGGTTCTAATGATAAAAATGTTTACATCTTTAATAAGGATACTGAACTAAAATACAAGATTAAGACAAATGGCTGGATAATGCATTCGGCACCAGCCAGAATAGATGAATCAAGCTTTGCAGTAGGTTCTTACGATAAACATCTGTATATATGCAATAATTCCGGAGAAACTACAGCATCTTTTAAAACCGGAGGAAGAATACATGCCACACCACTTGCTATTGATAATTCAAAAATTGTATTTGGCTCGTTCGATCGCTCCATATATATTGTTAAATTAGATGGTACACTTTACAAAAAACATAAAACACGTGGCAAAGTTATTTCGTCGCCGGTAATAATGGATGATGGGATTATTATTGTTGGCTCTTACGATAAAAACCTTTATTTCTTTTCAAATAAAGGTGAATTTATTGGTTATTATAAAACCAAGGGGAAATTATTCTCTACGCCAGCCATTTTAAAAGGTAATATTTTGGTAATATGCACCACCAATGGGTATATTGAGTTTTTAAAAATCAACTTACAAAAACACAATCTTTAACTATACCTTTTCTGATATCAGGTTTTTTACTTTTTCGGTGATTTTTTCAAAAGTTAAACCTTCGGGATATACAGGTTCTAAAAAGTTAACCCTAATTTTGGTAAATGGGCGTGGAAACCTTGATCCGGAAGGAAGAGCATCATAGGCTCCGCTAATTGCAACGGGCACAACCGGAACATTAAGTTCTTTACTTAATATGGCAAATGTTTTCTTAAAATCGCCCAGTTCACCATTCCTTGAGCGTGTTCCCTCCGGGAAAATTATAATTTTCTTGCCTTGCTTCAGAACTTCTGCCATTTTCTGAATCGATTCTTTTAAATCCTGGTTAAGATCCATAATAATGACATTATTTTTATTGGCCATAAAGTTTAAAAAACGGTTCTTAACATGCTTCCGTTTAGCATAAAAATAGGTTTGTTTAATTACACTGCGTTTTAAAAAAGCAGTAACAAATAGGCCATCGATATAACTTTGATGGTTTGGAGCAATAATAGCAGGGCCTTCAGGAATATTTTCCAATCCTTCGCCTTTAAAACGGAAATAAACTTTAAAAATATTCTTAAACGATTTTATCAGAAATGTTTGCGTAGGCCATGTTTTGGGCAATTTTAAATGTATTTTTTCTTTTAAAATTTCCGACCAGTTTGGCATTTAGAGTTTATGAAACATTTTATTCTCGCGAATATGCTCAACCATTTGTTTTATAGATGGGAACTTTAAAAGTTTATCTTCTTCAATTTTAACACCAAATGTACGTTCAATAAAATCGATAAGAGTTATTTTCCCGAGTGAATCCATCGCAATATCAAATTCTAAATGGTCATCGGGCGAAATGGTCATATCAACCTGGCTTTCTATAAAACTTTTAATAACACGGTATTCTTCATACTCAGGCTCTTTACTAACCGGCTTAACCTTATCAGGCTTTTGGAACAACTCTTCCAATTTAAACCGCTGAATTTTACCTAATCGTGTGCGGGGTATTTCTTCTTTTATTAATGAGTATTTCATTATCCTTTTATACGAAGTAAGCTGTTTATTAAACTCAGGCATAATTACTTCTTTAAAATAATTATCCGGATCTTTCACCTCTATATTTGCCAATTTATCGTACTCAGGAACAATAACAGCGTGAAGTAAATCATTCATAATAAACACACCTGCCTCCTTTACATACTCAATTTTTTCGAGTTTCTCCTCCAACTCAGCAGGATTAATATTTTTACCATTGGGCAGTACAATAATTTCTTTTTTACGGCCTGTAATATATAAATAACCATCTTTATCTATACGCCCAAGGTCGCCGGTATATAACCAACCATCCTTTAAAACATCAGCAGTTTCTTCGGGGCGGTTGTAATACCCTTTCATAATATTTGCACCTTTGGCTACAATTTCACCTTCACGGATTTCCATAGTTAAACCTGGTAAAGCCTGCCCTACTGAACCCAATTTGATTCGTTCAGGCCTAGGGAAAGTAATCATTGGAGCAGCTTCAGTCATTCCATAACCCTCAAGAACTGCAAATCCAAGAGTATCAAAATATTTAGCAACATCGTGGTTTAAAGCAGCACCCCCCGAAACAAGATATTCAACATGCCCTCCAAATCCCTGATGTACCTTTTTGAATATTTTTTTAGCCAACGATTTGCTTCCAGACCATTTAACCAGTTTAAAAAATATTTTACCAATGGCTTTAGCCTCAATTTTTGCCTTTAATCCACGGTATAATAATTCGTAAAACCGCGGTACTCCAATCATTATATTTACCTTATTGTTTTTTAATGTTTCAAGGATATCTGAAGATTGCATAGAAGGTGTCATAACTACTGTCCCACCAACAGCCAATGGTGCCACCATAGAACCAGCCAATGGAAAAATGTGATGCATAGGCAAAAGCATTAAAACCTGCCTGTTAGCTGTAAAAATCTTAACCTCATTCGAAACAGCATTAACATTAGCTAATAAATTTGCATATGTTAACATTACCCCTTTAGGGCTCCCTGTTGTACCTGATGTATATATTATAACTGCAGTTTCATCTGCATTTTTGGGTACATCCCACTCAAAACTATCTTGTGCTTCGGGTAAAACTATATCATCAAAATTTACCAATTCCAGATTAAAATCTAATGTTTCTTTTAAGGCCTCTACTTTTTCCCTTGTCTGGCCGGAATAAAATATCAAATCAGGCTTACAGTCGTTAAGTATATAAGCAATATCATCAGGAGATGAAAGAAAGTCGACAGGAACTACTGTGCAATTATTCTTCCATGCAGCATAAAAAGAGAAAACCCATTCTTCCCGATTCTCTGAATGTATGGCAACCTTACTATAATTTTTGTTATCGAATAAACCGGCAAACTGGTTTATTTTATTAAATAAGTCGGCATATTTATATGGCTTCTCCTTTGTAATAAGCGCTATGTTATCTTTATGTTGTATACAAATCATATCTGTATTTTAAATATCAATACCTCACAATAAAACACCATGCAAAATTACGCCTATTTTTCATATTTTATGATTTACTTTATGTTTTTTAACATAAAAAGGGGCTTTCTTTTTGAAAGCCCCTTAAATTAAATATAATAATTGTTTAACTATTTAATAACAAGTTTTGAAACCAGCTCTTTATCACCTATTGTTAATTTAATAAAATAGATACTTTTTGCTAAATCACTTAAATCTAGTGTATGGCTTATTTTTTCATTAACCTCTTTCCTATAAACCTCTTTACCCGCAATATCGATAACTGCAATAATAATTTTTTCATATTGCTCTACAAAATCAATTGTTACAATTCCATTAGAAGGATTTGGATATAAATTAATTCCATAGCTATTCAAATCATCAATACCAACAGGTGCATAATTGATACTCCATTGACTGGATGCTGTATTCCAATTACCTATAATATCATGAGCAACATCTGCTGGAATATCTACACTTACATCACCTGCAACAATTGGCGAAATATTAATTTTATAAACAGGAGCGCCAGAACTATTAAATGAGTTTATTGTTGCATTGCTCACAACAATATCCGCCTGTTCAAATCCGGTTACATTTTCATTAAATGTAATCGTAACATCAACATTATCTGAGGTTATTGGAGACACTGCATTACTTGTAATTATTACCAAAGGATGGACATTATCTAAAATCACTTCGAAAGGATTACTTGTAGTACTCTCAAAAACAGGACTTGAAGAAACTACTTTTACTTTGTAAGCTGTTCCACTAACTGTACTTACTGGTATTTTGGCATCAATTGCCCCTTCAGCATCCGAAACTAAATTTCCAATTTCTACCTGATTTGTAAAACTACCCGTTTCATCTGATAAATAAGCAGTAAATGTATTTGATGAGAATGTCTCATTAATAACAAAATCAACTTGAATCATTGCTGTGCTATCATCAGAAACATAGAATGGGCCTTCAATATTTCCTAAACTAATAGGTGTATAATTAATATTCCATTGACTAGCGGCTGTATTCCAATTTCCAACTATATCATATGCAACATCTGCTGGAATATCAATACTTACATTACCTGCAGCAGTTGGAGAAATATTAATTTGATAAACAGGGGCATTAGTGCTATTAAATGAATTTATTGTCGCATTATTCACAACAATGTCTGACTGCTCAAATCCAGTTACATTCTCATCAAATGTAATTGTAACATTAAAATTTTCAGCTGATGTAAGAGAACTTTCGTTACTTGTAATAATAACTGAAGGATGAACATTGTCTAATATGATTTCAAAAGGATCACTTAAAGTACTTTCAAAAACAGGATTTGAAGAAATAACTTTTACCCTGTATTCTGAACCACTAACAGTACCTACTGGTATTTTGGCATCGATAGTTCCTTCAACATCCGAAACCAGACTTCCGATTTCTACCGGATTTGCAAAACTTCCTGTTTCATCTGATAAATATGCAGTAAATGTATTCGATGTAAAAGTCTCATTAATAACATAATCAACCTGAATACTTGCTGTGCTATCGTCAGATACATAAAATGGGCCTTCAATACTTCCTACCTGAATTTCTGGGGTTTCAAAAGCAGAAAGATTCGATTTCCATAATCCGCGCCCATAAGTACTAGCATACAACACACTATTTTCTGGGGTAGTATTATCGTAATGTATTTCTAATTCAGTTACAATTACAACAGGCAATTTGTTGCTGAATAAAGTCCAGTCTCCTGAGCCTTCTTTAAAATAAACACCCATATCAGTACCTGCATATAATTGCTGAGTTTTAGAAAGCTTATTTTGAATAATAGTATTAGCAGGAACGGATGGAAGGCCTGCAGAAATATCAGTCCATGATTCACCTCCATTAAGCGACTCAAAAGCTTTAAGATTGTCATATCCACCAAAAGTTATCCAAATGTGCATTGGATCAGTTGCATCAACTGAAATATATGTAATACTGTTACTAGTTGATGGCAGATTTGCGGTTAGATTACTCCAGTTTCCTCCACCATTAGTTGTTCGATAAAAATAATCTAAATCAGCTATATATAAAGTTTGATTATCAGATGGAGCTATTGCCATTGATCTTATTTTATTGGATAAGTTAAGTGTAGATATTTTTGTCCATGAGTTACCTCTATTCGTTGTTTTCCATACATCCGCATACCCAACGTATATAGTTTGATTGTCAACGGGATCAATTACATAAGGAGTAACCCAGGCACCATTAGCACCGCCAGGAATATTTGCTGATATATCATCAACATTGTTCCAATGATCAATGGTACGGTCTATTTGCCCATTTGCGTAAGTAGCATACTGAACTTCTTCGTCGGTGTAATCAATCAAACATTCCATTCCATCGCCTCCTTTAACATCCCACCAATTCCCTGCAATGGTTAATTTACTTCCATTATCCTGCAATCCTGTAATAACTTCGTCCTTTACAGTTTGTGAAACACTGAGTTTATACATTTGGCTGATTACCATTCCATCTGTTAAATCAATCCAAACTGCACCACCATCTGAAGTTTTATAAATTCCCCCATCGTTGGCTTCAAAAAAAGTATTACCATCAAGATATTCCATAAAATGTTTATCTGCATGAACAGCAGGAACCCCTCCATATCCATACCAGTGGCTAGTTATGTCCCAATTATATCCTCCATCTGTAGATTTCCAACTATTAATTCCTCCAAGGTACAATTCATTCTCATTTGTAGGAGAAACCGACAGTGTTAAATCGTACCAACCTTGACCCGATGTTTTTGTATCACCTGCATACCAGTTTAACAAATTATTACCAGGTGTTAACCCATTATATATTTTTGTAAACGACTCACCACTATTTTCAGATTTATAAATACCATCCATACCATACGACTGAGTACAAGCTAAAGCATAAATAATTGTAGAATCGGATTGAGCACCATCCAATTCAATTCTGTATGTAGAAACAGGAAAAGTATATTTTATATCCCAGTTTACTCCGGCATCATTTGTTTTATATAACTTTGGAGCCCCACTATAATCAGCAGTAACAGCATATAATACAGTATCTTCACATCCATATTTAAATTCCATATCAAAAAACACACCATCCAAAACCTCTGTCCAGTTTTCACCACTATTGGTTGATTTATATATTCCCCCGTTAGTTGCAACATAGAAAATATTTTGTTGAGTAGGATGGACTAACATCCTTGTTACCCTATACCTATCTGCTACATTAAAAATCAATCCAGTTTCTTCCCATGTTAATCCATCATCGGTTGATTTTAACACGCCAATAGAATAGTTATCCCCGGCATCTCTATCGCCCGTTCCAATATATATTGTTTTTGATGTTTCATAATCGTTTGGGATAAAAATGGTGCTCACCCCAATAACAGGCAAAGTATCTGTTAAAACCTCCCAAGTATTACCACCGTCAGTTGTTTTCCATAAGCCACCTGAAGGAGCCCCAATCCAGAAAATATCAGGATTACTAGGATGAAAAGCAATACAATTAATTCGGCCTATTCCAGCATATCCACCCTCTGAACTATTTGGGCCCATAACTTCCCAATTCGAAAGATCTGCCTTAGGATTTGCTTTGTAAGCAAATTCCTTTTGCATTTTTAATGGATTAACTGAAGGGAACTCTCCTGTTTTACGGTCAATTCTCGTTTCCCAGTACCATTCCCAACGCTTAAATTGTTTCCAACCTGCAGCTTTTTGCTTTTGCCCATCAATATAATAATAGCCTCCTTTTACATCATAGTTACTCCAGTACTCATTAAAGTTCTTCTGGATTTCGTAGAAGTTTTGTGAGCTTTTGGACTCAGCAGGTAATACAAAATCCTCCATCCAATTTTGCGAAATAGCAATAAAAGGAAAAGCTAATGCAATTAATAGTGTTAATAATCTTTTCATTTGTTAGCAGTGTTAAATTATAAATTCTTTATTTAAAATCTTTTTTTCTTTTTGATCTGTGCCATAAATAATCACTATACGATATTTACCAGGTTTAACTTTTTCAGTTATTGTATTTGGGATTCCCATATCATTAACAGAACCGCACCAAGATTCTTCTTTATTCCATTCATAAAAATAATAATCCCCTTTTTCAATTTGTATAAATTCAGCAGGCCTTGCACATGGTGCACCACATGGGCAGTTTAAGATCCTTAATTTTTCCCACACACCATCTACATCCTTCTCAATATTCAATTTATAATGATTATACAATATAATAGCACTTTTAGTTTGATTAACTAATTTAAATTGAATGATACTATCAGATAGATTTGTTATTTCTATAGTAATATTTTCATCAGCTTCATGATTAGGATTTTCTATTTGTTTTTTTGCTGTACATCCTAACATGAGTAATAAAATAGGTAATAATGCTATTCTTATCATGGATTATTGTTTTTCGATAAAAATTAGTTTGCTAACATAATATAATTATTTATTTTAATCAATGATAAAACAACGTTTTCATCAAATAGTTTAATAAATGAATTTTAGTGTAACTTAATCGTTTTCAAAACGTCATAAAGGCATAAATTTGAATGCTGCCCATGCAGATAAAACCTACAGTTTATCTATTACTCTATTCACTTTAAAAATGGGCAGCATTTATATAATACTTCTTATTATATTTACAGTTAATTTAATAATCTCGTTATGAAATAAGCATAATTAAAATAATCATTTACATACCAAACAAAATTATTATTTTAATTATGCGTACCGATAGTTATCGGTAGCATGTGACCTTAAAAACAATAAAAAAATAAACACATGAAACCCTCATCCTTAAAGGAATTAAATTTAGATGAACAAAAACAAAAGGGAATGAATATAAACTTTTTGATGATGCTAATGATGAGGGTTCGCCGAACACCATAAAAAAATAAACAATCGTGTGAGGCAACAAATACCAATAAAGACAAAAGGAAAGATATAACATTCAAATATTCAATAATTTAATTAAAATATATTCTAATGAAAAAAAGTATAGTTCTTTTAAGCATATTATTTGTATTTATAACTTCCTGCACAAAACATGAAAAAAGCAATAAGGAAAATCCTATTGATAAAAACCTTGCATGGGTCAAAAAAACATATTACGAAAAAAGCGGGGCTTTAAAATCTGAAATAAGTATTAAGAATAAAAAAAAGAATGGACCGGCTAAAGAATATTATCCTACTGGTGAGCTTAGAACATTGGTAAATTATGTAGATAATATTAAACAAGGAGAAACTATTTGGTATTATAAAAATGGAAATCCATACAGAGTAACAACCTATGTTGATGGAAAAATGGAAGGGATACGTAAAATATATTATCAAAGTGGTAAGTTGCAAGCAGAAATCCCATATATTAAAGGAGAAGCCCAGGAAGGATTAATAGAATATGATAGGAATGGCAATTTAATTAAGAATTACCCTAAGCTTGTTTTCAGATCAGAAAATCTTATTAAAACTAAAAGCCAATATATTATATATTTTTATTTATCAGACAAATCTAAAAATGTTAAATATTATCAGGAAGTAAAAAATGATTTAGGTAACTTGCACTTAAATCATATACTATCAAAAAATGGGCAAGGAAAGCTTGAGTTACAAGTCCCCAGGGCAAGTAATGAAAGGCATACTATTACAATAATTGCCAAAACGGAATCAAAATTAGGAAATCCGTTGATTATCAAATCCAATTATGATTTTGTCTTGAATTAAAAAAGGCTGCTCCCCTTTACTGAGAAACAGCCTGTTAAATTTTATAAGGGTTTTACCGGGATACAAATATCAAGTACAAATTTATGTTCCGGGTGTTCTTCCGGATCCTGGTAATAATATTCGTAGGAATTTCTGTCATCGGGCTGATAACCACTTTCGGAAACCCAAATACACATTGTATTCCACGCCTGCTCAAATTCTGTAACATCAATTTCGAAATGGCCTACGGCATACCTGCCTTTAGGTACAATTAACTTTCCAAATTCGCCATCTGGTTTTATTTCCTTATCTACTGTAATACAAGCACTCTGACGAACTTTATCGATTTCTGTCACCTTAGGGTCATCGTGATATACAGTAACAGTATGCATGTTTTCGTTGATTAAGCCACGTGGGCCTGCCCATTTAAAAAGCTTTTCGTAGGCTTTACCTATTTGATTGAACTGGCCAACGTGCCTGCAATAAATTAAATTTAACTCAGGCATTTCTTTAATTTCAACATTTGTTTTCATAAGTTTCTTCCATTTTTCGTTTAATTCTATAATGCGAATATAATCGGAAGAAGACCTTTTGAGTTTATCAATCTTGCTATCAGATTGACCAATCTTGCTAAGTTCAGTTAATAATTTTTGGCGGTAATCTTTTGCACTACACTTAAAATAATCCTTAAAGGTTCTGCAAAAAACAGATGCACTGTTATAACCACAATAATCGGCAATTTCGGCAATAGGAGTTTCAGGGTTATTTAAAAGTAAACTTGCAGCTTTCTCTATTCTAAGGCGCTTAACAAAATTATTTAATGTTTCGCCAGTAAATGTTGTAAATATCCGATGGAAATGATAAGGAGAAAAGTTAGCTACTTCTGCTAAATTTTCAAGCGTTAAGGGCCTTTCAATATTTGTATAAATATAATCAATAACCTTATTAATGCGGAAAATATATTCTTTCTGAAAACGATTAGGGACCATTTTTATTTGTTTAA
>Ga0116163_1001620_pt1 | contig 13774 bp, 14 predicted proteins | sample AD_UKC107_MetaG_FD_89889 | JGI IMG/M metagenome (GOLD analysis project Ga0116163, IMG submission 89889) | Active sludge microbial communities of municipal wastewater-treating anaerobic digesters from Hong Kong - AD_UKC107_MetaG | ecosystem: Engineered > Bioreactor > Anaerobic > Digestate...
ACCATATTCATCAGGGGCATAATAAAATGTCGCGTCACACTTTCCCCAAAAAATAAGCAACTGATTTTTATAAGCAATAAAGCTATGTTGAGATATGCCGAACATACCATTATTTAAAAAACTCATTGGTCTTCCATCTTGGTAATATAAATATCCATCAGCCCACATTGAAATTTCATCACTTTGGACATTTGTTTGAAACAATTTATTAAGTGGATAATTTGTTTCTATCCAAGGGGGTTTTGTATATCCTGAGCTTGTATCCATGCAATAAACTGAATAGTCAGTGTCATTTTCATATGTACCACCGCTCAACCATAGTTTATCCTGAAAAACCGTTAATCGTGCTTCCGCTCTAGCAAATTCAGAAACTCGATCTGAACCATTAGTTTCATTTGACCAAGTTATCCCATCTGGTGAAGACCACACTTCAGCAAGGTATTGTAATTCAGAAAATCCTTCATAATTACCATCGTTTGTTCCAATAAAACTTTGCCCTCCGACGAGCCATATTTTACCTGCATATGATGCAGCTGCAGTATTTGATATATTTATTGTATTAGAACCATTTGATAGTGGCAATCCATCTGATTTTTCAAGATTCCAATCTAGTCCATTAGTTGAACTCCATATATCATTAAAATACAATTCAGGAGTTTGTTGACCTCCTATTACAAATATCTTATTATTATGTACAATAACAGCATGGCCATACCGTTCTGCCCATGGTGCCAGCCCTTCACATTCCCAGTTTTCACCGTCTGAAGAAGACCAAATATCTCTAAATGCATAACTGACATCATATTTACAATTCATCCCGCCCATGATCCACATTTTATTATTGAATACAACACCACCGTGTCTTGTTCTTCTTCCCCATTCTGCCTCATATTTCACAACAACCCATTCTAACCCATTATTACTTTTATAGATTGTATTATATGCCTGTTGAGAATTATAACCATCATCAACAACAGTGCCACCTAAAGCCCATATATGATCTTTAAAAACTAATGTAACATGGTTTGATTTTACATACTCGTTATGATTTGAAACAATCTCTGATTCCTTATCAGATTTACTATCATCATCCAAAAAAAAACATGAGCTATTAAATACCAATAATGTCCCAATCATTATCTTACAAAATAAATTAATTTCATGATGCATCGAATAGAATCTCCAATTAAAAATTGATATTTTTGCAATTCAAAATATATTTATTTTATCAATCCTTTATGATTTAAATCACTAATTATCAATTCGATAATATTATATCATTCAATTTTGCCCGTTGTAATTTATCATTATTATTAACTTGTAAAATATATTTAGCTAATGTCTTATATTCTAATCTCTCATCCTTGCAGCTATAAAGAAGATTAATAACCTTATTCTTATCACTCTCCGATTTATCCCGTATTTTGTTTTTTACAAAATTACAAAACAGATTAATATCGGTTCTATAATAATCAATTATTTCTGAATTAAACTCGGCTCCAAACGTTGCAAAACATTTATATGCAAAGTCGAACAAGATAGAATTTTTAATATTATTTTCTTTAATTGTTGTGATGATATCTTTTGCTAATGTTTCATCATTCACTGACAACAAAAGATCCATTGTATTTATTTCCTTAATCGAATAGAATTCAGGGTTGTTATTAAATAGCACTATTAAATTTCGATTTAAATCCTCATTCGTTTTCATTATGCCGGTATTTATTGCAGCAATATAGGACTGATTGTTATTCTCTTGAAGCCATTTATACAACTCACCTTTCCCAGGCAGTAAATTATTCAACCCAGAAGAAACGAATAATTGTACAATTTTTGATTCATCTGCAAGCTTTTCGACAAAAAGGTTTATAATAATGTTTTTATAAATACTTTCATAATAGAGTATTGCGTCTAGGCAAAACAAACGAATATCGGGATTTTGATTATCAGTTCCTTTGTATAATATTCCAAAATTAATTTCGTTGATTGGAATCCTATTCCCACCAATTTTTCTTAAAGAGTTTGTAGCTGTTAACGAGATCGTTTGATCTTCTGTACTTATCGTTTCAAGAGCAGAATTAATATTTTCATCATCTATAACAGGATAAATACCAATTGCATACATCAGGCGCTCTTTCACTATATGATCATGGGAATTTATTAGCATCTTTATATAATGATTATAAATGAAATTATTTTTATCAATATTAATTAACGCTATAAGCGCATTAACCCTTTTAATTTCATTTTCACTTGAATCAATAATTTCAATCAAATCCGGTTTGAATTTATCAGCATTGTTAACGAAATATTGAATACCCTTATCGCTTATAATAGTAGTTTTATTATCAAGCATCGTAAAATAATAAAAATTTCGTATATATTTACCAGTGACCATTATGCCAAGGATAAAAATCAGTATTGAAAATGTTAGAATAGCTTTCTTTTTATATGCTAGTATATATTTTTTTAAATTATCAACTGTTACGAACTTTTTAATATCTTTGATTTTAACTTTGATTCGATAATAATAAATCTGAATCTTTGGATATAGTATTTTTATTAATTCAAGAAAATGTTTTTTGATTGCTAACAAGAGAGGTAACAATCTATCAAACATTTTTTTTAATAAAATAATACTATCTGGCGTTTGAGTTACATCAGGTTTTTTATAATCCGTGAAAGTTCTATCAGTATCTTTCTTTGGTTCTTTTACATCTGAAGTTCTGGTGCTATATTTTTCCTGCTGAATATTTTCAAATGATTGACTATTCACTCCTGGATTATGTTTAGACTCTTCTTTAATATATGGCCTTTCTTTACCGATAAATCCCTTTAAGAACTCATATGCATTTTTACCATCAACAAAAGCAGCGTTTATCGTCCTATATATCTCTTCTCCCACGTTGTGAAATTTATCTGGATGATTAAAACGAATAAAATCTTTCCAAGCTTTTTCAAGATCGATACTTGAATAATCAGGTTTTAGATTAAATAATTTAATAGACTCTCTGAATCTATCATTCTCATCATTCTTCATTTCATTTTTATATTTTTTTGCATTATTCTGATAAATAGCCATTCTTATCAGATAATCCTGACTCTCTTGATCTAGTTTAAATATGTTGCATAATTTTTTAAAAAAGGTTTCCTCGGCAGGTTTAAGCATTCCATCAGTTAGAGCTGTCCTATAAATTATTGAAAACAACTGAGCGACAAAATTGAAAAACTGCTCATCACTTAGATCTAAATGATTTTGTAAAATCTTTCCCCATATATCAATAATAAAATATGCCGAAATTACAAGCTCATCATTGTTAAAATCTTTAATGTATTTTTTTACAACACCTACACCCTCAGCTATTAACGAATGATTTACGTCATCACCAAATTTTTCGATGATATCATCCCTGATCCCTTTCATCTCGGCATCAGATATGTATCCATCCGATTTAGCCATATGTAAACTGATACAGACCTCAACAGCCGCAATTACATCTAATACGCGTTTATTTCCAAAGAGAACCTCTAGCTCATTTCCCATAATTCTTAATCGTGACTCAAAATTTGGTGAAGTATTAAATGATGAAAATCGCGATCCAGAATTTAAAAATATTTCATCAATAAATTGTTTTGCCTTGCCTGTGATATTTGGGAATTGCTGTTTTACTGAATCACTCAAATCAGAAATGAATCTTGATGCTATATAAATAATAAATAATGTAATTAAAAAATGGAACATGATTCTAACCCTTTATTAATTGTTAGTTTTATTTCTAATTATATAACTGAATTAACTTCCTAAATTATTGATGCCATATATTTACACAATGCTTCAAATACCAGTATTACATAATTCACATAACGCTAATAATTGTATATTCCATTATTAATGTCAAACACAATAAAAAACTCTATTGATATTTTACTGATAAAATCCTATATCATATCATTAGGCCTTCTACGAAAAATTATCTACTTCGCATAAATAAATCCTCAAAATTTCCTTTTTTTCTCCGCATCTACTTGACATGAAACGCCCGTAAATTTAAATAGTTATAGGTGATAATACTTGGGAGGTTTTTTCCTATGACCCAGCATGTCACCGTGCCACGCATTTTCGTTACCACCAAAGAACTTTCTCAGATCATCAGCATGCCCCAATACACGATCCGCAAACTGGTTCGCGACGGCGTGTTTCCCGCATACCAGGTCCTGGGGAAAGGGTACCTCTTTAAGCCGGATGAGATCGTCAAGATCATCAGCAAAGACCGCATCAATTGAACGCACGAGGTACACCATGGCCAGAATAATGCTTCCAGGCACCCGTTTGAAATGCGGTTTCTGTAAAACAGCAAACCGCTACGATATCTGCACAGAAAAATACTGGATTAGTATTGACAGGACCCCTTCTCCGGGTATACAACGAGGTATCGGCGGCTGGTATCCTCAGATCAAAGGAGGAAACCATGCCAATTAAGAAAGATCCATGCCAGAAGCGGGTGCCCCGCGGATACGTGAAGTACATGTTCGACATGGTATACAAGGGCAAACGCATCAGGAAGCGGGTCATTTGCCCGAGGAGTGAAGCAGAACGGCGCTACAGCCGGTGGGTGGAGGAAGTCATCATGGAGAATGACACCGAGAACCCCCTGCTCTTCACTCTTTTCAAGCGGTACCTCGATGTTTTCTCGAGGGTAATGAAAAGCAAGAAGCAGTACGCCGCTGAGATCGCTTTTTACGAACAGCGCTTCACCAGGTTCTTTGACAATATCAAGATACGGGATCTTCGCCGGTCCCACATCGAAAGCTACATCGCCTGGCGCTTCGACAACGAAGGCAAGAACGGCAAGGCGACGCGGTCGACGGTCAACAAGGACATCAACATCCTGAGCAGCTTCATGAACTGGACGATCCGGAACGAACTGTATATCCGCAGCAACCCGTGCAAGGGGCTGAAGGTAAACGAAAAGAACATCCGGCACATCAGGCTGACCGGGAGCGAGATAGCCGAGATCATCGATAAGGCGTCCTGTCACCCGGGATTGCTCACCGTGGTCATGATCGGGATCTTCGCGGGACTCAGGAAATCGGAGATGACCGGTCTCAAGTGGACCGACATCGATTTCGAGACCAGGAGGATCGACGTCCGCCCCGAGACGGCAAAGGGAAAGAAAGCCCGATCGGTGCCGATACCTGATCCGCTGTACGAGTACCTCACGCAGCTGCCGCGCACATCCGCCAAGGTGACGATTTCCGAGGCGACGATCAAGCGGCACATGGATGAGCTGCGCGACAATCTTTCGTTCATCGACCGGCTTCCGGGGAAGACGCTGCGGCTCCATGACCTGCGCCACATCTATGCGCAGAGCATGCGGGATGCGGGGGTGAGCCTGGACGACCTGCAGGCTTTTCTCGGGCACTCATCGCCGATCGTTACGCATATGCGTTATGCGCAAGCGGGAGGGTTCGATGGGGTGGCGAAGGTAAACCGGATCAAGAACATCATCGATGTGACGGTCCGGGTCCCGAAATAGCAAAAATCTGTCGCAACACTGTCGCAAAACGCATGTGAAAAAAGTTAAGTGCTGACGGATCGAGGAGTTAACCGTGACCCGGCCAAGCTTACAAGCAGAGGGTCACAGGTTCGATCCCTGTAGCGCCCAAAGAAAACCCTGATTATTTCAGGACTTAGAAAGTTACCGGAAAACCGGCGCTTCTTAAATAACCCAAAAGTGTAGCATAAGTGTAGCATGAACTGCACCAAATGTTGCATAAAAGAAGGTTTAAGATGGCGTCGCACGGCAAGCCCTACTCTCTCTACAAAAGAAACCGCATTTATTACGTTCGATTCAAACTCCCTGACAACCGATGGGGTACCGCAAAAAGTACCGGAGAAACGTCAAAAAGCAAGGCTGAACGCTGGGCTTTCGATTATCTATCTGCTGGCAAGGTCGTAATAACAGTAAAAGATTCAGGTCCGCTTTCTGGGCACTCAGCTCTTGCCCGCCGCATCGTCATTGACCACAAGCATTACGCTATCCACCTGGTAAGTCAAATAAACGGATCTATGGAATATTACTTCTTCTTGAAATTAAATAGCCCGAGGTCTTTTATATACTTAAAATCTTTAATATTATAGGTGAACAGTTCAATATCGCAAACCAATGAAGTTGCAGCGATAATCGAATCTGGAATATTCAAGTGATGACTCTTTGCATATTTTTCTATCAGTTTAACAGCATATTCTGATATCATTGGATCAATTTGTATAACATCCAGTGAACGTAATGACTTCTTTATTTTATTAAGTTCGATTTTATTTATTGCTCCGAAATATAACTCCATTTCTGTTATTGAGCTTATTGAAATGTCATTAATTCCAATCTTTTCAACAACACTAATCGTCTCTTTGTTTCCTTTAAAAAGCTCAATGATAATATTTGTATCGCATAAAACCATCACTTCCTGTCCCATGCTTTACTTCTTATTTCATTCAGGTTAATATCACGTCCTTTCCATATACCAAAAATGGCTTTGAAATTATCGTAATCTTTCTTTGTTTCTTTTACTTTTTCCTGAACCACAATGAAGGGTATAGACTTTAAAAAACTTATAAATGTCTTTTCTTTTGATTTATCTTTTATATCAATGATTACTCTACTCATATCGTTCACCCTGCAATATATTATACTTTAAGTACTTTACTTATACTTTATTTGCGATAGGCATTTCTGTAAACTATAAATTTAGTATTAAAATAAGGGAACCTCTATAAATTACATTTCGGATGTTCCCTTGTGGGCACAACCATTGGATAAATCAGGTTTTATCATTTTTCAATTAATGAAAAAACCTGATTTTTAGAGGTGCCCATAATTATTGGTTGATTAGGAAACAGCTTAATTTGGTTAAATTTTATCAATAAGCATAAAGCCTGAATGGTTCTTGATTTTTTCTTCATTAATCTCAATAATGTTATTAGACTTCATTAAGTCCTTATAATTGTTAGAATAGCCAGTGGTAATATTTCTATCGCCTAACTCAGGGGAATTGATACTATAATATAAAGGGAATAAATAGTTCCTTCCCCTAAAATCCTTCTATATCCCGTCTAACGCCTCTCCCCTGCAAAAAAAATAATCTCCTATATCTAAAGAGAAGAAACCCCTATAAGAGACTATTGAGTGAAGAGTTTTACCATTTACTATGTTTCACTTAAAATTTTATAGGATTCATAATAGTTAAATTCTCGATGATCTGTCCATCAGTCATATCTTCTGAATACAGCTTATTACAACTTGACAAAAGCGCAGATGCTATAATGAGACTATCCCAAAATGAATAACGGAATTTTTCTTTGATATAAATTGCCTTTTTAATAGTTTCTTTTTCTATAATATATATCTTGTCCTCAGAAAAACTTGATACAAAATTTTTAATTTCGTCACCAGTCAATGCTGGTTTCATCTTATTATAAGCCACATTGCAGAATTCCTGCATGACCTGTGTGCTTATCAAATAGTCATTTTCTGTATAAAAGTTATCTAATAATTCCTTAGCTGTTATATTTTTACGAGCATCTTCTTTATCAAAAGCATAAACAATAATATTTGTATCAAGAAATATCTTATCGCTCATATAACTCATCCCGGCTCCATTTTTCTATTTTACCTGAGTATGAATCTATTATTTTAAAAGCGCTGTCTCTCCTCATTTTACTGTCATCGCTGATAGTCTCGTCTATAAGAATTATTATTTCAGCGCTTTTACCTTTATACTGTTCCAAACCATCGATATGGATATCGTTAGAATGGATTTTCTTACGCACTTTTATCGCATTCATATTGTTTTCCTTTTCACTTAAATACTAAAGCTATAATGATTATGATATAAAACTCATGGGTAAGTCAATTGTTTTTCTATTATTGCCAAAACCTTAAATGTCAGCATTAATGAACTGCTCGGCATCGACCAGGAACCAACAACCATTCAAAATGAATTTATCAATATTGACGGCAGGACATTGAAGAAGTTAAAAATGATCCTTGCCCTGCCGAAGCACCAGCGGCATATTATTTATTCCATGGCGGAATCTTTCTTGAAGCAGAAGGGAGAGAAGTAAATCACTGTTGATTAACAAATAATATTTTTTTCATTTCCTTCATAAATTCATTTTGAAAAATAAAACAAATTATCAGCAATACAGCAAGAATTGGAATTCTATATGTATTAATCTCAATAATGTTATTAGACTTCATTAAGTCCTTATGATTGTTAGAATAGCCAGTGGTAATATTTCTATCGCCTAACTCAGGGGAATTGATAACATAAAAATTCCTCCCCCTAAAACCCTTATTTATCCCGTCTAACGCCTCTCCCCTGCAAAAAAATAATCCCCCATATTTAAAGAGAAGAAACCCCTATAAGAGACTATTCAATCTAAAAAAAAGAAAAATATAATAAGTACTATGATAAGAAATGATAAAGGGAATAAATAAGCCATTTTTGATACAATTTTATATTTTATAATATCTTTATCATAGAAATAATCACTGATATTCTGACTAATTTTTTCCCTTCCTGAAGTCGAAAAAAAATCCCATTTATTAATTCCCGGTTTAGATTTATTTACAATTGTAATAAAAAGAATGTTATAAATAAAAACTAAAAAAAACAAGAAATCTAAGAAAATAATTAGTAGGCTTGGATTAAATGAATTTTTATTAATATCTTTGAAAGATACGAAGATCACTAAAACAAACCATAAAATATTTATTAAGTGTAGTTTCATAAATTAAAATTATAACTATTCAAAGAGTTCATCCCAAACTGAAGAAACTTCTTTAATTATATTATCTTTTGTTTCTCTTGCATTTGATAAAAATTTATCAATTTTTTTCGTATAATCAACTTTTTCCTTGCCAACGTTTTCTTTGGCCCACCCTTTTCCTTCGCCAGAGCCCTTAAAACCAAAAGGATTTTTCAAATCATCAAAAACTCCTCCAATTTTTTTATCACCATTTATGATTTCTTTTACATTACTTTTAAATTTCTGTACATTTTCCTGCATCGTCTTTTTATTATAACCAACAACATATGTATTACTTTCAGTAGCACTTACTGATATAGGAGAACCTACTCCTCCACCAGCTGATGCTCTTATTGCATAGCCATTCCCATCTAAATAAGAGCCTTCAACTGTAGCAGTAACCGCCTGACCTCCTCCAACAGCCAATGTTGTAGCTTTCCCAGCAGTATCATATATTGTATTAGCGGTCGACTTTTCTATACCTAAATGTGCACTGGCGGATGGTGTTGTAATTACATCAGTTGTAAATGATAACGATATTCCAGTATTTCCATCATCATCCTCAACTACTTGTAATGATAGTGAAAATCCTTTATCAACACAACCAGCATCAATAAATATCCCACCCCCATCAGTTACATGCCCAGTAGGATCTTTATAAACAATAGGATTCCCTTTTACATATGAATATCTATTCCACCCCTGGGTACTCATCTCACCATCAATCACGCTGTCCGGAGTAACAAACCGCCCTATCCCCGCATCATAATGCCGCGCATTATAAAAGTAATACCCTGTCTCCTTATCCAACTCCTGCGAATTATACTTCGGATTATGTGAAAGATCGCCTTCCTGGAACCAGGTATCGCCAAAGGGCAGATATTCCATCCGAGAAACCGGCATACCCGAGTCATTTACCACGACTTTTACCGAATCCACCTGGTCAGTCAAGTAGTAAAATGCCTTGCCGCTGGGCAGAACAGCCGCGACCCTGACCCCGTTCAGGTACACATTGTTTACGGCGCTATGCGAGTTCTCCACATCCCCGCCATTGTCGTAGCGCTTTTTCTCAAGCCCGAAGTACATGGAAGGATAAAGCACCTCAGTATCAATGGCATGGCCGCCCGTGGTCTCGCGCGCAACCTTGCGCACGCGGAAACCCTGGTCATCGTACCAGTAATTGCCCACGGCAGCGCCGGTATCGGGATCGGTGACGCTTACAATACGGTTGGACGAGTCATAGGACATGCAATTTTTAGTTGATTTTTATATTATTAGTCTCAATATTGTAGACATGATAAAACAAAAAGTATATATCGACACATCAGTAATCGGGGGATGCTTTGATGATGAATTCTCTGATGTCTCAAATAAATTATTTGAAGAATTCAAGGACGGTAAAAAAATCGCTGTTATATCAAACATAACTGCCCTTGAACTGGAAAAGGCCCCTGAAAGAGTAAAGAATAAACTGAGTGAAATACCGGAGCATTCTATCGAAAAAATTACCCTATCTTTTGAGGCTGAAGAATTATCTAATAAATATATTTCAGAAGAGGTCATCAGCCCTAATTTTGTCGAGGACGCCCGCCACATTGCCATAGCTACTATTATGAAAGTTGATGTACTGGCAAGCTGGAATTTTAAACATATCGTAAATTTAAAAAAAATTTATGGCTATAATGCTGTAAATTTAAAAGAGGGGTATCCATTATTGGAAATCAGATCTCCCCTGGAGGTGCTGGATGAAGAATAAAAAATTTGATAGCGTTAAAATGATGCGGAACATCCGTGATGAAGTTACCGAGGAATTAAAGCAGCTTTCCTCTAAAGAAGTGGTTGATTACTTAAATAAAAAATATCCGGATTTTGATAAGAAAAAAATTAAGACTGCGGTAAAAAGCTGAACTTCTTCTAATCCTTGCCCTGCCGAAGCACCAGCGGCATATTATTTATTCCATGGCGGAATCGTTTCTGAAGCAGAAGGGGTGAAAAATAAATCACTGTTGATTAACAAATAATATTTTTTTCATATCCTTCATAAATTCATTTTGAAAAATAAAACAAATTATCATCAATACTGAGGCTGTCCGTGTTGTTCACAATATGCTTTTCAGTCATATTGCCGTTGGCGGCATACCCGTAATTCATCTGGTAATTAAAATGGTCAGAGGTGCCGTCACGGTCAAAGGCGCCGGTGGCGCCCACCAGACGGTTCAACCCGTCATAAGTATAATTACAGGTAGTGGTGCCGGAATAGGCCCCGTCAGTGTCAAGGGTGGCTGATACAGTTACTCAATCTATCGAGCTGATCAGCCCTTTCATGCTGTCGACCTTACTGAACAACATTGACGTCAGGCTGAGAATTCTCTCGTTATAGGTCTGAAGCTTCTGGGCGTTCTCGGAAAGCCGTTCCACCATGGAGATGGTCTGCTCCATGGAAGCTGACTGTTCGATAGTCGCGTCCGCAATATTTTTGGAATAACCGCCAATATTGATCGATTGATCGAAGACCTCGTTAAGGGCGTTCTTGAGATTGTTTACCAGGTCATTTACCTTCTGAATCTGGAGGTTAATGTCTTTTACCAGCGTCAGCACCGAATCCGTTGACATCTTGGTTGCGTCAACGATCCTTATCCCCTCCACGATATCCGTCGTGATCTTGGAAATTACCTGGGATATCTGCCTGGAGTTGTCAGAGGTGGCCCCTGCCAGCTTGCCGATCTCGTCCGCCACAACGGCGAAACCCCGGCCGTATTCTCCCGCCCTGGCGGCCTCTATCGCGGCGTTCAGAGAAAGCAGGTTGATCTTGTCCGAAATGTCGTCAATCACCGAGCTGAAATTACCGATCTGGGTGCCTCCCTCGTTAAGAACATTCATCATGGTGATCATGTGCTGGAAGTTCGTCTCAGTGTCGGACGATGAATTCGAAACCCGGTTGACATTGTCCATTACCGACTGGTTGCCCCTGCTCACGCTTTCCTGCGCGTCCTGCAGAACCTTCATAAGAGACATGGTTTTCTCGATTTCGCCTTTCTGGTCAAGTGTCGAATTTTTTATCGTTTCCAGGGATGAGGCCAGTTCTTCAAACGTGCTCGACATCTCCTCAGAGCTGGTCGCCTGGTCGTGTGACATTTCAGAAAAGTTTTCACCCATATTCGAAAGCTCCCTGCTTACGGAAATAAGCTCATCAGCCGTTTCCTTTATGGTGGTCACCGCCTTTTCAAGGAATTCGGCCCTCTCTTTTGACAGCCTTTCACTTGAAGCAAGGGTTTTATTCGTGACCACCAGTTGAGTTTTCATCGTGTTGATCCGGTCAGCAAGGCCGAGGGACAGCATGACCACCTGGACAACCGAGCCCAGCATTACCCCGTTGCTGGTGAAAATATTTTCCGGGAGCATTCCCCTGAGCTGCAACACCATGACTATTCCGCCGGCGAACAACAGAAAAAAGGACGACAGGAAAAAGACCGCCTGCCGTGACCTTTTTGTGAACAGGAAATAGATACAGGTTACGGTACAGAACAGCGTCGCGAAGCCGACCATCGCGTTGGTAATATTGATCGAAACAACGTAATTGCGCGATATGAGAATAAACAGCAGCAGAACAACGGACACCGCGGTCAATGACCTGAACAGTTTATACCAGAGCGCGGATATTTTTTTTATATCGATAAATTTAATCGCGAACTCGGCAACAGTAACGACAATCATTACCATCGAGATCACGATCGGGAACTTCCCGATCCATACGTTGTCAGGCCACAGGTACTGGCGCGCCATGCCGTTCATTGTCATTAAAAACATGACGATTGATACGATATGGAGAACGTAATACAGATAACTCCTGTCCCCGGTAGAAAGAAAAATGATTAAATTATACACGAACATCACACACATGATACCGACATACATCCAGTAAAACATGGCCTCGGTGTCTTTCATTTTACGAAACGCCTGCGGCGTAACGACCGAAAGCGGAACATTCAGCGACCCGTCAGCCTGGCATCTGAAATAGCAGGTTATTGTCGAACCTGCCTTTATGGTTATGGGGAACATGAAGCTCCGGTATTCAACAGGGCGCTGGTGAAACGGGTACGCGTATCCGGTTTTTGTTTCTGTGTATTTCCCGCTTCCATCAATCACATAAAGGTCCTGATAATCCAGTACAGCGTAGGCCTGCTGCAGATAAAACTCGATGTCTCTGCCGGTGGGATTGGCAAAGGTAAAGCGCATCCACAGGGGAGTGTTGCAATAACCGAAGTTCAGCTTGTCCGCTTCTGATTTTATCCACGTGACTTTTCTGGCCCTGTTCTCCGCGAGCAGGTCTTCAATGGTGAGGCTTCCCTGCTGGTCAAAAAAATATTCCGCGTAGCGCCCGATCTTTTTACTTTCAAGAGTCTTGTCGATAACTACCGGTTCGAGCGCGAAGGATGACGAGAAAGAGATAAAGATGACAAAGAGCGTGACAGACAATCTCAGAAGGAACATGCGGAACCTCGGTATTCATGAAATCATGATAACTATATAGTCGACACCGGCTGGAAACCGTGTCCCATCCAGCGCAAATTTGTTCCTGTCAAGGCGGACATTCCGGAAAGTCTATTCTAAAATTTTTTATAGTAATTGCATCACTTCTGTCAATAAATATTTGTAATATCACCGAATTATTTTACCAGCCTGAATTAGAGGGATTTCTCGTAACCCTTTTTTACCGGGGGGATTTTGTGTCCGGGGTTTTCTGTCAGGATATTCTCTGCGGCCAGGCTGCCGTAAGGTAATTCAGCGCCCCCGCCCGTGCCGGGCTCGGGCCTTTTGGTGTTCACGGGATGCCGGTAATTATAGCAGATCACGAAACAATTAGTACATTGTCATTCCGGTCGTAGCGTTAGCGAAGTACCGGAATCTCATACAAAAAGACTATCCTATGAGATTCCTGCATGCGCAGGAATGACAAAAAAT
>Ga0116163_1001621_pt1 | contig 13771 bp, 14 predicted proteins | sample AD_UKC107_MetaG_FD_89889 | JGI IMG/M metagenome (GOLD analysis project Ga0116163, IMG submission 89889) | Active sludge microbial communities of municipal wastewater-treating anaerobic digesters from Hong Kong - AD_UKC107_MetaG | ecosystem: Engineered > Bioreactor > Anaerobic > Digestate...
CTACATCGTCACTCATGGCAATTCGGATGTACTGGTTATGGGGAGTTCTACCATGACCGCTTCTGAATTTTCAGACATGATTTCCGATTTTCCCGGCATCACATTTAAGGTAATTATTGATGCCTGTAAAAGTGGAAGTTTTATGGATGATTTATCCGGTTTATCCAATGTGGCTATAGTACTGACCGCAACGGATAGCGAGAAAAGTTCTTATGGCGATATTGACGGTCCGTCAGATCCCAACCCTTCCGATACGGGTGGAGAATGGACCAGTGGTTTTCTTGAGGATCTTGAGGAAAATACCACATCTGAAAATTGGGGAAACATTTTGGAATGGGCATGGTTCTGTGAAGTATCCCCGAAAGTGGTCTTGTACTATATTTGCTTTGATTCCGCCTGGGAGAAAGATTATGCCAGATTCTTAGGCTTGAGTCGACCGCAACGTTATAGCCCGGATTACAGCGAGTAATTTCAATCATTATTGAGAGCAGGGTGGTCGTTGCAAACCGCCCTGCTGGTCTGTTTTTATCTGTTGATCAATGCCTGTTCAATGGCTTTGAGAATAACAATGCTGCTGTAAGTGGCACCAGTAATAATGTCTACCTGTAAGGTTTGCCGAGCAATGACTTTTTCCGTAATCTTCTCGGCGTCTTTTCCTTTTCCATTTGTATGTTTTTCTATTTGAATGTCCGTCATTTGTCCCTTTTCGACTGTGACCGAAAGAACCACATCAATGGGAAATTGTGTGTATTGTCCCTGATAAGTGCCGTCCGGGATTGATGAAATATTCACATTTTCAATTTCAATACCCTTCAGTTCTTCAAGACCTTCATCAAGTTTATCAATCAGGTTTTTAAGTATGAAAATACCCGAAATCACAATCACGGCGATGATGATGAAAACAATCAATAACTTTTTCTTTTTACTTTTCTTCATTTGTCTTTCATCCTTTCAATGATTTTAGTTATCTTTTTTTTGAGAATCATCATTTTTCATCTGTTTTTTATCCGTGATGTATTTGAACAGATAAGAACCAACGATAAGCCCGGAAAACAAAAGAGGAATTTTCCACTGAATGGTGATGATTCCGGACATCAGATAATTGTACAAAAAAATGATGAGCACTGTTAAACCGAAGATGAATCCAAAAACGAACAACAGTTGCAGGGCCAGTTTTTTAATAGACATCACTTCCATCAAATATCATGATGTTATTTTATCATATAGGAAGGTGTTTTATAAAGGTAGCCAAATCTACACGCCGATATGCTATCATTATTGCGGAAATAGGACGTTTTTTACCGAAGCGTATAATCCCATTAAAAATGGAGGAAAGACTCATGATTCTCTTTCAATCCGATCTCGACAAGATATCCGAAGGCCAGTTAGAAGGTTTTTTTGTAGGCTGGGCGAGGCCGTTAACACCCGAGCAGCATTTACACATCTTAAAAAACAGTCATTACCGTGTGTTGGCTTTAGATAAGGAAAGCAAAAAAGTTGTAGGGTTTGTAAACGCATTGTGCGATGGAGTGAATTTTGCCTTTATCCCTATGCTGGAAGTTTTACCATCTTTTCAGAATAGGGGTATAGGAACTCGACTAATGGAAATAATGCTGAAAGAACTTGAACCATATAGCTGTGTCGATCTCACTTGTGATGAGCAGATGCAGGGGTTTTATCAGCGCTTTTCGATGCTCAAATCTCATGGCATGGTATTGAGAAAATACCTCAAACATCAAAAGGAGATCGGTCAATGATAAAAGATAAGTCATTTAGGCGCCATGGAACAGAACCTTTCTATTTGGTTGGTATCCACGGAGGCCCAGGGGCAAGCGGATCACTGTTTGATTTATGTGAGGAAATAGGAAAACAAGTTGGAATCATTGAGTTGTTAAATCACAGTAATAGTATTGATGGACAGGTGGAAGAATTACATCAAGTTGTATCAGAAATTGCCTCTGAACCGGTTACTTTAATCGGCCATTCATGGGGCGCTTGGTTGAGTGTTTACTACGAAAATGCCCATCCTCAAACGGTGAAAAAAATGATTCTCATTTCATCGGGACCGTTTGATTCAGCTTATGTTCAGGAAATTGAACGGACCAGGAAAAGCAGAATGAGTCGTAAAACAAAGGAAAGACTTTCAGAACATTTTGTGAAAATCAACGAAGAAGATGAAAAGGTCGCTAACACTCATTTTGAAAAAGCCGGACAAATCATTTCCATGCTGGATTCATATGATATTCAAGAAAGTGATTTGACTGATAAAATCATTTGCGATATGCAAATCTATCAGCGAGTTTGGAAAGAGGCATCACAAAGACGCCAAACCGGACAGTTAATCAAATCCATCAAACGAGTTAAGTGTCCAATAGCCATTATTCATGGTGATCATGACCCCCACCCGGTGGTAGGTGTAAAAGACCCCCTCTTGAAAGAGGGGGTGCAAGCAAAGTGTTTTGTTCTGTCAAAATGCGGTCATTACCCCTGGCGTGAAAAACACGCAAAGGATGCGTTTTATCAAATTATTGAAAAACTGTTAATCGATTGAATCATTGATTCACTTCAGTCCCTTCTGTTCTTTCCGGATTGATTTCTCCGTCCGTGTCTTCGTCAGACAAGGCCCTTGTCATGCCGATGATCAAAAATATAAAAGTCAAGGCTGCATTCGCCAGAGATCCCCAAAGAATAAGATGGTGTGCTTCAAAATGGTCAAGCCCCAAACCGAACAGAAAGGCACCCACCGGCACGATCAGTTGGGTTAAAACTGCAATGACCGAAAACACTCTTGAGCGGTAACTCGATGAGACCTTTTTTTGGAAAAGGGTTAGCATCGGTGTATTGACCAGTGCATTGAAGACCCCTGTAAAGGCAAATATCACAGCAATGATACTAAAATAAAGCCATGAACTTCCACCGAAAAACCTGACGGCAAATGGGTATGCAACGATTGCAAAGATAAGATTTAAGAAAGTTTCTGCAATAATGCCTGTTTTAAACAAAGATGTTGCTTTCCTTTTTGAAAGAAAAACACCCAGAATGATATTGCCGATCAGAATTCCCACTACCCAGCTGGTTTCCATGAATCCAAACTGCTGTCCGGAGAAGCCGACGATTTCACGGGCAAAAAAAGGAATGAGAACCGAAAACATGCTGGTCATTAAGAAATTGGAAAGCATGGCAAATATCAGAAGCATCATCAAGCCTTTCATCTTTTTTAAATAGAGGAAGCCTTCCTTAATATCTTTTAGGGTTGATTTAACGTTGATTTTGACTTTTTGAGTGGTTTGATTGTAATTGATAAACATCTCGCTCAATCCCGATAATACGAAAGAAATCCCGTTAATCAGAAATACAATCTCGATACCGAATAGCCCGTAAAGAATGCCACCCATAGCAGGCCCCACAATAAAAGAAAAACTGTTGATTCCTTGAATGATTGAGTTGGCTTTGTTAAGCTCGTTTTTATGTACAATGTCTCCCAGCATGGCTTGTGTGGCTGGGTCAAAGGTGATATCCATGGTTGAAATGATAAATTGTGCAATGAGGAGCCCGGAAATTTGAAGGGCATCCATACGGGTTAACAAAGCGAGCAACAAAATAATTGCTCCCCTGGCATAGTCCATGTATACCATGATTTTCTTCCGATCGAAGCGGTCCCCCAAAACGCCGGCAAATGGACCGAAAATTAGTCGAGGAAGGTTTGAAACCAAGACAAAAGTTCCCATAATAGTTCCTGAGCCTGTTAAATCCAAAATGAATAGAGGAATGGCGATCTGTTGAATACCCGAACCAATGATTGAAACCAGTCGTCCCAAAGCGTAAAGATAAAAGTTTTTCTTGTTAATGTTCATAAATTCACCGCCGATTGAAATATCTGTTTTCGCTTTGAAATTATACAAGAAAATATTATAAAAGTCAAGTATAATATAAAATAATTTTATATATCGGATTATATAATTAATTTCAAGATTAAAATAATGATTTATTTGACAATTAAATAGTTATCCTGTTCTCTAATAATTCTACTTAGTAGAGCGTAGCTTGATGAAATCACGAATAAATGTTGTATAATCATTTGCGAATTGTTCTCAAATCATAGTCGTTTTTCTTTCATAGGTGTTTTTGATTAAGGAGGCAAGAAGATGATTAAGGTGGTTACGGACAGTTCTTGTGATCTGCCCATGAAAATGATTCATGATTTGGATATACGGATGGTATCAATGAATGTCAATGTCGATGGGACCGAGTACAAAGAGCGAATCAATCTTGAACCAAAAGATTTCTGGGAGAAGATGAGGCATTCAGCTGTACTTCCCAAAACATCTCAACCTTCTCCGTTGGAATTTGAAGATGCGTTTAAGACAATCGTCAAAGAGTCTCACACACCACTTTGTATAACCATATCCTCGAAACTCAGCGGTACTTATCAATCGGCCATCATGGCTGCTAAGATGATGAATAATGAAATCAAGGTGTTTGATTCACTTGCTGGTTCTCTTTCCCATGGGGTTCAAGTTTTAAAAGCAGCGAGAATGGCGAAAAATGGTGAAGATATGGACGCCATTGTCAAAGAATTGGAACGCTATAGAAAAAACGTCAAGATCATCATTCCACTTTTTACTTTGGAAAATATCGTTAAAGGGGGCAGACTAACCAAAATTCAGGGAGGAATAGCCAAGCTATTAAACATCAAAGTTATTGCCCAAGGCGTCAACGGAGCAGTCGAGGTGAGAAAAAAAGTGAGGGGAGAGAAACGGTTTTTGGAAGAAATGTCCGGACTTATTAGAGAACTCAAGCCTGAAGCATATAAGATATTGGGTATTACCCATGTGGATAATCTTCATGATGCCATGCGTTTAAAAACAGAAATCGAGTCTCTTTATAATAACGAGGTTATTATTAACGATATGGGACCTGTGATGGCAACTTATGCCGGTGAAAAAGGAATGATACTTGCCCTTTAAATGAATGATCAATCATTTTAGGAAGTATTCATTAATAAAAGAAAAACATTAAGCGGAGTTTAAAACCGGAAGGTGATTTATGGAAAGAGTGCTGATTGTGAATGCCTCACAAAAAGGGCAGTCAATTGTTGAAGTAGAGGAAATGCAAGAAGAACTGAAAGGATTGGTGGAAGCTGCGGGCGGTGAGGTTGTTGAAAGTATCCATCAGTTCAGAGAACATTTGAATACCGCTACAATTGTAGGTAAGGGGAAATTGATTGAAATTCAAGCGATTGTTGAAGAAAAAGAAATAGACTTAGCTGTTTTTGATACGAAATTAAGTGCAACCCAATTGAGAAATATCGAAGCTGTTGTAGGGTGCAGAGTGATCGATCGGGTTCAATTAATCCTAGATATCTTTGCCCGTCATGCAACAACAAAAGAAGGAAAATTACAGATTGAATTGGCACAGCTGGAGTATCTGTTGCCGAGAATTCTGGGAATGGGAAAGGAAATGTCAAGACTTGGAGGAGGTATCGGAACCAGAGGCCCCGGTGAAACTCAATTGGAAGTTTCCAGACGGACGATTAGACAGCGCATAACGCTTCTTAAAAAGCAATTATCAAAGGTTGAAAAGCAGAGGGAAACGAGGCGACAAAGAAGATTAAATGTAAATATTCCTGTTGTTTCCATAATCGGGTACACAAACTCAGGAAAGACAACGCTTTTAAAGAGTCTTTCCAAGGATCAAAAAATTCAGCCAAAAGATGAACTGTTTGCCACACTGAGCCCGGTTTCAAGAAAGGTTTATTTAGGAAATCAAACCCAAGTAGTATTTAATGACACGGTGGGGTTTATCAGGAAATTACCTCATAACATAATCGAATCGTTTAAGGCAACCTTGGAAGAAATCACTTTCAGTGACTTAATCGTTCATGTGGTTGATTGCTCAGATAAAAAGTGGAAAGAAAAGATGACGGCGGGGGATGCGGTTTTAAAGAGCATCCATGCAATGGACATACCGAGAATTACGGTATTGAATAAGTCAGATCTTGTGCCTGAAGAAGATTTAGAGCTTCTTAAATTTTCTCATCCTCAATATCGAATGATCTCGTCTTTGAAGAAAAACGGACTGATTGAGCTAAAAGCGGAAATTCTAAAATTTTTTGAGGAACACGCAAAAAAATAGACAGAAAGGAGAATTATGCAGGATTATCATGTTCATTCTTATTTTTCGGGGGATTCCCAATCCCGAATAGAAGATATCATTGAACAGTCAAAAAAAATGGGGATTGAATACCTGATCATTACCGATCATGTTGACGATATGCAAACGGAATTTGCAAAAGGGGATACCATTGAAGATACACAAGCTTACAAGCAAACCATGGCCACGTTTTCTCTTCCTTCGGGAATCGAATACAGTTGGGACGGTAAAACACCTAAAACGGTCAATCTAAAGGATTTTGATTTTGTCATTCTTTCCTATCATTGTGATTTTATAAGAGAAAACGGACAAATACGCTACGATCGATACCTGGAGGATTTCATCAGAATAATCGATCAAGTTGAAGATTTCAAAGTCATAGGACACCTGGATTTTCCAAGACGATATGATGAAAATCACCGCAAATTTAGTCCTGATCTCTATGATAGGATAGCAGAGCTCTTTAAGAGTCTCATCAATCGTGGAAAAGGAATTGAGTTAAATATGGCAGCTCTCTCCATGTATTCAGAACCTAATCCCGACTGGGATATTCTTCAATTATATAAGGATTGTGGTGGAGAAGTGATAACGATCGGATCTGATGCCCATACTGCCCAAAGGGTGGGTAAGAATATCAACTTAGGGCTTCATCGCCTAAAAGAGATGGGGTTTTGTTATCTGGATGTATTTGACAAAGGAAAATGGACTAAAAAAGAAATCATTGTATAAAAAAAGGCAGACCTCAAAAGTCTGCCTTAATCTTGTCATCTATGTCAAGACATTCATTGCCTTGGGTTTACCGGTTATCTTTTTGCCAACTCTCTGTCAACCATGAATAATCCACGATTTTCATGACCGATCATCTTCAGCATCTGAACGTATTCATCTGCATTGGCTTCTTCCTCAACCTGCTCATCAATAAACCATTGAAGCATTGAAATCGTTGCACGATCCTTCAATTCCTCGGCTACATCCATCATATGATTTATTCTTTGAGTGACGTGCTGTTCATGAGCATAAGCACCTTCAAAAGCGGCCAACGGAGAATCCCATTCTTTTTGAGGCTTTTCAATGGCTTCCAATTCAACCCTTCCGCCTCTTTCAACTAAATAATCGTAAAATTTTCTGGCATGTTCCAATTCCTCTTTGGCTTGCTTATCCATCCAGTTCACAAAACCCTTTAAGTTCATATCCTCAAAATAAGCTGCCATGGATTGATACAAATAGGCGGCAAATAACTCTTCATTTATCTGTTTGTTGATTTCATCTTGCATTCTTTTTTCAATCATCTTATTTCCCCCTTTTAGTCGTTATGTTTAATAGACGGTAGATGATAAAATTTTATTACGCTAACTTTTTAACCTGAACGGCCAATTTTTCGAGAGCCTCTTTGAGAATAGAACGTGGACAAGCGATGTTAAATCGCTGAAAACCGCTGCCTTCATAACCGAACATCATGCCTTCATCAAGGGCTAATTTTGCTTGATTCAAGCATAAATCATTCACCTTTTCGTGAGATAAATTCAAGCCCCTGAAATCGACCCATGCGAGATAAGTCCCTTCCAGTGGAAAAACCTTGAGTGAGGGAATATGCCTTTCAATATAATCAACCATGAATAAATAGTTTTCCCAAACATATGAGATCATCTGTTCATGCCATTCTTTTCCAAATTGGTATGCGGCTTGGAATCCCATCACGCCAAAGAGGTTTAAACCCCCGATATGCCAGGTATCGATTTTATTCTGAAATCGTCGTCGAATCTCTTCATCAACGATGACAGCACTCGCACTGGCTAGACCTGCCAGGTTAAAAGTTTTTGAAGGGGCTATAAAGACCATGGAATGAGAGTGGAACGCCTCGAAATTCAAAAAGGAATGATGTTGATGACCGTTAAAGATCAAATCAGCATGAATCTCATCAGCAATGATAAAGATGCCTTTTTTCTTGCAAAGGGCGCCAAGCTGTTGAAGGGTATTTTCTTCCCACACTCGGCCGACTGGATTATGGGGGTTGGATAAAATAAGCATCGTCGTTCGATCAGTAATCTTTTTTTCCAGGTCTTCCAAATCCATCTGATAATGTGTCCCCTGCATTTTTAATGGGTTTTTGACCAGCCTTCTTCCGTTGTTTTCAATGGAGCTGAAAAAAGGGTAGTACACCGGCGGTTGTACGATGATTTCATCACCAGGCTGTGTAAAGGTGTTTATAGCAGCCGATATGCCGGCCAAGACGCCAGGGGTGGGGATGTACCACTCTTTTTGTGTTCGCACATGATGAATGTCTTTCATCCAACGGATGACAGATTCAAAAAAGTGATCATCTTTTCCGGTATAACCGTAAACACCATGTTGGGCTCTTTCAACAATGGCTTGAATAACCGGTTCAGGAGATTTGAAATCCATATCAGCCACCCACATGGAGGTCAAATCATCACTGCCGAAGATTTCATTCAAGTAATCCCATTTGATACTTACCGTACCTCTTCGATCGATCAGTTCGTCAAAATCGTATTTCATAACCATCCTCCCGAATACATCACATATTTTGTTCCAAAAAATCCTTAATCTCTTTAGCCAGCTCTTGATTTTTTACAACGGCTTGTATTTCCTCTACGCTGGATTCTTTAATCTTTTTAACACTGCCGAACTGTTTTAACAGTGTCATTTTCCGCTTTGGTCCAACTCCCGGAATTCCCTCAAGAATGGAACGCCCCATTCGCTTATCCCGCAATTGGGAATGGAAAGTATTGGCAAATCGATGGGCTTCATCTCTTACGGCGATGAGGACTCTTAAAGAGGGGCTGTCATGCCTTAATTTCAACTCTCCCCTTTCATCCGGAAAAACAATGGTTTCCTCTGCTTTTGCCAAGCCAATCATATCATATTCGTTGATATTCAGCTCATTTTCCAATACGCCTTTTACGGCACTGACTTGCCCCACTCCGCCATCAATTAACAGTAAATCAGGAAGTTGATACTTTTTAAATCGCCTTCTGATGATAATCCTCATGGACTCAAAATCATCGGGTTCGTCCAATGTGGTAATGCGATAGCGTCTGTATTTGGATTTATCCGGTTTTCCATTTGTGAATGACACCACTGAGGCCACCGTATAAAGGCCACCTGTATGGGCAATATCGATCCCCTCAATCAACCGGGGCAACTTTTTTAAGCCCAAATGGGTTTGTAATTGTTTGAGAGATTCCATACTCAGTTTTCTGCTTTGAAGCTCTTTTTCCAGATTTCTTTTGGTCAGTTTCATCAATTCATCTTCCGCAGTTGATTGAGGAGGACCAAAATAGGAAATTCCCAAGAGTGTTTTCAACTTGTTTGATTGTCTTTTTGAAAATGATGCGATGATTCTGGAGGGGATGTCGTTTTTCTTACCGAAATAGAATTGTGAAAAGAATTCTTCCAATGAAATCTTTTCATCGATATCCTGGGTAATAGCTGCAAAAATGGCGCCTTTTTTTAACCGAATCATGGTCGCTTTCCCTTCTAAGATGTCCAGTGCAAAAAAATCTCTGTTTAAACTGTCGTTGAGTACAATGTATTGTGGTCGGAAGATGTTGTCAATTTCACCGATGAGGTCTCTTACGGACGCCGCTTTTTCAAACATCATATTTTTGGAGAGAAAAGTCATTCTTCTTTCAAGCATTTCTTTCAACGATTCGATATCTCCCTCCAGAAATGCCTCAACCTGGTCTACACGCTTTCGGTATTCGATTTCATCAACCTCTGTACAGGGGGCACAACACCTACCCAGCTGGTACTCCAGACAAGGTTTTTTGATCTTTTTAAGATCATAATCGCAAGGACGAATTCCGTAGGTCCTGTATATGATTTCCATGATTTGACGAAGCATCGTGGCACTTGTGAAAGGACCGTAAAACTTACCTTTTCCGACTTTGTTTCTCACCAGACTCATTCGGGGATAGGTTTCTTCGCTGATATGCAGATAGGGGTAGAAGCGATTGTCTTTCAGAAAGGTGTTGAACTTAGGCTTGTATTCATAGATCAGGTTTGACTCAAGTAAAAGTGCCGATTTCTCGGATTCTACGATAACAAACCTTAGATGATCGGCTTCCTTTTGAATACCTAGAATCTTATCTCTTTCCACAAAATCATGGGTAAAGGATGTCCGAAAATAACTCATGATTCTTTTTTTCAGACTTTTTGCCTTGCCGATATAAACGGGTTTGCCTTTCTTTTCAAAAATATAAACCCCGGGTTTATCCGGGAATGAAGCGGCAATTTGTTTGAGTGGATGTTCATTCATCGCGTCTGTCTTCGTAAGTCCTTTTCCAAAGCTTTTCGAGTCGTTCTTTGACTTTCTGTTCCCTGCCTATGGAAGAAGGTCTGTAAAAAATGACATTTTCAAGTTCTTCCGGCAGGTAACTCTCCAAAATAAAAGTACCGGGCTCATCATGAGCGTATCGGTAATCTTTTCCATAACCGGCGTGTTTCATAAATTTTGTTACCGCATTTCTCAATTTCAAGGGAACGGGTCTGTCCGGATGTCTTTTCACATCTTCAGCAGCCTTTTTGTATGCCAGATAAAGACGATTGCTCTTTGGTGAAACGGCCATATAAACACACGCCTGAGCAAGAGAGGTGGTGCATTCCGGCATGCCAATATACTTTACGGCCTGAAAGCAAGACACAGCAACGGGCATGGCATTGGGATCGGCCAACCCGATATCTTCACTGGCGAATCTGATAATTCGTCTGGCGATATAGATGGGATCTTCACCAGCTTCAAGCATACAGGACAGATAATAAACTGCTGCATCCGGATCAGATCCTCTCATGCTTTTGATGAAAGCGGAAATAAAATTATAGTGTTCTTCGCCGCTTTTGGCATATTTGCTGTAAGAACGGTTTAAAATGGCTTCTGTCTTTGTCTCTGTGATAATGAAATCTTCTTTGCTTAAGGCGTAATTTTCAATTATCTCCAGATAATTAACCAGGGTCCTGGCATCACCCGCAGCCCAATCAACCAAAATATGTTTGGTGCCATCTTCCAAAACAAGTTTTTTTTCATTTCTTGAGTTAATGGAGCCAATGGCCTTTTCAACAATCCATTCCATGGACTGTTGATCCAGTTGTTTGAAAATGAAAATTTTACAACGGGAAAGTAGAGCCGGATTCAGTTCAAAACTGGGGTTTTCTGTTGTTGCACCGATTAAGATAATTTCTCCTTGTTCGATGTATGGTAGCAACACATCTTGCTGGAGTTTGTTAAAACGGTGAATTTCATCGACGAAAAGGACTGTTCTTTTATTGAATTTTTCGAATCGTTCAGATGCCTTGTCTAACAGAGGTTTTAACTTGGACATGGGAAATTTCGCCGCTGAAAAATTGATAAATTCGTTTTTTGTTTTTTGACCGATGATCTTTCCAACGGATGTTTTTCCGGAACCGGGCGGGCCATAAAAAATGGACGAAAAAAGCATGTCATTTTCGATTGATTTTCTCAAAATGGCATCAGCAGATAGAATATGATCCTGGCCTTTAATATCCTCCAGTCTTTGTGGCCTTATAATCTGAGATAAGGGTTCATTTTTTTCACCCATGTTCCATAAAACATTTGAATTCAAAAATTCTCACACCTTATAAACCCAATTTTGAGGCAAAATAATCATGTGTTTGAATCAAGCCATTTTCCAGAGGAAAATGGGACTCCCAGTTCAAATCCTGCTGAGCCTTTTTTGTACTTAAGATACTTTTTCTCAAATCGCCGGGCCTTTCGGATGCGTATTGAGGCTCTAAAGAATAATCGTTAATGCGTTTAGCCAGGTTAAAAAGGTCCAGAACCGTTGTTCCAATCCCGGTTCCAATATTATAAATAGCCTCTTTGCCATTCTCCATCGCCAGCATATTGGCGTTGGCTACGTCTTCTACATAAACATAATCTCGGACATACTGACCATCACCGTTGATGGTAACCGGGTTGCTCTTGATCATTTTCTCTGTAAAAATGGCAACCACCCCGGCTTCACCATAAGGGTTCTGTCGTGGGCCGTAAACATTGGCATAGCGTAATGAAGTATAATGAAGGCCGTATTCTTTATAATAAAACTCCAAATATCTTTCTACGGCCAATTTCGCAATCCCGTATGGGGTTGAAGGTCTTTCCGGAGAACTTTCTGATGTAGGAACCTCCTGCGGATTTTCTCCGTACATCGCACCGCCAGTCGAAGAAAAAATGAATTTTTCGGAATTATTTCTAACGGCTGCTTCCAATAGATTCAATGTTCCGATGATATTATTTTGGGCATCGTAAATCGGTTCTCTTACAGATTTAGAAACACTGATCTGTGCGGCAAGATGAAAAATAAAGCGTGGTTTGTGTAATTCAAATAAGTGGTCTACGATGTCTTTGTTGGTCAGATCATCTTCTATAAACACAACATCTTTATGAAGAAGGTTCTCTTTCTGACCGGTAGAAAGATTATCAATAACAACAACGTTCATGCCTCTTAAAATCAAACTGTCAACGATATACGAGCCAATAAATCCCGCTCCGCCAGTAACCAACGCTGTATCCAAGATTAGGCCTCCTTATCCTGCAAAAATGCCACCAAATCGGGGCAGGCTTTTTCACCCTGCAACTTGACCGCTATGAGCAGATCAATCAGTTTTTCAGTTCTTTCCTCAGAATCTTCATCAAAGAAATGTTCCATTCGGCATGACAAGTTGTCGGATGCCTCTTCCGGAACGCCCACCAACTCGACAAAGAATTTTTCCAAAACCGAATGCACTCTCTCTAGAGATTGTGCCCTTTTCAAGCCTTTTTCACTTAAAAGGATTAAACCATATTTTTCATAATTCACAAAACCCAGTTCCTTTAACCTTTTCATGGCATTTGTCACGCTGGGTAGACTGACATTTAAAAACTTGGCAATATCTTTTACCCTTGCAACCGGTTCATTGGAAGTAATTTCATGTATAACTTTTAAATAATCCTCCAAAGCAGGGGTCAATTTTTTGGTTTTTTTCCGAGCCATTCTTACACCTCCATATTTCTCATCAAATGAGAAATGACTTTTCAATATTAAATAATATAACATAGAATAAGACGTAAAACAATTTGATACATAACATAAAACTATTTCATTGAATATGATTCGAATTGTGGATGATGCACTAGTTTAGAAATATCGATTATTTTATAAAAGAGCATTAAAAATGATTTGGAGAATTACAATATTTTGTGATTTGATACACAAAGCGTATAATAAAGTATATCTTTTCAAAAAGGGGGAATAGTATGAACGTAGTCATGGGTTTTTTGGCGGCATACGGTTGGAGTATTTTAGGCGCAATCATCACCTTTATTATTGGATGGTGGCTGATTAAAATTGTTCTAAAGATTCTGGTGAAGATCCTTGAAAAGACAAAAGTCGAGCAATCCTTAGTTGGTTTTTTAAGAACATTAGCGGATTTTATGTTAAAAATGATCCTGATTATTACCACTTTAAGTATGGTAGGCGTAGATATGACGCCGTTTTTCGCCATTCTCGGTGGTTTAGCGGTTGCCGTTGGCCTTGCTTTAAAGGACAGTCTGGGAAATTTTGCCGCAGGCGTTATGATTTTGTTCTTCAAGCCCTTCAAA
>Ga0116163_1001646_pt1 | contig 13632 bp, 13 predicted proteins | sample AD_UKC107_MetaG_FD_89889 | JGI IMG/M metagenome (GOLD analysis project Ga0116163, IMG submission 89889) | Active sludge microbial communities of municipal wastewater-treating anaerobic digesters from Hong Kong - AD_UKC107_MetaG | ecosystem: Engineered > Bioreactor > Anaerobic > Digestate...
GCCCTGCCAAACCACGGACATATCCGGATGCGATGTGACGCGGAACAACAATACCGCTTGATAAGTTCCTGCGGGTGCGTTCGTATACGAAATCTGATCAATCTCGAAGAACGCGTTGTAGGTGTCACCGATATTGGATTCGTTCAGCAAAACAGGCGGGTTGAACGCTATCTGATAGGGCAGCTTTACACTTGAATTATCCGTTTTGACCATAACTCCGGGGATCAGTGTCAGCGTCAGCCATTCACCATCTTCCAAAAATAGATCGTCCACGAGGAAATAACCCAGCACCGCCGTTCCCTGCGGATAGGTTAAGCTTGTATTGGAGGGAGCGGCAAAGATGTATATGGAATCTGCTCTGGCTGTTACCAACGTACAATCGCTTAATGCAGAAGGAGCACTCGAGGCCGAGTATACGGACGGCAGTGCAAAGACAACCAAAACAATCATTATGAGGAGGATAATTAAACGATTTTTCACTTCATTCTCCTTTTGATCAGAAAATCACTTCTTGCGTTAATCGTTTTTCCAATCTTCTGTAATGATTTATTTTACGTATTGAGATCAATTTCTAGAGTTTTCTTTATATCTGAAAACTCTTTGAAACTGTCAGGAGTCGGGTTCGTTATAGGTGACTGAGAAGGTCATATAGCCCTTATAGGAACCGGCAGCTGTTAGATTTGCAGGATTACAGCTTACTGAACTCGTAATGGAATCAGTGCCGTCTGTCATATCGGCTGCAGCAAAAGTGAAAGTGCCATCCGTCTGTGCAAGTGTAAACGGAAGAGTCACTGTGCCGGTGCCGTTCTGATCTTTCATCGTCATATCCGTTGTAGTGTTTGTGACCAGAATAAAGGAGCCTGTCTCAACTTGTGCATCTACGACAGCTACTGTAAAGTCCTTGTTCTGCTCGCTCATGGTTCTGTAGATCGTTCCAAAATTCACGCTCGCCGGGATCACGACTGTGTAGGCGACGTCCGCGTTGGCGGTCACAACGCTGCCCTGATCCGCCACGGTGATCATGATGTTTTCAGAATACACATTTGGATCAAGTGTATTTGCCATAATGAGAATATTGCCATTCGCAGGCATAGATGTAAGATGGAGTGTTCCGTTCTGATCAATGCTTGCATACGTTCTGTCGTTTGCATAAATAGCCCAATAAATCGTATAGCCCGCCGGAGAAGTCACATCGAATTGAAGTGTCTCGCCCACAACCCCCGAAAAGCCGGTCGACTCTGTCTGTGTGCCGTTTGCCGCTGTAACAACAATATCCGTAACGGGTGCGACTGTCTCCCCGGTGCCGACGAAAATGAGTTCGGCTGTCACGGGGAAATTACCGCTGCCGTCGGCTTGTCCGATATCGGTGCTTGTCAGGTAATAGGTGTCGCTTCCGACGGTGAAAGTAGCAAACATGGTGTCATAACCGTTATAGTTGATTTTACCCGCCAAATTACTTGTATCAGTACTACTGTTGAGTGTAGCTGTGCCAGCGAAGGTTGCCCAATTCGGGGTTCCGGTTCCATTAATATTCGCATCAATAGCTAAGGTATAACTACTCCCGGTCAGTGTGCCGGTAATATGAGTACCGTTTAGGTTCAGATTTCCGGTCAGCGTATCCACCTGCGCGGCGAACACAGTCATTGTGCCCAGGGTCAGTACCATTGCCAGCGTCAGCAAAATGGAAAGAATTTTTCTCATAAAATTTTCTCCTTTTAAATTGTTGTTTTTTATCTGTCAAGAGAGACAGAAACTATTTTTTTACGGAGTCGGTTCGACATAAGTGACCGAGAAGGTCATATAGCCTTTATAGGAACCGGCAGCTGTCAGATTTGCGGGGTTGCATCCGACCGAACCCATGATGGTCTCTGAACCGTCCGTCAGCACAGAATCCGTAAAAGTAAAGGTGCCTGTCAGCGTGAACGGAAGCGTCGCGGTACCCGTACCGCCTTGATCTTTCATTTCCAACGGCGTTGTTGTATTCTCGACTACGATAGCGTAACCCGGCTCAACCAATGCATCTTCCACCTTGACCGCAAAATCCTTGGTCTGCGGGCTCATGGTTCTGTAGATCGTTCCGAAGTCCACGCTCGCCGGAATCACGACTGTGTAGGTGACATCCGCATTTGCGGTCACTTCAGAACCGGTGTTAATGAATGTGCCTCCGGTGACTGTGATTTTATCTGTTGCGTTCTCGAGTTCCTCGGAATATAAAGTGGTGCCGTTGAGTGCAGGCGAGGCATAAAATACTCCACCAGAAATCGTAATGGAAATGACCTCAGTATCCGTGTTTCCGGAATCAAGATACTCATAAAGCGAATATCCGTTATCGCTGATGATCATTCCGCCACTGATATTAACGATGATGTTTCCCGAATATGCGTCATTGCTCTCGATTTGAATCGCACATCCGGAGCCGTTAACGCCGTTGGAGTATCCCGTGGTGGGGATTGTCGCAGGGCCGGTAGCTCTGAGCGTTCCTCCGCTGATGTTCAGCGTACCAGATTTTATGGCGATGGCTGATTCTTTTCCGGTGATCGTGCCGCCGTAAACGTTAACAACACCGGCCTGCGGAATATACATTGCTGAGCTGTATTCGTTCGTCACTTCGGCGCCGCTGTAAATATTGATAATAGTACCGCCTTTACCTGCGCTGCCGTTTCCCTGAATAGCTGAATACGCGTTTTCCGAATCGATAGGCGCTGATACAACCAGTGTCCCATAGACATCGAGTTGCACGCTGCTGTCCGTTCCGTTTCCGTACAAAAAGACCGGACAGCCTGCTTCAATGGTCACATTCGCGCCAATGGTCGCTTTTCCGGTCGTCGCAATACGGATTCCCTCATAATAAGCTTCATCAGCATCACCTGCGGCGACGATCAGTTTGCTCTCCGTTGCAGAGGAGTTTATCAATGTTAATTCGCCGCCAGAAACCCTGAACATCGTATAACTTGATGGCTTACCCGAAATATTGAACCCGTTCATATCGATAATCAGAACTTTGTCGATAGTTATCTGAGTATCAGCCCCTGTGATATCAGCAGTCAGCTGAATGGTATCACCCGCTGTTGCGCTCGTGATGGCAGTGGTTAATTCTGCGGCTGTTGCTGCAGTCACAGTTGCGGCGAACACAGTGATTGAACCGAGAGTCAAAACCATTGCCAGTGTAATCAGAATTGAAAGAACTTTCTTCATAAAATTTACTCCTTCTATTTTGCAATGCGCATGCTTCAAAACTTCTCAATGTGTGGATACTTTGTTTTCTTTTTATCCCGCTGCCGCATTCTGCACGGTTAGCCGCGCTCTAACTCACAGCGCTTCTTTACGGCGGCGGGTCTCTCAGCCGGGATGTTCGAAATGCCTCATCATATTTTTCTCCTTTGTTGTACCGTATTTTAAACAACTTCGCCGACGGCTGCAAGCAAAGGCCTTTTCTTTTGCCGTCTCTGGTTTGTTTAAAACTGTCCCGGGCCTTTCGGCGCCCAAAACCGGTTTATTCGGCGATCAGATCTAAATTAATCACGGCGCCGTTCAGACGCGTCAGCGTGATCAAGTCATAGGGCTCGTACTGTAGCTGCGCACTGTAGGTTCCAGCCTCAAGCGCGCGCGATAGCGTGACGTTATAAAGTCCCTTGCCGGGTTCGATCATTTTTGATTCATAAAGAGTTTCCCCCGTGTCGAGCAAAACGAGCCGGATCACAAAATAACAATTGTTTGCCGCAGGATTCTGGAAATTCACCGAGACTTCTGTCGTATCGGCTTGGATTGTGATGCTCTTAAAGCCCGGAATGCGGATTCCCTCTGCGGCTGAACTGGTTTCGGAGACCTTGATTCCCTCCCAGTCTACGGCACCTGATTCCAATTCGACCGAAACCGGTGACTGGGTTGAACCGGTGGTAGGAATAATCTCACCCGATTGAGTAGTCAGTTTAACTGCAAACAAAATTCCGGTTGTCAGCACCGCAATACAAAAAAATAGTGCAGCGATTCGTTTTATCAGTACATTGCCCAATAAAACAATATAGCTGTCCTCGCCTTTGTCAACTGCAACGAATCCTTTTTCTGCATAGACAATGCGGCTGTTTTCGCCATAATTGTTCAACGGCAAGACAGTTTTCCCATAAATAAGTATATCCGCTTGTTTCTTTTTGCTTTTTGGAATATATTCGGCAGCTATTTCAAAATCATTCTTAGGATATAAAATTCTCATCTGCTTTTTTGTATAGCAAGGAATTTTAAAATTCCTCAGACGGCAGCTCCGGGAATAGTTTTTCCTTTTCTGCACGGTGAAATGCCGTTGTTTTTCAAGCTTCATTTCCGGTTTTTCTTCAACCATGTTCTCACCTTCATTAATTTTAACGATTTGAATTATTTGTGTTGTAAGTCGCTTTTTTCGCTTCAATACCTGCTATTATTAACGCGCGAATCATTTCGGACCACGAGCGATAATCATAGATCTTTACTGCTTCTTCCATAAATGTTTGCATCTCTTGAGTCAATGTAACTGTTATTTTTCTACTTTCTTTTTTCATATTCATTTCCTCTTTCAAACATATGAACCCATGCACATATGAACATTATAGTGCAGAACGTATGCACATGTCAATAATTTTCCAGAAATATTTTACCTGTTGACAGAACGCATGAACTTTTGCATAATATATACTGGAAGGGGTGTTAGTAATGCCGACCGAAAAACCGCGTTATACCGTCATTGTAGATGATGATACACTAAAACAAATCGATGACTTTCGTTTTGAAAACCGTTATCCCAGCCGCTCCGCTGCTACATTGGAATTGATTCGCATTGGTATGAAAACATTAAAAGAGCAAAAGAAGTTTATACCATCAAAAAAAAAGAATTCTGATTAAACACTTCGGAACGCCGGATTAAACCCGGTAGTTCCGAATTTTTATGTTTTACCCCGAGCGCCAAATCATTCATATCACATCCATATCAGCTTGCCCACATCTATATATTACAGATAGGTGCATCCGCGACCCTATAAAGGGTATAACATTCCATATACCAAAAATAGGCCATGCCGTAGAAGACGATCAGGTTGACAAATGTAAAATTATAGTATATATTGGGTACAATGTTTTGATTGGTGATTAGGAGTTAGAATTGATGAATACCAAGTGACTTTAAGATGAAATGTCAATATGAAGGGATAGAGAAATGTGAATGAGTATGGATGAAATTAATAAAAGTTTTGGCGAAATATCTGAGATAGAAGAAGTTGATGACTATTTTGATTTAACTGTACATTTTTCTGAACTATCTGACATTGCAGAACCGCTTTTGTTACGGGCAAATGAGACTTTATCGAAAATAAAAAACATGCTTTTTACCACACCGGCGTTTCTAAATGCGGTCAAAGCAGCTGCGCCCGAAGAAGTGATGGCTGCTATTTTGACGGATGAACAAAAAGAAAAGTCGCAAAAGGTCTTTTAAAATTTATGCAAAGGAAAAAAGACGGTGCGATTTTGGCAACACTTGTTGACCCTGTGACAAAGGATACTGTTGCAAATATTCCATTGAAAAATCTAAAATTATCACCTGAAATCAATCAGGCCATTACAAACTATGCGACACAGATGCAGCTTGCACAAATCGCCGAAAAAATCGAACTTGTTCAAAAGGCCGTCGAAGATGTCAGACATGGGCAGGAGAATGATCGGCTTGCTTTGGCTTTTAGTTGTCAGCAGAAGTTCTTACAAGCAGAAAAAATACACAGTATCGAGATGAAGCAAGCCGCCCTTCTGAAAATCGCCATGGATGCGGAAGACAGCCGAAACCTTTTGATGCTGAGTCAAAAGGCAAATGTTGATTTCATAAAAGAACAACCGGAATCTTTTGGGGATAAGTTGCTAAAAGGAGCCAGCACAAAAGAAATCAGTTTCCGTATGAGCGAGATAAGAGACAGTCTATATGCAGTGAATATAGTATCTCTTGTAGAAGCGGTAGCATATCAAGAAATGGGCGAGATGGAGGCTGCACAGCAAAGCCTAAAATATTATGGTGAACATATCCACGCTACATTTCTTGATAAAACCGGATTTGTTGAACGTTTGGATCAAATTGACGACTCCCCCGAAAGCTATTGGTCAGAAACAATACCGGAGATCGAAAGAAGAATTGTGTCATTGCCTACAGCAGAAAGAATTGATGAATTGGGAGAATAATTATGGTATGTAAAAAATGCAAAAGACCTCTTCCGGAGGGGTCAAAGAAAAAGCTGTGTGAAAATTGTATCGGGAAAAGAGCCCAGCATTTAAAAACCGCTGTCGGAATCGGTACAGTAGTTTTGTCTGCTGTAGTTTTGGTTATAACTAAAGGTAAAATTAATCCGCAAGAATAATAAATTCATATATTCATTAAGCTGGTGCAAGCATTGGCCAATAATGATAACCATAATAATTTTGAAATTAGCTTTATCTAAATACTAAATCAGATTATTTTTTTTTATCACATTCACTGATTGAAGAATAAGCATAGAATCGATTTTGAGCAGCGTTTTGGCTTATAGTAGCAATAAGAAAAAAGGTTCACCTATCTCTGCCTAATAAATCCTTGTTAAAGTGATCGATGGTAAAATGTCTTATATTACTGAAGAAAAACACGCAAGTTGTGCATAGCACTTAATACGAGAGTAATAACATATGATACAATTAGGGTAGGAACTACCGAAATTAATATTGAAATTATTATTTGGTCAGACGAGCCGGATGCTACTCCGCATTTTCATGTATTTAACAGAAACAAAGACAGGGAGAATGAATGCTGCATTAAAATTGAATCTGCAGAATATATTAATTTAAACAGTATAAATACAAAACTTGATGCAAGGCAAAGAAAAGGACTTATTGACTTCTTAAAACAACCATTTGGAAGGAAGGCGTTTATCGGAATAAATTGGGAGTTTTTATTATTTTTGTGGAATGTAAATAATTCACAATCAGAAGTACCGGATGATATACCGATGCCGAACTATGAAAATATAAAGTGGTCGGAAAGGATGTGCTTATTATGAAGAGAAGATATTTGACTAAATCACGTTTTAAATTGGCTTCGGAGTGTCCGACAAAATTATTCTATGATGGAAAACCAGAATATGCAAATCAAAAATTGCAAGATGATTTTTTAGAGGCACTGGCCGAGGCGGTTTTCAAGTTGGGGAGCTGGCGAAGCAGTATTTCCCGGGCGGATATAATATTGATACACTTGATAATGAGAAAGCATTACGCCAAACGGAAGATCTGCTGAAACAAAAACAGGTAATTATTTTTGAAGCAGCTATTTGCTATCGTGATTGTTTTATACGAATTGATATTTTAAAAAAAGATGATAATCAAATTGAATTGATTGAAGTTAAAGCAAAATCAATTGAACAGAAAGATGAAAACGCCTTTATAAACAGCAGAGGCGAAATTGATTCAAAATGGAAACCATATATTTTAGATGCGGCTTTTCAAAAATATGTGCTTCAGCAAGCAAAACCAGAGTACTGTATTTCTGCATTTTTAATGGTTGCCAATAAACAGTCAAAATGCCCGACAGACGGTTTAAATCAAAAGTTTAAAATTGTTATAAATAAAGAGGGAAGAAAGCAAGTTAAGGTTTCAGAGAATCTATCGATTCAGGATTTATCAAATCCAATCCTTTGTCAAATAAATGTAGATAAGTGCTGCGATATCATCTATCGACAGATGTATGGCATAGATGGTTCCTTGAAATTTGATGAATATGTAGCTATGTTGGCGGATCATTATAAACACGATATAAAAATACTCCCAATTCCTTCAGCAGCCTGTGCAAATTGTGAATTCAAGGCATCGGATGAAGAGGAGAAAGCCGATATAAAGAGCGGTTTTAAAGAGTGTTGGAAAGAATTTTATTCATGGAATGATGATGATTTCCAACAACCGAATATATTTGATATTTGGAATTTCCGAAAAAAAGATGATTATTTACATAGTGGGTGTATTAAATTGTCTGAAATAACTGAAGCAGATATTATTCCGAAAAGTGATGCGAAGCCGGGAATTTCAAGTAGTGAACGGCAATGGTTACAAGTGCAAAAAGCACAGACAGATGATCATTCAGTATGGATTGATAAAGAAAATCTCAAAAGAGAAATGGATAGTTGGGTATATCCGCTTCATTTCATCGATTTCGAGACCACAATGGTGGCAATTCCCTTTAACAAGGGAAGACATCCATATGAAGGAATCGCATTTCAATATTCGCATCATGTTGTCCAAAAGGATGGGAAAATCGAGCATAGAGGGCAGTATATTAATACCACACCGGGTTTTTTTCCAAATTTCGAATTTATAAGACATTTGGAACGAGAGCTGTCTCAGGATAATGGAAGTATATTTCGTTATGCTGCCCATGAGAATACATTTTTGAATCTCATATACACGCAATTAGTGGATGCAACTTCTGAAATTCCCAATAAGGATGAGTTGTGTGATTTTATCCGTACAATCACGCACTCAATAAGCAGGCAAAATGATCAATGGGTCGGAGAAAGAAACATGATTGATATGTTAGAGCTTGTTAAGAGATATTATTTTGACCCTGCAACGAAAGGATCCAATTCAATAAAGCAAGTGTTGCCGGCAATGTTGAATAGTTCTGAATACTTACAAAAAAAATATAGTCAACCGATTTACGGGGCAGCGAATGGTATTACAAGCCTGAATTATAAGAATTGGAAATGGATTGAATATGAGAAGGGGCATGTGATTGATCCTTACTTACTACTGCCGAAAATGTTTGGAGATCTAAAAAAAGAGGAATATTTTCTTTTAAATGAAAGTGACGAAATAAAAAATGGTGGGGCCGCTATGACGGCATATGCAAAGATGCAATTTGAAGAAATGACAGATTATGAGAGGGCGGAAATACAAAAAGCGCTACTAAAATATTGCGAACTGGACACTATGGCAATGGTGATGATATACGAAGGGTGGTATGATTTCATTCAATTGTGAACACATCAAAGGTGCAGAAAAATGTTGTATAAACGTTATATCAATGATATAATAAGTGCATATTTAAGACAGGATGGGCAACAAGAGCCTTTCAAGTGAAATCAAGATAGTACGCCAAAAAGCGTTTTTAACACAAACACAGTTTGCTGAACAACTTCATGTATCATTTATAACCGTGAACCGTTGGGAAACCGGGACGGCTCGGCCCAACCTTTTGACTATGAAAGAACTTAAGGAATTTTGCGCTAGGCAGCAGATTAAATATTACTCGTTTGGAAATGCCTGAATAAGCAGTAAAGTGAAAGAGGTTTGATAATATGGCTAAGAAAACTACTGAGAAAGCAATCAACATAGACAATATACTGTTCAACTGCCGGGATTACCTGCGTGCCGCACGTAACTCCGGTTCGTTCTTTGAGAAGCGTGACATGATGCTCACACTCGTATTTTTGCGTTTTATCGGTGAGAAATATGAGGACGGCATTGAAAAGCTGCGGCAGACTCTTATTAAGCAAGGCCTTGATCCGGATGATGATAATATCCGAGCAGCCTTCTTTGACGATGCAACCTTCACCGATGGCACATATAATCTCCCTCCGGAGGCGCGCTGGTCCACCATTATTAACACACCTGCACCAGGCCTTAATGTAGCGCTTGATACCGCATTGCACAGCATTGCAACCGGATCTAAGCAGATGAAGGGATGCTTTGTGGAAGGTACTTTTACCACAAGAAATCTCGGAGCAAATGACATCAAAAAGCTGGTTGACGAGGTCAATAAAATCAGCCATAAGGCCTTCGGTAAAGAAAAGGACCTTATCGGCAGAGTATATGAATACTTCCTTAAGGAGTTTGCTGTCAACGCTACCAAAGAGGAAGGCGAATACTATACGCCACATGACGTGGTGCAGCTCATTGCGACATTAATTGAGCCTTATGACGGCACCTTGTACGATCCCTGCTGCGGCTCCGGCGGTATGTTCATCCAGAGTGCCGACCTTATCAAATCCAAACAGGGTGATATTAACCGCATTAATGTTTACGGTCAGGAAAAGGATGCTGCTACATACCGTCTTGCAAAGATGAATCTCGCGCTACGTGGAATTAGCCACAACCTCGGCGTGACAAACGATTCCTCCTTTACCCACGACCTGCACAAGGGACTTTATTTCAACTATATCATGGCAAATCCCCCTTTCAATCTTAAGGGCTGGTATGATGACAATCTGAAGAACGATGCCCGTTGGGCTGACTATGTAACGCCCCCCGACAGCAACGCAAACTATGCATGGATTCTTCATATACTTTCCCACTTAAAGCCTCGTGATGGCGTGGCCGGTTTCCTGCTGGCAAACGGCGCATTAAACGACAGCGATACCCTGACCATCCGGCAGAAGCTGATTGAGAATGATAAAGTTGAGGCCATTATCGTCCTTCCCAGGGAGCTGTTCATTACCACTGATATCAGCGTTACCCTTTGGATTCTGAATCAGAATAAGAAGGGTGGCAGTTATCACGGCAGAAATCTTCGCAATCGCGAAGGTGAAATTCTCTTTATGGATTTGCGTTCATGGACTGAAAATCCGGTAAAAAACGAAAACAAGAAGAAAGTCGCTCTGGTAACAGAGCAGATTGAAAAGGCCGCTGAAATCTATCACACTTGGCAGAGCGAAGGTGCGGACGGCACAAAGTATGAAGTTCCGGAACTATACCGTAGCGTGGGCAAGGACGAAATGAAGAAGAAAGGTTGGGCGTTAACTCCCAGCAAGTATATCGAGTTTATTGACCACGATTTGGACATTGACTATCCTGCTGAGATGGCACGAGTTCAGAAGGTGATGAAGGAAGTTCTGGCTGCCGAAAAGCAGTCTCAGAAGATGCTGGAAGAGGCATTCGGAGGGATTGGCTATGGTATTAAGTAAACATTGTATAGGTGATTATATCGAACTTGTCCTTGATACGAATACTGAGTCAAAGTTCGGCCCGGATGATGTCATGGGAATGACAATCACAAAAGAGGTTATTCCGACGAAAGCTGATGTTGCCGAAACGGATTTGTCTCGCTTTATTGTCGTTCAGCCCGGTGAATTTATTTTCAACCCAAGAACGCACGGTAAGAGAATAGGATTTGGTTATAACGACACCGGAAAGGCGTTCGTTATTAGCTGGAACAACATCGCGTTTAGGATCAAGCCTACAAAGAAGGAGGAAATCCTTGCGGACTACCTTTTTCTTCACTTTAATCGTAGCGAGTGGGACCGAGAAGCTTGTTACCGTTCTTGGGGTAGTTCAACAGAAGTGTTTTCATGGGAAGCTTTGTGTGAGATGGAAATCGACATCCCTCCGCTCCCGATTCAGCAGAAATACGTAGATGTCTACAAATCCATTCTTGCCAATCAGCAGAGCTATGAGCGTGGGCTGGAAGATTTGAAGGTTGTATTTGAAGGTTATATGGACAATCTGAGAAGTCAGCTGCCGCACGAGTCAATCGGAAAGTATATTGATCTCTCTGAAGATAAAAACCAGGACCTGGAATATGGTCTTGATGCAGTGAGAGGCGTATCAATTGAGAAAAAACTGATTGATACAAAAGCTGATATGACGGGTGTCAGCTTGAAACCATATTATTTGCTAAGGCCCGAAGAATTTGCTTATGTCACAGTTACTTCAAGAAACGGTGAAAAAATATCTCTTGCAATCAACGATACAGATGAAACCTACATATGTTCATCATCTTACGTCGTTTTCAGGTGCAGAGATAAAGGGAAACTGCTTCCGCAGTACCTGATGTTATACTTTTCGCGTTCTGAATTTAACCGATATGCAAGGTTTAATTCTTGGGGCAGCGCAAGAGAGACATTTGATTGGTCTGAGATGTGTGAAGTCAGAATTCCTATCCCGAAAATAGACATTCAGAAAGCTATAGCAGACATATATAGTTGTTATATTCAGCGAAAGAAAATCAATGAACTGCTTAAGTCCCAGCTAAAGGATACGTGTCCAATACTGATAAAAGGATCTATCGTAGAAGCACAAAAGGAGGCATAGGATATGGCTAAGCTGAAAGAATACAACGGTCGCTTCTGCGAGTCGGAATATGAGTATGCCTTCATCGGTTTGTTGGAGATTGAGGGCTGGCAGTATCTTGCCGGTAACAATATCCCTCGTCCCTCCAGAAGAGATGTTCTGTATACCGATGATCTTGCAACCTTTTTGAGCAAGACAAACCCGGATCTAAAAGAAGAAGAAATCGGCCAACTCGTAGATTATGTTCGTCTTGTGGGCGCTGAAAGCGATTTTGCTACACTGCACAAGGTCTATGGCTGGATGGTTGACGGTGTTCAATATACGCCGCATAGCGGGATAGCCAGGATGGTGTCGCTCATTGACTTTGAAAACCCGGATCATAATATCTTTCGGGTCGTCAACCAGCTTGAAGTTGAATACACCAATAACGGCAAAAAAGAAAACCGCAGACCAGATGTTCTCTTATATGTCAATGGAATGCCGTTGTGCGTAATCGAGCTGAAGAATCCTGCGGATGCCAGTGCCACCATTCATGATGCATGGGAGCAGGTCAATATCCGTTATTGGAGAGATATTCCGCATCTGCTGCACTACTGTCCCCTGGCTTGTATATCCGATGGTGTGAAAACAAGGCTTGGAACGGTTCGCACTCCCTATGAGCATTTTTATTCCTGGCGCAGAATTAATGACGGTGACAGGGTGTCCACGATGCCTTTTGCGGAAACAGAGACCATGATAAAGGGCGTTTACAGCCCGGAAAGATTCCTTGAAATCTTCCGTGACTATATCTATTTTCAAGACAGCATTTATGACCGCAGCGAGGTTGAAATCGTCTGCCGCTACCCGCAGTTCTTTGCGGCAAGATTGTTAAAACAGAGCATTGCCAAATCCGTTGTGGAGAAAAGCGGCAAAGGCGGTACATACTTCGGTGCAACCGGCTGCGGAAAGACCTATACAATGGCCTTCCTCGCTCGTCAGCTTGCTCTTCGCTGCACAGATATCCCGGAAATCGGTTCTCCGACAATCGTAATGATTGTTGACCGGGAAGATCTTCAGAAGCAAGGTGCAAAGCTTTTTACCAAGAGCAAGGAGTATTTAAATCTCGGTGAGGTTGGTGTTGTACCTACACGCGCAAAGCTCCGAGAAGAACTCGGAGCCAGAGAAAGTGGCGGTTTCTATATCTGCACGATTCAAAAATTCTGTGACAGAGAGGACGACAAAATCGGCCTAATCAACAATCGGCAGAACATAATATGCTTCTCTGATGAAGCGCATCGCACCCAGTTGGAACACTCCAAGAAGATTCAATTCAGCAAGGATGCTGACGAGAACATGAAGGCCATGGTTTCCAAGCCATATGCAAAAGTGCTGAAAGAAGCGTTTCCCCAGGCAACTTTTGTGGGCTTTACCGGCACACCGATCGCAGAGACCTACCAGACCTTTGGTGAAGAAATTGACCGCTACACTATGGATCAGGCCGTTGCGGACGGGCTGACAGTTTCTATCAAATATCATCCACGCATTGCGAAAGTCTTGCTTGATACGGAAAAGGTAAAGCAGATAGAGGCATATTACAAGATCTGCGCCGATGAAGGAGCA
>Ga0116163_1001650_pt1 | contig 13618 bp, 9 predicted proteins | sample AD_UKC107_MetaG_FD_89889 | JGI IMG/M metagenome (GOLD analysis project Ga0116163, IMG submission 89889) | Active sludge microbial communities of municipal wastewater-treating anaerobic digesters from Hong Kong - AD_UKC107_MetaG | ecosystem: Engineered > Bioreactor > Anaerobic > Digestate | place...
AATATGGCAAACATTATTGCGCATGTTATCAGCCATGCAGGACGGGCGTAATTGGGGCCGAGAATGATAAAAAATCCGGCAGTCATTGTGCAGAAGAGAGCAAGTAATGTATAAATTTTAATCTTTTTACGATTACCCGGAATAAAAACACGTAACAGGAGTAGAAGCCATAAAGAGACATCAAATATAATTAATATGTATTGCCTGTTCTTAATGAAAAGAGGAAACATCAAAACAAGACTAAGCGGAAGGGTAAAAACGAAGATAAGAGATATAACATCAATCATCCAGTTTCTCCATCCATCCAGATCTTCAATTTCATGATAGCGTCTTTGTAGTTCTTTTAACATCCCCTGACCCCGAAAAGTCTTAGTTATTGTATATAGGTAAACATGGTATGTGATAAATGACAGATAGGATAAATTGATTATTTTTACCATTACTAATAATAATGGCAATAAAAATTCATTAAATATTATCTTGTTGCATAATTATAAATTCGTAATAAAAATTAACTAAATTATTGACTGAATTAATAAGTATGTATATAAAAAGTATAAAATTATACAGTAATAATTCCAGAAAAAATATTTTAGTATAAAAAGTAAAAATTATATACCCCTGCCGCCGAAGGCGGCGGGGGTTACAGAACATTTTTAACTGAAATATGTTAAGGAATAAATACTGAAAATTATGAGATAAATTAACTATTTTTTTATAAGTTTTATCAGAAATCGATAGTTATGTTTCAGACAAAAATTGAACTTTTGTACACCAGGGGATATAAAATAAACAGAGTTCTCTCATTTAGCTTTGCGTTTATCCTTGCTGTTATAATTGCGGGAATTTTTTCTCACCCCCCCTATGGAATAAAACTTGCATATGACATGAGAGCCCTGGCAGGGATTTCAGTTTTTCTTTTATCAAATCTTTATTTTACAAGAAAATACAGAAAAAGAAAGACTGTAATATCTACCCCGTATCCTGATGATTGGAGTATTATTCTTAAAGAGCATGTTCCGTATTTTAATCAACTTGGAAATGATGAAAAATATTATTTTATAAAGAAAATTCAAATTTTCCTTGAAGAAGTTATGATAACAGGAGTTAATATGGAAGTTGATGAAGTGACAAAAGTTCTAATCGGAGCTGCGGCAATTATTCCTGTTTTCAAAATTCCTGACTGGAATTATTCACATGTTTCTGATGTTTTTATATGTAAGGATAATCTTCATGAAAATATAGAATTGTTAAAATGCAAGGATGATGTACTTGGGCTTGTTGTTCATAATAAAACTTCAGTTTATCTGTCAAGAAATACGCTGATTGATAATTTTAAAAAAAGTAACGGCTATAATATCGGTATACATGAATTCGTACATAAAATTGATGAAAAAAGTGGTGCTATAGACGGGATCCCTCCTGAACCCATTCTGTCAAAAAAAGACAGAAAGAAATGGAAAAAAATAATTGATTATGAAATGGAAAAAATCAGGCAGAATGAATCTGATTTTAGAGAATATGCGCTTACAAGCAGATCGGAATTTATCGCTGTAGCCGCGGAATATTTTTTTGAAAGACCGCTGGACATGAAGGAAAAACATGAAGCCCTTTATTATATGATGGCCCGTATGTCCAGGCAGAATCTAGCTGCAGCTGTAAGCAGTGAGGCAAAAAATATTTTCAGAAAATAAACTTATAATTGTATTCGGAGAATGGATGGGTTGATGATGGTTAAGTATAATTATTTATAATCGGATATACCAGAGGATACATTATTAAATGTGGAAACTTATTTATGAAGATACATTCGGCTTTAGAGAAGAACGGGACCCGCCAAGGGTTGAATGTCATGGTGAAAACGATAAAGAGGGATTCCTTCAGCTCTGGTATTATGTTTTGAATGAAACACTGACGGAATCTTCAACAGGGATCTCCGAAGGTTTTGCCAGATTTACGTTGATCTTAACCGGTTCTGATGGCTCTATTTCAAATATACGTATAGATGCGGAAAAGGAGATCGATACACTTATAAAATTAAAAAACTCGTATACAATGAAAACCTTACCGCAAATATCGTCTAAACATTATGAAATGTTTTCTGAAAACAGGGAAGAAGAGTTCTGGTTAAATCTTAAAAATTTTTAATTTCAAAAAAACTAAAATCTTTTTTTATCTTCCATTATAATTTTTAATTCATCAGCTATGGATTTCAGTCTATCATAACTTGTGCTGAGTGATTCTGCGCTCTTTGTATTTTCCTGTACAAGACTGTTTGTATTTTCAATTGATTTTGCTATTTCCTGAATTGCTATTGCCTGTTCTGATGATGCACTTTTAATAAAGTCAGATTTTTCAAAAACATTTTTATTTCTTAGAATCATGTCCCCCTGAATATTTTTCTGGCTTGAAATAATTTTCATCGTATTGACAGCTTTGGCCTGGACACTGTTTATGCTTGCATCCAGTGTTTGAATAAACATAATAATCTTTTCTATTATTGAATTAGAGAAATTGACATCGCTTTTTCCTGTTTCAATAAGGTCTTTAATTTTTTTTAATTCGCTCGATGAATTGTCTGCAAGCTTTCCAATTTCATCCGCAACAACAGCAAAACCTCTTCCGTGTTCACCGGCCCGTGCTGCTTCTATTGAAGCATTTAATGAAAGGAGATTAATCTTTTCAAAAAAATTATCAATTATTTCAGCTATAATCTGCATGTTCTCAGAGTTCATCAATGTTTTTTTGTTCACTTCGTTAAGTTCACTTGAAGATGTTTTACCTTCATTTGATATCCGGGTAATGGATATAAATTCTTTCTGAAGTTCAGTACCGAATTGTAAAAGACTGTCAATTATTTCAGACAGTGATTGAATACTCTCACTTAACTCGTTAACTGACTGGTTTTGGTCACTGGTCGCCTGTTCAACACTTGTAGTTGTTGAAGATATCTCTTCAATGGATGCAACAAGTTCTTCAATTGTTGCAGCTTCAGTCTGTATATTTGAAAATATACTTAAAACAGCCCTGTCGGTGATAATAATGGCATCGTTAAGCTCATTATATGATTTACGGATCATATCAATCAGTTCAATAATGTGCGTGTTCTTTTCATTACTTTTTTTTGTTTCATCTCTGCTCATAGACAGAGTAATATTTAATGATCTTATCGTGATAATTGATATTGTATAGATGAGCAGAAGTGTCGCTATACTTATAACTGTACCCCTTATGAGCATATCGTTAAGAATTTCAGGGCTGACTTCAACTGCTGAAATATTAAATCGAAGCATATTTGTTATGAGAGCTGAAATGAGTACTAATAGTGCTGTTATGTGTACCCACATGTCTGAAAAAACAACAGCAAGTAGGACAGTTGGAAAACAGAAAAAGGCAACAGTGATCAATGCCATTTCGGGAGAACGCATATATCCTCCCAGTAATATTATAAGTGTCTGTAGAATTACAAGCAGGATACCTGCCTGCCGAACTTTACCTCTAACTATAAGAAACATGGCGATTGATGCTGAGATGCATGAAGTGCCGCTCGTAGCAAATGAGCTTATAAACCCAAGCTTTTTCAGATTTATAAAAAAAAGGACTGTCATCATTATGAAAAAGAAAGCAGAGAGATAAAAAAGAAATTTTGAAAACGATTGTATAAAAGCATCTTCTTCAGAATACCTGTAAAATAATTTTGAGTTAACAATTTTGAATATGCGCATACAGACTTCCCCCGGAATTTATACAGGCTGGTATAAGGCATTAAAAATTCCATGCAGTTAAAACACAGCACCATATAAAAGATTTGTATATTATATTTGGAATTTGAGACCGGCTTTTATTTTTGTTTAAAAAAACTATATTGTATCAGATACTTTTTTTTAAATAAATCTTTTAGTCAAACATTTTGTTGTTTTCTGAATGATTAATTCAAATAATTATTATTTTATTTAATTCTTTATGATCTTAAAATGTATTCTATTTTTATAACTGAAGAAAGATATACCATTTTACAACCTTTGTCCGGTACCTCAATGAAATCACCAAGAAAAACTCTTGAAATAAAATAACCTCTCTGCAAGTTTAACATGAATCTTTATTATATGATGAAATTATACCAGAGGTTAATATATGAGAGTTTCTAAATATGTTCTCCCGACTCTAAAGGAGAACCCGTCAGATGCGGTTGTATTAAGTCACAGGTTAATGCTTCGTGCAGGCCTTATGCGTAAGGAATCAGCGGGCATGTACGCGTATCTTCCGCTTGGATTAAAAGTATTGAGAAAAATTATTAATATAGTTAAAGAGGAGATGGATCGATCAGGGGCTCATGAGTGTCTTATGCCTGAACTAACAAATGCCGACTACTGGAAGGAATCTGGCCGCTGGAATACAATGGGGCCTGAACTTTTCAGAATTGAGGACAGAAACGGACTCGAATATGCCCTGGGGCCGACTCATGAGGAGGCATTCACAAATCTTGTTCGTTCTTTTGTCTCCTCCTACAGGGACCTTCCTCTTAACCTGTATCAGATTAACACTAAATTCAGGGATGAGATCAGACCGAGGTTTGGAGTTATAAGGAGCAAGGAATTCATAATGAAAGATGCATATTCCTTTGATCTTGACCAGAAGGGGCTTGATGAATCGTATAATGCCATGGCTAAGGCCTACAGGAGAATTTTTGAAAGGTGTGGTCTTGTGACTATTCCCGTGCAGGCGGATTCAGGCAACATGGGAGGGAGCACTTCCGAAGAATTTATGGTGGCTTCAGAAATAGGAGAGGAAGTCCTCCTGCTGTGTAAAAATTGTGAATACAGGGCCAACAGTGAAAAGGCGGAATATAAAAGAATAGTCCCGGAGCCAAAAGGCGAAACTGAAGAAATCAAGGAAGTTCATACACCTGATGTAAAGACAATAGAGGACCTTGTTAAATTCTTTAAATGTGATGAGGACAGGTTTCTGAAAAGTATAATTTACGTCGCTGACGGTAAACCGCTCATGGTCGTTGTGCCGGGAAGCAGGGAAGTCAATGAGCATAAACTTAAAAATCATACAGGCGCTGTTGAATTAGGCCTTGCTTCGGATGATGTTGTCGAGCAGTTTACCGGGGCCCCTTATGGATTTGCCGGACCTGCTGGTCTTAATAATTCAAAAATAATTTTTGATATTTCAGTTAAAAATATTAGTAATGCGATTACCGGTGCAAATAAAAAAGATTTCCATTATACCGGCGCTAATCCAGGACGTGATTTTGACATAAAAGAAGAGGCGGATATAACATCCGCCAGAGAAGGGGATACCTGTCCTAAATGCGGCAGTGAAATGTATGAAAAAAAAGGTATAGAGGTAGGCCATATATTCAAGCTGGGATACAAGTATACCAGGGCAATGAATCTCACCGTTCTTGACGAAAATGGAGAAGCTGTAACTCCTATTATGGGGTGTTACGGTATCGGGGTTAACAGGACTATGGCTGCTGTTGTTGAGCAAAGCAGCGATGAACGTGGTATTATCTGGCCAAAAGAGATTACTCCGTTCCATGTACATCTTGTAGGTATTTCAAAGACTGATGAAGAAATAAAATCAATTGATGAAATATATGATAAACTGTTAAATGCGGGTATTGATGTTTTATATGATGACAGAAAAGCCAGTCCCGGATTCAAGTTCGCAGATGCGGATCTAATAGGTATCCCGTTAAGAATTACAGCCGGGAAAGGATTCTTCGCAAACGGAGAACTTGAACTCAAAGAAAGAGGTAAAAAAGAGATAGTAAATATACCTGCAGATAAGATTATTGATGAGATAAAAAATTTTTACAGATAGATTTTGCGGCCGGGATTTTTCATCGTTCCGGCCGTAAGTAAGATTTTTTAATAGGGTAGACAAAAATAAAAAAAATTAATTTTATGAAAAGAGTTTTTACTTTAAATATAATTGTTTTTAAATCCCCCCCCTTTTTTTATTTAAAATGGTGCAACTAAAGAGTTAATTTGTTTCCGACCGGTCAGATATAATCTCTATTTTTTATCTTTAATAATATTTTTCCATATATAAATTAGTACAAGATAGGAAAACTGTAATTTTTTCAAGAACATCGTGTAAATATAAAAAATATTACTTGCAATAGTAGGCTTTTAAATGTTAATTTTTTCTTCCCATAAGAAAAATATAAAATAAAATTACGGGGGGATTTAATGAAGGAGGTTGTCGTCTTATCTTCAAGTCGCACGGCGATTGGAGATTTCCTTGGAGCGTTAAGCAGCATACCTGCTGTTGATCTGGGAATAACGGCGGCGAAGTCAGCTCTTGAAAAAGCAGGTATAAAACCTGAACAGGTGGATGAGGTTATTACCGGAAATGTTTTACAGGCAGGATGTAAAGGTAACACCGGCAGGCAGGTATGTCTCGGTGCGGGATGTCCGGCTGAAACTGTAGCGGTAACAATTAATCAGCTTTGTCCCTCTTCAATGAGGGCTTTGGAAATTGCGTCTCAGCAGATCATACTCGGCAAAACGGAGATTGAGCTTGTTGCAGGGTATGAGAGCATGAGTAATGCGCCATACATGTCCATGAAAGCAAGACATGGATTACGAATGGGGGATTCTGCTTTAGTTGATCATATGCTTTATGACGGATTGATCGACGCATTCAATAATTATCATATGGGGATCACTGCTGAAAATATTGCCGATAAATATCAAATCAGCAGAGAAGAACAGGATGAATGGGCATTGATGAGTCATCGCAGAGCCGTTGCTGCTATTAAATCCGGAAAATTCAAAGACGAAATAACACCTGTAACAATAAAAACAAAGAAGGGGGAATTTCTTTTTGATACTGATGAGCATCCTCGTGAAAATGTCACGATGGAATCCCTTGGCAAGCTTAAGCCCGCTTTTAAAAAGGATGGTAGTGTGACAGCCGGAAATGCATCCTCTCTCAATGATGGCGGCGCTGCGCTTGTGCTCGCAAATGCTGAAAAAGCAAAAAAGCTGGGAATGAAACCTGTAGCCAGAATTATTTCAACTGCATCAGCTGCAGTTGATCCAACGGTTATGGGAATGGGGGTTGTCCCGGCAGTACAGAAAGCGCTTAAATTTGCCGGTTTAAGCATGAGTGATATCGGATTATGGGAGCTGAATGAAGCATTTGCCGCTCAGATCATCGGATGTAACAGGGAACTGAAAATTAATACTGAGATAATTAATGTCAATGGTTCCGGGATTGCTCTCGGACATCCGGTTGGTCAGACCGGTGCCCGAATCATAACAACACTTCTTCATGAAATGAAAAAACGTGATGTAAAATATGGTGTTGCTTCACTTTGCGCAGGCGGGGGGCCTGCAGCGGCATCTGTTTTTGAACTGATTAAGTAAAGCAACAGATGAGCCGTCCGGAATCAGAATCCGGACGGCATTTTTCTTCCTTTTTTTTATTGATTAGATAATCAGAAAAGATATTTAAAACTTTTTAAGTTCTTAAAATAAATAAAGATTAGTTTATCCATGTTCAATAAAGCGTACAGAATTATTAGAACTTATACAAATTATAATTAAACATATATGTAAACTGTGTTTATTTTATTAATTTTGAATAGATTTATATTGACATTTATACTAACTATAGTAATAAATGCTAATAGACTTACTTTAACTTTAGTGAATAACAAATAAAAATTCAATTAAGGGAGTATGGTAATGAAGATAGTTGTCTGTCTGAAACAGGTTCCTGATATGGAATCTAAGTTTAAGATTGTTGATGACAAAAAAGTTGATGAATCACAAATCGCTTTTAAAATCAACGACTTCGATAACTATGCTGTTGAAGCAGCCCTCCAGTTAAAAGAGAAGCTCGGCGGCGAAGTAGTTATAGTTTCAGCTGGCCCGGACAGAGCTGCCAAGGATATAAGGCAGGCTTACGCGATGGGAGCTGATTGGGGAATTCACATTACTGATGCAGCTGTTTATGATGCTGACGGATTTGTTATCGCAAATGCACTTGCTAAAGCAATTGAACAGATTGGCGATGTTGACCTTGTTCTCACAGGTGTTCAGTCAGAAGACCTGCAGGCAGCGGTTACAGGTGTAATGGTAGCTGATATTCTTGGCGTTCCTCACTGCACAAACGTTGTTAAAATTGACACAGCAGATGGAAAAGCTTACACTCTCAATAGAGAGCTTGAAGGCGGACTTAATGAAGTTCTTGAACTTGCTGGACCAGCAGTACTTTCAATTCAGTCTGGTATCAATGAGCCAAGGTATCCGACCCTTCCTGGCATCATGAAGGCGAAAAAGAAGAAGCTTGATGCTAAATCAGGCGCAGATCTCGGTGTTTCAGCTTCAGCAAGAACTGAGTTTATCAAGATGTTTGTTCCTGTCTCTGATTCTATGGCAGAGATAATTGAAGGCGCTCCTGCAGATGCAGCAGCTAAGCTTGTTGACAAACTCAAAAACGAAGCGAAAGTGATATAAGGTAGGAGGATCTGATTATGGCTAAATTACTAATTATCGCAGAACACAGAGATGGTAAATTAAGCACCGCTACAACTGAGCTCTGCAGGATAGCTAACGAAGTTGCTCCTGCTCTCGGACTTGAGCCTGCTGCAGCTGTATTCGCAAAAGATGATGCTCTTGCGAAAGAAGTTGCTAACTACATTCCTACTGTAATATCAGTTGCTGACGCAGCAGTTGCAGAATATACAGCTGACGGTTATACTCAGGCTGTTAAAGCTGTAGTAGAATCACAGGATGTAAAAGGCGTTCTCGTTCCTCATACATATGATGGTGTTGACTATGCTGCTAAAGCTGCAATGGCTATAGACGCAGGTATAGTTTCCAACGTAAATAAAGTAGTTGCTGAAGGTGGAAAACTCGTTTGCACAAGAAATATCTACAACGGTAAACTTCAGGAAACTAAAGCAGTTACAACAGATAAATTTGTTATCTCTATCGAAAAAGGCGCATATGATCCTGCTGAAGCAGGAGCATCAGGCAGCGTAACAGCTGTATCTGTATCATTTGGCGATATAAGAACTAAAGTTAAAGAAGTTATTGCTACATCAGCCGGTGGTGTTGATATTTCACAGGCAAAAGTTATTGTATCTGGCGGACGTGGTCTTAAAGACGCGGATAAATTCAAAGAGACTGTTATTCCGCTTGCTGAAAAACTCGGCGGCGAATATGCAGGTTCCCGTCCTGTAATCGACTCCGGCTGGACAGAAGCATCAAGACAGGTAGGTCAGTCAGGTAAAACTGTTACTCCGGACCTCTATCTTGCACTTGGTATTTCAGGCGCAGTACAGCACGTTGCTGGTATGAAAGGTTCTAAATGCATCGTTGCTGTAAACAAAGACCCGGAAGCTCCTATTTTCAATATTGCAACATATGGAATAGTTGCTGACCTCTTTGAAGTTGTTCCTGGTATCATGGCTAACCTGTAATTAACAGTTAATTATGATTACTCAAATAGCTGCCTCTTTCGGGGCAGCTATTTTTTTGTGGAATAAAAAAAACAGTTTTAAGAGTTTGTTGCGGATAGTGAACATAAAATACATATAACAGCCCTCAAAAAATTGTGTGATTAATGAATTCCTGAAATTTCATAAAGCAGATAATAGCTTCGTGAAAGAAATACTACGAAAGTATTTATAATCCCTTATAAAACTTTTCTTTATATCGAATAATGTTTGTAATTTTTTTATAGGAGTATAAAGTTTAATCAACCTGATGAATTTTTGATGAAATAATTCATCAGTGTTTTATCAAAAATAAATTTTATACCGGGGGATTGAAATGACTGAGGCAACAGTTCAGGCTCTAAACGGCCTGAGAGATCTTTCAACATTAAAATGGTATGTTATACCGCTTCTTGCTATTGTCATGTATATTTATGCAAAAGAAATTAAAGATGCAAAAAGAACCGGTAACTGGAATGCGGTTTTTTGCGGACTTGCATTATTCGGTTCAGACTTTTTTAATGAAACGTGGAACGGATGGGTAATGGTTTTCTCCGGAAGATCCGCATTCTGGACAGCACCAGGAGAGACTGCATTGCGTACGCTGGTTGGCTGGAACATAGAAATAATGTTTATGTTTGCCATAGCTGGAATAATTTTTTATCATTCACTTACAGAGAATAAAGAGTTAAAGATACTCGGGCTTCCAGAGAAATGGTTTATGGCTTTTCTTTTCTCAGCTTTCTGCGTATTCGTTGAATGCCTTCTTAATAAAGGCGGACACCTGGTATGGGAATACCCTTTCTGGTATAGATCTTTTGGTGGTGTATGGCTTATATTTATTATCGGATATTTCTGGTTTTTCTGTTCATGCATACTTGTTATTTCACTTAAAACAATTAATGCAAAAATCAGATTTATTGGCCTGCTGTATTCTGTTCCGATAATAATGAATATAATCGGATTGGGGATACTCGGGTGGAAATATTAAGAATTGCGATTTGCTTACAACGGAACTGCAATTTCAATAAAATTTTTGAGCATACGGTTAAGTTCCGGAGGGGAGAGAACAGAAGGTCCTTGTCCGGCAAAGAAAATATAAAAACTGTTAAGGCTCTGGAGCAGATGATAACCCGGATATATGACGGGTTATCATCTATTTGTATAAGCGTGAAACCGGTGTTATAATAATCAATTCTGAGTCGAATATTCGTTTAATCTCATCTTTATAGTGGTTAATGCTTTTTGCTTTTTTTATCTTTTTAATAATTTTATTTCCGTTTTCAAAAGAAAAGACAAGATAAGTCCATACACCTTTTATTTTATCAAGGATATGTGCCGGTGAATCAAGTTCATTACAATATGCTTCAAAAAGTTTATCTGTAAAAGTTCTGATCCGGGAAATCTTTTCATTATCCGGAATTATTTTATCAACAGTTATCTCTTCAGCAAGGAAAGGATTCATTAGAATCCCCCTCCCTGCCATCCATCCTGAAACATCTGATGTTTTTGAATTTAAGTTATTTATGTCGGTTTTGTGAGTGATATCACCATTATAAATAACCGGGTGTTTAGATATTTTTAGAGCTTCATTGAAAAATGAAAGATTGATCTCACCGTTATACATCTGTTCCGCTGTTCGTGCGTGTATTATTATTTGATCTATGGGGTAGTTATTCATAATTTCCAGCACTTTGAATATTTCATCTGAACTGTACCTGCCAAGACGCATCTTTACTGAAATCAGCGGAAGTTCGATTCTGAAAACTTTTTCGAGGAACTGTTCAATACGTTGAGGAGAAGTTAAAATCGCGGCTCCTTCATTTCTATCAAGCACTTTGCGGAAGGGGCAGCCCAGATTCCAGTTTAATCTGTCCGAGCCGCTATCTGCGAGCCTTTTTCCCAGTGCAATAAAGTCTTCAGGTATTCCGGTAAGTATCTGGGGAATAGTCTTCAGGTTTATATTACCCGCAGGGGAAACATCATTTATTTTTTTTTCTGAAACTGAGTTTGTTATAAAGGGGGCAACAGCCAGTTCAATTCCTGAAAAGGATGCACCAAATATCTCCCTGTAGATTCTGTCTGTTATTCCTTTTATAGGTGCAAGATATATTTTTTTCATCTCTAATTTTCCGGGATTTTAAAGCTAAGGCTATTATCACTATTTATATTCATTACTTTATTGTTCAATACACAGGGACTTTAACCAGGAATTCGTAAACATGTTCAGATGTATCGATACAGTATGAATATCTTATACCTGCTTCTATGGCGAAGTAGATGTTTGACAGGAGATTCTGTTCTGCCGTGAGTTCAATACCGGCTGATTTATAATAAATGTATTCTTTATCAGATTTGCCTGCCCCTATGTCATAAAAAAAAGCACCATTAATTCTTTTAAAATAAACAAGCTTCCATATGTTAAGTGAAAAGTCGACTATAGGAAATGCGTAATCAATTCCTCCCTGAATAAACTCTTCGTATCTTACAGAATCGTAACCCCGGGGGAAGAGGTCTTCAGAAGGAAAGATGTAGTTTTTGTAATCTATCTTTTCGTAGTTCCCATTCAGAATAATACCCTGTGTGTCTGTAATTCCAGGAAGATAGAGTGTAAGATCTGCTGTAAAAATACTGCCTCTGTAATCTGATTCATGAGGAGTATGAGTGTAAGCAAGTGTCAAAATCTCCCCTGTTCCCGGAGTAACAGAATACAGTGCGCCGCGGATTAATTGACTTAATGACATGAAATATTTATAATAATAAAGATTACCGTCAGCATTGATATCATTATAAATATTATAGTTTTCCTGGGTCTTGTCAGTGATATGTATATATCCGCCTTCGCAACCAAAATTCAGAGATGTAGTATGAATTCCCCTGGAAAAGTTCAGAGGGAAGCTGATTCCTACCTTTGCAGTACTCTCTTTCCATGTAACGTAGTCCAGTTCACTGTCATCTGTGTCATTGTCAACTTTTACCGCCCTGTTGCCATAAATCCCTGATAGAGTAAATACCGGGTAGAAATAACTGTAAATCATCGTCGCAGCACCTGCGTCAGTATCTTCATTAAAATTTCTGATATAAGATATGAGTAAGTCAGTGGTATGTAATACATCCCTTGATATAAGGGATACGGAAAATTCTGAATCAGTAGAGTTGAAATATGGGATCCATCCTGCTATATTAATACAGTTTTTTAGTATCGAATAATCTTTTACTTCAAAATTATTTGCGGGAACGTTGTATGCCTGATTGAAATCCCCTTTTAATTCCTGTTTTGCAATTGGTTCAATAGTGTCTATGATTCTTCTTTCAACTTTTTTTATTGGAGTCCAATTATCAGGATTGAGTTTCATGCTTGCAACTGAATAGCCGTTAACGGTGTAATTGTTGAAGAGCAGGGTTGAGGTCGTTGAGTCCGCACAGGGGTAATAAGCCCCGAATTTTACAGAAGTAACCTGATATTGTTTTTTATTATTGAGATCAATCGCGTAAATGTTATCTATTCCAGAGTAATCAGAAACATATAAAAGATATTTACCGTAAAAGTATGGAGATCTGAAACGTTCATTAAATGTATATCCTGTCAGGTTAATGGTTTTTCCCGTTTCTTTATTATACAGCAGGAGGGCATTACCGTTATCCGCTAAGCATGAAATGGCTACCGTTTTTCCATCATCAGAAATAGCAGGATCAAACAAATGCCCTGCATTATTTATATTTTCAGACTTTATTTCAGATTTTGCAGTTAAATTAAAAAATGAAATTTTATATTTTAAATCATGAGTATATTCAATAGCAGCAGCATTTAAACCGTCAGAAGAAATTGCGGAAGCAATAAATCTGCGGTTCTTAGTGAGCCACATTGATTCATCTTCGATTGAATCATAAAGTTTAATATCAAGATATCCCCTATAGCCCCATCTTGGATCCGGAACAGTTTCCCGCCAGAGGAATTTTCCCCCTCCTGCAGACAATGTACGTTCATTCTGCATCATGCCGTACATTACTTCATACGGAACTTTTCTGGTTTCATGATACTTACCGTTTTCATCCAGTTCACCGATGGTAAGGTCTCTGTCGCCGGAAAAATTAAGGACGTTTATTGCGCCTTCGTTTCCGTAAGAAGGGAAAAGATAGCTGTCAAAACTGTCG
>Ga0116163_1001656_pt1 | contig 13579 bp, 14 predicted proteins | sample AD_UKC107_MetaG_FD_89889 | JGI IMG/M metagenome (GOLD analysis project Ga0116163, IMG submission 89889) | Active sludge microbial communities of municipal wastewater-treating anaerobic digesters from Hong Kong - AD_UKC107_MetaG | ecosystem: Engineered > Bioreactor > Anaerobic > Digestate...
CAGTTTGGGGTACCGGCAAGAAGAAATCGTTTCACTCATAAAACAGGTGGAGCCATTTGCAACGGCCTTTGAACTTTCCACCCACTATGTCGGTACGGATCTTTCTCCCATTGCCAAAACGGTGAAAGCGGCTAGTGAGGCCACACAAAAACCGGTTTTCATCAAACTCAGCCCTCATATTACCGAACCTGCTGCCTTCGCCCAGATGGTTAAGGATAACGGTGGTTACGGTATTGTAGCTGTCAATTCTGTGGGACCTACTTATCCATTAAACCTGAAAAAGGGACAATCTCCTTTGGGCAGTAAAGACGGGTTTGGCTGGATTTCAGGTCCAATTATCAAGCCCATCGCCCTTTCAAGAATCAAGCTGATTACGGATTCAGTTGATATTCCGGTCATTGGAGTGGGCGGGATAAAAAGTGCGGAAGATGTTTTGGAATTCATTTCTGCCGGGGCAAGTGCTGTACAAATGCTTTCAGCCGCAATGCTTTATGGCAAAGACCTTTATTCAAAAATCTTAGAAGAACTACCGAAAAAGATGGATCTGTACGGCTACACGGATTTGATTACTCTAAAAGGCCAATCAAAAGACAAAAATACTCAAATTCAGTTTGAAACCGGTTACCCCGTTGTGGATCATGAAACCTGTACCCGTTGCGGGATCTGCGTGCGCAGCTGCCCATACGATGCCTTGTCTTTTGAAAACAAAAAAGTGGTTTTAGAAAAATCCAAATGTTTCCGATGCGGCCTCTGCGAGAGCAGATGCCCTGTCAACGCCATTCAAGGTGTTCTATGAGCCGGGCAAAATACACATTAAAGTGCATCAACTGTTCAAGAGAATACCAGCCAGATGATGTCCTGTATACCTGTCCTGAATGTGGTAACCGCCGGGGAACACTGGAAGTAGTTTATCATTTTTCCAAAGAAACAAGATGGCTCAAAGAAGAGAAAAAGGGAATTGCCAAGTTTTGCGATTTATTACCAATCGATGAAGCGTTGCTTCCGTCTAATGTCGTCGTTGGCGACACACCACTCTACAAATCAGAAAATTTGGCACAGGCATACAGCGTCAAAGAAATCCTCATCAAAGACGATGGGAAAAACCCCACAGCCTCATTTAAAGACCGGGCAAGTATTATTGCGGTTGCAAAAGCCAAAGAATTAGGATACTCGGATATTTATGCCGCATCGACAGGCAACGCTGCCAGTTCTCTGTCCGGAATCAGTGCCGGAACTTCCGTTAGCACCCACATCTTTGTCCCTCAGAGTGCTCCAGAAGCAAAGATTGCCCAAATGCTCATCTATGGCGCACAAGTTTTTGCCGTCCAAGGTACATATGATCAAGCATTTGACCTTTCTTTGAAAACCGGGGAGAAAAATGGCTGGTATTGCAGAAATTCAGCAGTTAATCCCTATCTTCTAGAGGGCAAGAAAACGTGTGCCCTCGAAATAGCCCATCAAACAAAGCTTCAACTACCGGACTGGATATTTGTCAGTGTGGGCGATGGAACAGTTTACAGTAGTTTTCTTAAAGGGTTTAGTGATCTAAAAGAACTGGGCATCATCGACAATATCCCCAAAGTAATCGGCGTGCAGGCTTGCGGATGCGATCCCGTCCTGCAAACATTCCGGAAGGGAGAGCCATTTATCATAGACGATTTGGACAACCCACAGACAGATGCTGATTCTATCAGTGTAGGTAAACCCAGGGATTACTTGAAGGCTTGTCTATACGCCCAAAAACACAATGGTGATTTTATCAGTGTGACCGATCAGCAAATCGGAGAGGCCATCATGGAATTGGCAAGAAAAACCGGTGTCTTTGCGGAGCCGGCTGCTGCTGCCTCTTTTGCAGGCTTTAAGAAAATGGCTGAATCAAACCTGTTCGGCTCCCAAGACACCATCGCATTGATCATAACCGGTAACGGATTAAAGGATATTAAAACCCCTCAAAAATATCTGAGGGAAAAAGTAAACTCTATCCATCCAGATGATGAATTGGTTTTTTACTGATTTTCGATCGAAACAGGGGAAACAAATACAAGATCGGTTAAATCAGTTCATAGCTGGTGGATGTCACCGGTGATTTGAGACTGTCCAAAACTCGTTCTAAAAGAACACCTTCCCTATGTGGGATTTCAAAACCGAAAGTCGCTCTTATCGCTAATGAAACAAAGTGCTGTGCTCTATCTAAAGCGATGGGAAGGCTGTCTGACTGCATGAGACTGCCCACCAAAACACTGGTAAACATATCTCCAGTTCCGGGATAGAAAGCAGGAATATAATCACAGGTTACTTTCCAAAATCGGTTATCCCTGGAATTGTATGCCACTGTTGCCGTGCTTTTACGCTTGGAAAAATTAGGAACACTGGTGATAACAGCATAAGTGGGGCCCATTTGAGTCAGAGATGCTGTCCAATCTTTGATCTCTTCATCAGTAATATCCTCCGGTACTTCTCTGTCCAGTAAAAAAGAAGCCTCGGTAATATTCGGTGTGATCAGATCCGCTTCTTTGATGAGTTCTTTCATCCCTCTCACCATTTGATCGGTTACAGTTTGATAGCGCTTCCCGTCATCTCCCAATACGGGATCTACGACCTTTAACTGATCAGCATGCTTGAAATCCTTAAAAAAACCCCTGACGATATCAATTTGTTTTTCTGATCCTAGAAAACCCGAATAGATGGCATCGAACTTTAAATCTAGGTTTTTCCAGTGTTGTATATACGCTTGTAGGTGTTCGGTCAAATCAACAAATTTAAACCCCTCAAAACCACCGGTGTGTGTGGATAAAACAGCTGTGGGAATGGGGCAAACCTGAAAGCCCATATTGGACAATATGGGAATAATCACCGTCAATGATGCCCTTCCAAACCCTGATATATCATGTATCGCTGCTATTCTCGGAACGATATTTTTCATTCCTTCTCCTTTCGTTTTTCTTTCCCATTTTGATTACTATTTTTGTTGATTAGATTATATCACCTTTTTTTACATCGAATCTGTTAGAATAGACTTATGAAAAGAATACAGTTTACTGACTTTTTTGGACTGGATGTTGTTTGTTCAAAACGCAAGGCCATTGACAATTTCTTAAAGGATTGTCTGGAAAAAAACAAAAAAATCAAAATTACCACCATGAACGCTCAGATCGCCTATTATTATCTCAACGATGAATCTGCAGCCAAGGCCATAATGAAATCCGTTGTCATACCTGACGGAACAGGTTTATCATGGGCGTTGAACAGATTGAATGGCATTAGCATTGAAAGATACCCAGGGGTAGAAATCATGTATCGATTGTGCCAAATCTGCTCTTCATTATCCAAAAAAGCGTTTATCCTGGGGGGGGTGGAAGGTGTCGCCCAAAAAGCCGCCATCCATCTTAAGGAAAAAACAGGGGTTGAAATGAGTGGCTATCGAAATGGATTCTTCGATTTTGAAAAAGACAGCTCTGCCATATGTGCCCAAATTAAAGAGAGTGAGGCCGAGGTTCTGTTTGTTGGTTTAGGTGCTCCCAGACAGGAAAAATGGATTGAACGCTTTTTTGAACACACCGGTTGTACCATCGCCATCGGCGTAGGAGGTTCGTTGGATATTTATGCCCAAACGGCTAAACGTGCCCCAAAATGGGTTCAAAAGGCAAATCTTGAATGGCTATATCGCATCCTGCAACATCCCGTTCTAAAATTCAAGGTGATCTTTCAAATCATGTCTTTTATTCAATATGTGTTGAGAGGCAAAAAAAGGCAGATCGAGAAATAATCTTTCGCTTTTTTTTGTCTTATTCATGAAGAGGTGATAAAAATGAGTCGGGAAATTATTTGGATGATTTTAGGATTTGTTCTGTTGATTGCCGAGATGTTCACCACCACTTTCTTCATTATGTGGTTTGGTGTGAGTGCCCTATTCACCGCATTGGTCTCATGGCTGTGGGTAGATTCGTTGACTTTCCAGTTATTGATATTCGCCGTTTGTTCTTTTTTGTTGGTCTTATTCACAAGAAAGTTAACAAATAAGTTTTCTGGTGAACCCAGTCGAAAAATCACTCAGGATGAAATCATCGGAAAAATCGGATTGGTTACAGAGACCATCCTGGCAGATCATTCTAAGGGAATCGTCAAAATCGATGGACAAGAATGGCGAGCTTGCTCTGTAAACGGCGTTGAAATCGAAAAAGGGAAAAATGTGGTTATTCAACGATTACAGGGAGTAAAAATCTACGTGAAAAAACAAGAAGAAAAAATCTAAGGAGGTAAAAAGATTATGCTGATCGCATTGATTATTTTGATTTGTTTCATCTTTATCTTTGCCATGGCCGGGATTAGGATTATTAGGCCTTATGAAAAAGGGGTTATAGAAAGACTTGGGAAATTTAGCAGAATTGGTGAAGCGGGCATTCAGTTCATTATCCCTTTATTTGAAAGAATGACGAAAGTGGACATGCGTGAACAGGTTATCGATGTACCCCCTCAAGAAGTCATTACCAACGACAACGTGGTGGTATCGGTCGACGCCATCATATATTATCAGGTAACAGACGCCTATATGGTTCTTTACAACATTTCTATGTTCCAGGATGCGGCGATCAAACTCGCACAAACAAACCTCAGAAATGTCATCGGTGAATTGGAACTGGATCAAACCCTGACTTCCAGGGAAATGATCAACACTAGATTAAGAGAGGTATTGGATGATGCCACGGACAACTGGGGTGTCAAAGTCTCCAGGGTTGAAATCAAGCGAATTGATCCCCCTCAAGATATTACAGATGCCATGAGCAGGCAGATGAAATCCGAAAGAGTCAAGCGTGCCGTTATTTTAGAAGCCCAAGGGATCAAGGAATCAGAAATCACGAAAGCTGAAGGTAAAAAACAGGCTTGGATTTTGGATGCTCAGGGAAAAGCGGAAGCAGTGAGATTGGAAGCTCAAGCGCGTAAATTTCAATTGAGTACTGAGGCAGAAGGACAGGCGGAGGCTATTTATAAAGTTTTTGAATCCATTCACAAAGGAAACGCTACCGACGACGTCATCGCCATCAAATACCTTGAAGCCCTCAAGGATATTGCCAACGGTCAGGCATCCAAAATATTCCTTCCTATGGAAACATCAGGAATCTTAGGAAGCATCGGTGCCATAGGGGAGATGTTCAACAAAACAAACCCCAATGAATCCAAAAATAAAGAATAAGATCCATTAGAGCCCGTAATAGGGTCTCTTTAAGATACGTTGGAATAATTTTTAAATTTTCACGTCAACTAAACTTGAATACCCTCAGGGGGTATAAAAAATATACTTATTGGAGGTTTAAAGATGGGATTATTGAAGAAGAAAGATCAAGCACAGATAAAGGACAGACTGGCAGAGGAAATGAAGGATAACGTTAAAATTATATTATTCCTTACTCAAGATGAGTCTAAATGCCATTATTGCAATCTGACAAAAGAGGTATTACAAGAAGTTGCCACCCTTTCAGACGGGAAACTGGAAATAGAGGAACACATTTACGAACAAGATACGGAACTGGCAAAAAAATATGGGGTGGAGTACTTGCCGGGATTTGTAATTTTGGATAAAGACTCAAAGCACTATAACGTGATCTTTCACGGGGCTCCCTTTGGTCACGAATTTGCCACTTTGCTTGAAGACATCGTCATTATTTCAAATGGCGCAAACCCACCGGTGAGTCAAGACATCGTTGAAAAACTGAAGGCAATCAACAAACCCGTAAAAATTCAAGCATTTGTGACTCCAACTTGTCCATACTGCCCAAAAGCAGTTTTAACCGCCCATTTCTTCTCCATGATCAATCCGGAATTTATTAAAGGCGAAATGGTTGAAGCATCAGAATTTCCGGAATTATCTGCGAAATATGGCGTTTCCTCCGTCCCGCAAATGGTCATCAACGATGGAGCAAATTCCTTTGTAGGTGCTTTCCCTGAAAGGGAATATCTTGAAGAGGTTTTAAAAGTATTATAACGTCCATAATGGGGTGATAGAATTGGTGTTTTTTGATTTGGGTGATTCATCCGCTTCTTCACAAATTAAAGAGATGTATGACATGGTCATTATCGGTGGCGGGCCTGCCGGTTTAACAGCTGCCATTTATGCATCACGGGGGGGATTGGATACCCTTGTAATAGAAAAAAGCAGTGAAGGCGGTCAAATCGCCGCAACAGAGAAAGTAGAAAATTATCCTGGGTTTACTTCAATTGATGGCTTGGAACTGGCGGAAAGATTTAGTGAACATGCAAAACATTTTGGCGCATCCATTTCCAATCGAGGAGTTAAAAACATTACCCTATGCTGTGACAAGAAAACCATCACATTGGATGATTCAATTGAAATAGCGGCAAAGACTATCGTCATCGCCACCGGAGCAACACATCGAAAACTGAATGTTCCCGGAGAAAAGGAATACGAAGGAAAGGGTGTTTCATACTGTGCCATATGCGACGGTGCCTTCTTCAGAGACAAACACGTTGCGGTTATCGGCGGTGGCAATTCAGCCATAGACGAAGGGCTATATCTCACTCAAACGGCTGCCAAGGTAACCGTGGTTCATCGCAGAAACAGTCTAAGGGCTGATCGAATTTTACAAGAAAGGGCTTTCAACAATCCCAAAATGGATTTTGTTTGGGATACTGTTGTTGAGGAGATTCAAGGCGATGCCTTTGTCAACAACCTTCTTCTGAAAAATGTAAAAGACGGCACAAACTACGAACTTCAAGTGGACGGTGTTTTTATTTATGTTGGATTGGTCCCCAATTCCGCACTGTTTAAAAACCTGGTCCAAACGACTCCAGACGGTTTTATAAAAGTCAATCCGGTGACTTATGAAACGACGCTTCCGGGCGTATTTGCCGTTGGTGACGTGATTGATAAAGAGTTGAGGCAAATCATCAATGCCGCTGCTGATGGCGCAAGCGCTGCAGCCAGTGCCATTAAATTGTATTTTTAAAATTGAAAGCCCTCGAACAAAAGGGGCATGAAAAATATGCCCCTTTTGTCATTTATATTCTTCAACCACCCTTTGTTTCCAATTCCCAAGGCGTAAAAAGAAATAAACGATGACCAAAGCGCCCATATTACTGATAATCATTGCGTAAAAAATCCCGTTAAATCCATACATCTTTGATAAGATCAACACAAAGGGAATTCTCACACCCCAAAGCCGGATCAAATCAGCTATAGTAGCCTGCATAGTGTGTCCTGTTCCCCGTAAGGCACCTTGAAAAACAGACATAGTGGCAAAAAAAGGCAAGGACATGGATACCAGTCTGAAAAAATGCCGCCCCAATTCAATCACTTCCTGCTGATTAATAAAAAACTGGGTCACGTATTGACCAAAAAAGAAAAGCAGCCCGGAAATGAAAAGTACCACCAGAAAAGTCAGCAGGGCAGCCTTCTTTACCGTTTCTTCAGCCCTTTCAGGTTCCTGCGCACCGACAAATTGACCCGCCATTGTTGCTGTAGCTAACGACATTCCCATGGCAAACATGGTAACCATGGACAGTACCCTTTGCCCGATACCGTAGATACTGATGACGGTGGTCCCGAAACCAGCTACAACACTCATGATAAAAGTAAAGCCCACTGCGGTTACGGACTGTCCGATCGAACCGGGTAATCCGATCGTCAAAACCTTTTTGATCATCTTGAAATCCGGTCTGAAATCTTTCATATGTACCGTAAATCCCAATTGATTACTGATCAGCACGTACAGAAAATAACAAGCAGCCGTTCCTCTGGCAATAAGGGTTGCAATTGCCGCACCTTGAACGCCCAGGTCTAAAACAAAGATAAAGATAGGATCCAAAATAATATTAAAAATCACGGCAAAAAACATCATTCTCAACGCAATGACCGAATTACCCCAACCCCTAAAAATACTGGAAAACAATTCGGTAAAGAAGATAAATGGAATTGCCAAAATCATAATCCTTAAATATCCCAGTGCCGATTCAAATAACTCAGCTGATATGTTCATCCAGCGCAGAATTCCTTCAGAAAACAGATAGCCCAGCAGCATAATGAACAATGAAAGAGACAACAGGGTCAATATCACTTGCGCTGCTGATTTTTCAGCCAACGGTTTGTTTTTCATGCCGGTATATTGTGCAATCATGGACGTTGCCGCATGCGAAAAGCCCATCGCAAGTGAAATGAGAATAAAAACAACGGGAAAGGTAACCGTTGGGGCAGAAAATTCGACCGTACCCAATTTGCCCAAAAAAAAGGCATCTGTGATATTGTAGATCGTCTGCAATAGATTGGTCAGAACAATAGGCCAGGCTAAACGCAACAATCCCTTGTAAATTGGCAGAGAAAAGATATCTACTTTTTCATTCATACGCCGGCTCAGTTTTTTTTAGGAAACTCAAAAGCATCAACTCCAAAGGCAATATTCGCTTTCCTAATCATTATACCACAAAAGTTTTTCTCCTTTCCGATGGCAGGCATTTCATCCTCATAAAAACCTTGATCGTTTGTTATCCTTTATGTTAAACTATATTGATGGCAATCTCTCTAACATTTTTAATACATTTCAAAAAAACCCATAGCTATAGGTGTTTGGCAAAAAATCAACGATTGTATCATAAACAAAACATTCATTTTCAATAAGATATTCCTCATCGGTCAAAACCATTGATCTAAACTCAAAAAGATTAAAAACACATTCATAAAGGGGTGTGCGTATGATCGTTATCCAAGAGTCTGAAATTATCAAGTTAATTTTTGGAATGGGTGTTTTGATCTATTTTTTTCTCAACAGAAAAAGGCTTTTCGAGTTACCCTATGCCAAGCTTTTTCTCACCGCTTACTTGGTCGTTTTATTGGGTTGGATTCTTACCGTTGTTGAAGGATTCGTTTATGGGGATATCATCAATTTTTTCGAACATCTGTGCTATACCGTCAATTCGATTCTTCTTTGCCTATGGTGTTATTTAGCCTTTATCAAACGGGATGATGTCCAATGAATGCCGTTTCTGTTGTAGATTTTATCGGTTTGATCGCCAGTATTCTGGCTTTAGTCTTTTTGATTAAAGATCGATATAAAAAGATGGAAAAAGATACAACGATCACATTGACGATTCTTCTTGCACTGATTGTGTTTTACACATCGATAAATGTTCTGGATTGGACAGGAATAACGGATTTTATTGATATTTACGAAGACTATGTGAGGATTTTGGAGCCCATCATGTGGATGTTTTTCCTATACGCATTTCTGATGAACTACCAAATCAGCAAAACAAGGGAAACGGAAAGGTCTTTAAGAATAAACCGTGAAGAATTGAAAAAAAGTGAGCAACGTTACAGGAGTTATATGGAAAATGCACCGGTGGGGATATTTATAATTGACTCGAACCTACATTATCTGGATGTTAACAGTGTCGCTTGCCAGATGACCGGTTATTCCAGAGAAGAATTGTTGCAAATGACCATTCAGGATCTTTTATCGTTAGAGATAACGGATGATCCTTTTGCACAGCTATATCAGGAGAGGCAAACTGGCAATAGTCCTAGTGTTTCGTCTGCTCAAAAAGAAATGCCTATATTTAAGAAAGACGGAAGTGAGTTTTATGCGTTATTAAGAACGGTAAAATTATCAAGGGATACTTACATGGCTTTTTGTTTGGATATTACCAAACGCAAGCAGATGGAAAAGGAACTCAAATTGACCAATGAGAATTTAACGATCGAAAAAAAACTGGCTGAAGCTGCCAATCAGGCAAAAAGCGAATTTCTTGCCAACATGAGTCATGAATTGAGAACACCTCTGAATGGGATTTTGGGTTTTACCAATTTGCTGAAAGATACCGAGTTGTCATCGGAGCAACAATCCTATGTAGAGGATGTCCTATTTTCCAGTCATAATCTGCTGAATATCATCGAGGATATACTGGATTTTTCAAAAATAGAAGCAGGTGCCCTGGTTATTGAACATACTCAGACCAACATTCAAACTTTGGTTGAAAATGCCTATCGAATGATGCGACAAAAGGCTGAAAACAAAGGGCTTAAAATAGATCTTTTCGTTGATGATTCCATCCCCACTTGTGTGATGAGTGATCCGTATCATCTGTCTCAGGTATTGGTTAACCTGCTTTCAAATGCCGTAAAATTTACTGAAAAAGGCAGCATTTCAATTCATTGCCAACAAATCCACTCAACTAGTAAAGACATGACCTTAAAATTTGCCGTATCAGATACCGGAATCGGGATCAAAGATGATATGCAAACAAAGATTTTCGAATATTTCACGCAAGCAGATTCTTCTATCACAAGAAAATACGGCGGAACAGGATTGGGATTGACGATTGTGGACAAAATCTTAAAAATGATGCAATCACAAATCATAGTGGATAGTGAACTCAACAAAGGCAGTACATTCAGCTTCGAACTCGTTGTTCAAAGATGCGAAAAAGTCAACCCTTGATGATTGATATCAGTTCCAAAGACTCAATAATTCTGTCGTAAGACTCGCCATTTTGACAGCGACAGAAATCTTCAACGGCATCCTTTAGCCTTTTCTTCAACTCCTGCAGATATTCTGTGTCCCCTTTGATGTCTTCCAAACTTGTCTTGTCGCTTTTCTCAATCACACTCTCAAGCTTTTTCCTGGCCATTTGAGAATAAATAATCTTTTTAAATATTTCATTATCCCTCATAAATTCAAACAAAGGCATATTGACTTTCCGGTCCTGCGGACCCGGATTTTCAATATCACCGGTGTAGCGGGGAATGATATGGATGTGTGCATGAAAAATACTTTGCCCGGCATCAGCCCCCACATTGACACCAATATTATAGCCGGTGGGTTTTAGTCGAGCATCTAAGATCTTTTTTACTTGATAAACGATCTGTCTGGCATTTGTCCATTCAGCAGGTGTCATCTCAAAAAAATCTGCAAAGTGCCTTTTTGGAGCGATTAAAGTATGCCCTTCATTTAACGGGTATTTGTCGTAAAATGAGAAAAACAGCTCGCTTTCCGCAATAATTTTATCTTTTTGGTATTGAAGAATATGACAAAACTCACAATGCATACTATCGTTTACTCTTGAGAAAAACCAATTTGTTTTTTATACCCGTTGTTGAGAACCTTTGATACTTCCACGGCAATCTCCCCTGCGGTTTTCGCATTATTCACCAGTAATGCGATATTGGCCTTCATGCTGGTTCCACCGCTTCTTTCGGCGATATTAGCCAGAAGGAACGGGGTAATTTCTTTGCCCTTAATCCCTTTTTTGACCGCTTCTTCAGTGGCTTCCTGTATGATCCCGTTGATATTGTGTTCGTCTATTTCATCCGATGGTGGTACAGGGTTTGCAACCAATAGAGCTTGTTTGCCTTTCATCACAGATTTGGCCTGATAGATCATTGCCACTTCTACCGCCTCTTCAACTCTATAATTCAACAAAATGGAAGATTTACGAGTGTAAAAAGCGGGGAAATAATCCGTTTGATACCCCAATATAAGAATGCCGTACGATTCCATAACTTCGTTTGTTTTTTGAATATCCAAGATGGATTTTGCCCCTGAACTGACGATAATGATGGGGGTATGGCTCATAGTGAAAAGATCCTGGGAAATATCGTATGTTTGGGTGACATTTCTATGCACGCCACCCGTTCCACCCGTTGCAAAGACTTTGATGTTGAACCGATCAGCCAGCCAGGCTGTTCCACTTACTGTGGTGGACGCATTCTTCTGGGTCCCAATCACATAGGGGATCTCCCCTTCGCCTACTTTGAACACCTTGCTTTTGCCATCACCGAGAAATTCAACCTCTTGTTTGGAAAGTCCTATCTTGCAGATCCCGTTTATGATGCCTATTGTCGCAGGAACAGCACCGGATTGACGTACCGCATCCTCCATGGCCAGAGCCACTTCGATGTTTTTCGGATAGGGTAAGCCTTGTGCAATCAGTGTGGATTCAAGCGCCACAACCGGTCGCTGATTTTCTAACGCCCGTTCCACCTCTTCGGCTATCTCATACCATTTCTCTTTCATATTGTTCACCTTCTATCTTTTAAGTCATAAAGAGGCGGATCGAAATCCGCCTCCGTTAATCGATTATACCATTGAAAAGGTCCTACAGGTCAAAATACAACTGATATTCCACCGGATGCGTGATAGTGGAGACCAATCGGTGTTCCTCCAATTTCTTCTCAACCCATTTTTCAATGAGTGCTTCCGGGAAGATATTCCATCGTTTGAGAAATTCGTGGTCTTCTCTTAATGACAAAACGGCTTCTTCCAGATTTTTTGGAAGCGGATGCTGGATAGATTGACTCAAATCACCGTCAAACGGACCGTAACCTTCTTCTGTAGGATCAATCTTATTCATGATGCCATCCACACCCGCCATAATCATAGCAGCAAATGCCAAATAAGGATTACAAGTGGCGTCGATTGTCCTGAACTCGATTCTTCTTTTTGCATCATCTTTGACATAACCGGGTATTCTGATGGCTGATGTTCGGTTAGCTAAGGCAAAGACTGCATTGGTCGGTGCTTCAAAACCTGGAACTAATCTTCGGTAGGAATTCGTCGTAGGGTTGGAAAAACCTAAAAGAGCCCTGGAATGCTTGAGGATTCCAGCTGTATAATGAAGTGCAAGCTGGGAAAGCCCGTATATCTTGTCTCCAGCAAAAACGTTCTTGCCCGCTTTTTTCATGAATTGATGAACATGCATTCCGTTTCCAGCTTCGTTGTAAATCGGTTTAGGCAAAAAGGTCACGAGAAAACCATGTTCAAGGGCGATATTTCTGATCACATATTTTGTTAAAAGCGTTGCATCAGCGGCCTTCTTGGCATCCATGAAATTCGTTTCGATTTCAAGCTGCGCCGTCCCCACTTCGTGATGATGGTATTTGACCTCGATGCCTTTTTGTACCAGTTCATTGACGATCTCGTTTCTCAAGACAAAGAATTTGTCAAATGGTGCTGTTCTGTGATAACCTCGCTTTTTACCGATGAGATACTCTCCCGTTTCCGCTGAATTCCAAAAACCTTCACAGCTATCGAGACGAAGCATAATGGAGTTTGGACTGACTTCATGCTGTACCTCATCCAACACATGAAATTCATATTCGGGTCCAAATAAGATCTCGTCTGCAATCCCTTCTTTTTGAACCTGTTCTACGACTTTGGTTAAAATACCCCTGGGATCTTGATCAAATCGTTCTCCGGTTTGAGGATCGTACACATCACAGATGATAGAAGCTGTTTCGTATTCGCCAAAATCATCTAATATAACCGTATCCAAATCAGGTATCATGACCATGTCACTTTTTTCAACCACTGCATAGCCAAAATTGGATGCGTCAAACCCGATTCCATTTTCAAGCAATTTTTCATCAACCGTTTCGACCGGCAGCGTCACATGCTTCCAACCACCGTAAAAATCGACTACTTTCAAGTCAACGAAAAGCACCTCGTTTTCCTCAATGAATTTCCAAAATTCTTGTTTTGTCATTGCTAACCTCCCCGTATTTGTGTGTTTGTGCTATATTTTTTCTATTTTATCATCTTTTAATCTGAATTGTAACCCATCATAAGGAATGACG
>Ga0116163_1001658_pt1 | contig 13574 bp, 13 predicted proteins | sample AD_UKC107_MetaG_FD_89889 | JGI IMG/M metagenome (GOLD analysis project Ga0116163, IMG submission 89889) | Active sludge microbial communities of municipal wastewater-treating anaerobic digesters from Hong Kong - AD_UKC107_MetaG | ecosystem: Engineered > Bioreactor > Anaerobic > Digestate...
TAAAATAAGGGAACCTCTATAAATTACATTTTGGATGTTCCCTTGTGGGCACAACCATTGGATAAATCAGGTTTTATCATTTTTCAGTTGATGAAAAAACCTGATTTTTAGAAGTGCCCATAATACAAATAAGGCCACAGAGTCACCGAGGCACAGAGGATTAAATGGGTGATATTGACGTTGATATTAATAATATTACTGAGAAAATCATTGCTTGTGCTATTGAAGTTCATAAGAATCTTGGACCAGGACTCTTGGAATCCGTTTATGAAAGAGCGCTATGTTATGAATTCCAGGCAAATGATATTAGATATGACTGTCAAATTGCAATACCGATTATTTATAAGGGACTCAATTTGGGGGATTATCGTCTGGACCTTCTTGTTGAAGATGAAGTAATAGTTGAATTGAAAGCTGTTGATAGAATTGAACCCGTATTCGACGCGCAGTTGCTGACTTACTTGAAAGTCACCGGGAAAAAAGTTGGTTTGATTATAAACTTCAACACACCAGCATTGAAGGATGGAATTAAAAGAATGATCCTTTGACCCTCTGTGTCTCTGAGTCTCTGTGGCAGTCTTGATCAGAAATAAAAGATTGTTTATTTCAATGCCATGGCGAGCACATTGATCGGGTGGAGCACCTGGTAGGGCGTGTTCATCTCGATCTGCATGGCGCAGGTCTCGCAGTCGGTAATCACGTATTCCGGGTTTGCCCGGTCAATCAGCCTGAACAGGTGCTGGCCGATCGCCTGTGAAATCTGATAATACTCTTTCTTGAACCCGTACGTCCCCGCAATACCGCAGCATTCCGAGTTCAGTATCACCAGATCAAGACCGGGAATTCGTTTTAAAATATCAATCGTGTACATCACCCCGCCGAGGCGCTCCAGGTGGCACGGCGCGTGGTAGGCGGCCCTGATGTTTACCGGTTTCAGGGGAGGGATGATCCCGTCTTCGAACCGGTCAAACAGGTACTTGGTGATATACTCGGTGTCGGTATAAATCGACGAATTATCAAGCGCAAGAAGATTGGCGTATTCGTGCTTCAGCGCGAAGGCGCAGCTTGACGAGGTCGCCACGATTTTTCCGCTGTTGTTTTTTTTCTGTTCGGAAAGATGTTTTATGTTATAACGGGCGTTTTTTCTGGCCCTGGTCAGGTATCCGTTGGCGATAAGAGGAACGCCGCAGCATTTTTCACTGGTTATTTCCACCCCGATATCCATCGCGTTCAGAACGCTTACCAGGTCTTCTCCCAGGGAGCGTTTGTTGTAATTGACATAGCAGCCGTGAAAATAGGTGACCTTGCTGCGGTACTTTTTCTGGCCCTTTCTTTTTCGTTTAAACCAGGACGCGAAGGTCCCCGTGTTATACGAGGGGAAGCTGCGCTGCAGGGGGATGCTTAAGAAAAGGTCCATGAAGAATTTTACGATGCCCAGGCCGACCACGAAGTTTACCAGCGGCCCGAAAATGGTCGCCATGGACCCCACAAAGTCGGTCCTGCTCATGAAAAAGTCCCTGGGCCTGAACAGGCGCGCGCGCGTGTACTTCCATTTGGCGTCCTGAATGATGTCCGCTATTTTCACGTTCGAAGGGCACGCTATTTCACAGCGTTTGCAGTTCGTGCAGTACTTCAGGGAGGCGTCAACGAGTTCCGGGTTTTTGATCCTCAGGCGCTCGGCGTCAGGGCCGGACTGCTTCGGCCCCGGGAAGAGGTGGGTGTTCCTGGCGACCGGGCAGTAGATGGTGCATACCGTGCACTTGATGCAATGGTCGAAACTTATATTTTCAAGCTTGATCATCCCCTGTCACCTTTTGCCACTGCGGAGATTATTTTGTTGGCCGCGAAATAGCCGGTGGAGATGGCGACCCCGCCCCCGGAGCCTTCCCGGACCGGGTCGTAGCCTGAAAGGATCGATCCCGTGCAGAAGAGGTTTTTGACCTCTTTGCCGTCGGCGCTGAACGGATTTAACGTTTTCCCGGTTTTAACGCCGTACGAGATAAAGGGCTGGCCTTTTTTGTCGAAAAATGAATCCGAATACCATTTGTTCCGGGAAGGCGAGTCCGAAATTTTCAGTTTGAGCAGCGGCTCTTCAATGCGGTTGAATTCGCTTTTCAGGCCGCCGCTGAAAAAGCTTCCGGTCGCGAGAACGTAAAAGCGCGCGCTGTGCCGGGTGTTGCCGTAATTTTCGGTGTGCACATGGTCGAGTGTGCCTTTGATGATTTCGCCGCCGAAAACCTTGTCGCCCGCGGAAAGCTCACCGCCGAGGTCGGCAAAACGGTTTTTAAGCGCCTGGTCGATGCGCATTCCCAGGATCGACGGCGGAAGCGAGGGGACCTCGTAAATAAGCAGGCCGGTCATCTGTTCCAGCTTGCGGTGGATCTTGCTGAAGTTTTCGATGCCTATAAAGGCGGGCAGGCTCACGATGCGCGCGTTCCCCGCGGCCTTTTTTATTTCGTCCGCGATGCGCGGAAGGAATTTTTCTGAATCAAACACCCTGGCAAGGTCGATTGACCTGAACTCGTGCAGGTTGCGCTCGGTGCGGAAGTAATAGGGCAGCCTGATCTTCCCCGTTGTTATAGTCACGTCCTTCAGCAGCGGGAGCCGTCTGAGCTGCTCCAGGGTGAGGTCGGTAAAGTAGTCCCTGAACCCGTCGAAGTTGAGCACCGCGACCGGCGCTTTTTTTTCAAACGCGTCTTTGAGCCTGCTGTTGAACACGCTTTCCTGGGAAAAATATGATATTTTCATCGTTCCCAGGCCTGTTATATGGAAATGATTTTCTTCACCATTGTCGTAAAGGTTGAGGCCGCCGGCTGAGCACTGCTCCTTGAAAAAGGCGAGCGACTCCCGGATTGTTTTAAGGCCGACTTTCGCGTAGGGGTGGCCCGGTTTTTTGGGCGTAAATTTTTTCAGGTATTGATAGGGGGACGCTATCGCCTTCCCCGAAGGCTCGTATCCCATGAGGTCAATGGAACCGGAGGAAAAATGAAGCGCGTTCATTCCGCCGGAGATGATCACCGTGCGCAGGCCCATCTCAGCGCATCTGATGCCGCAGACCAGCCCCGACAGCCCTGCGCCGGCGATAAGGCAGTCATACCTCATGAGTCCTTGTCCTCCGGTTCGTGGTGCCCGGTGAAATCGATGTCTCCGAGGCCGAACAGCCCCTGGTAAATCCAGTACGTGAACTCCGATTCCCTCAGTGAATCACCCCAGAGAACGGGCTTGATCCCTTTCCAGCGCTCTTCGAGGAAGTCCCTGAGCAGCTGCGATGAGGACGCCTTTTTGTTCTCGCCGCCGAGCTCCTTGAAAAGGCCCGCGGCCCGGTAGGCGCACAGTTCACCCTGGCACGGCCCCATGCCGATCCTGGTCCTGCGCCTGAGGTCGACGATGTCCCTGACGTTCAGGTTCTTCAGCGCGTATTCGACCTCGCCTTCAGTCACCATTTCGCATTCGCATATGATCCGGTAGTTTTTTTTATCCTTTTTGATGATGTTGTGCACGCGCTGCCCGTGGCGGTACAGGGTCGATCCCACAACCGAGTGCGGGATTCCGGTAAAGGCCTTAATATGTTTTTTCGGTGATACTTTTCTTTCTGAGCCGGGCAGGGGTGTTTTATGGGTCGTGCATTTCCGGTTAACGCCGAGCTTGGCGCAGGCGAGGTCAACGGTCATCTCAGCCATGAGCCGGTATGTCATGAGCTTCCCGCCCGCTATGGTTACAAAACCGTCAAGGCCGTCGCGCTCATGGTGGTCGATAAGTACGATGCCCCGGCTGATGTTTCTTCCCTTGCTTTCTCCCGTGACCGCGACCAGCGGCCTCACACCGCAATAGGCCCTGAGGACCCTGGTCTTTGACAGGTTGGGGATGAGCTTTTCGCCGTCCCTGAGGAGGACGTCTATTTCATCGTCGTCGACATTAAGATATTCAATTTTGTCGTAGTCGATTTTTTTTGACGTGGTGCCGATCAGGGAGACCGTGTCCCCGGGAACGATGATATCGCCATCGGCCGGTTTTCTGCAGCGGTTGACCACCACGTTGTTGATCCGGTAATCGATTATGACCATGGACCCTTTGGATGGATGCATGGTGAGATCGATCCCGGCGAGCGAACATATGTGCTGGCCCCATACGCCGGACGCGTTGATCACCAGGTTGCCTCTGATGGTGAGGGGCTCGCCCTGTTCCCTTTCACAGGTTATGCCGGCCAGCCGCGACCCCTCGCGGATAAACCCGGTAACGCGCGAGTGGGTGAAAACCATGGCCCCGTGCTCGGTCGCGTCAAGAATGTTCGACGAGGCAAGCCTGAAGGGATCAATGGTTCCGTCAGGAACTTTAATGGCCTTCAATATGGAACTGTTGAGGTTCGGTTCAAGGGCAAGCGCGTCCTTGATGCTGATCTCCCGCGCGTCGATGCCGGCAAAGCGGCAGCTTTCAATGAGGCGGTTGTGGTATGAAGGGTCGTCCTCGGGCAGGGTGACGAACAGGCCGCCGGTCTCTTCTATGCAGTGGGCCGCGATTTTTTTCAGAATTTTGTTTTCGGTGATGCACTCCTGCGCAGATTCAAGGTCGTTTACCGCGTACCGGGCGCCGGAGTGAAGAAGGCCGTGGTTCCTTCCTGTGGTACCGAAGGCGATATCGTCCTTTTCAACAAGGACAGCTTTAATGTTTCTCAGTGAAAGGTCCCTGACGATGCCTGATCCGGTCGCCCCTCCTCCGATTACTATCACCTCGGTTTCTATTGTACGCATGTGAAAGATGTAATCCTGTCAAAAATGAATGTCAAACAAAATTTATCCGCAAAGAAATAAGAATCATGGAAAGGAAGAAAATTTTGTCCATACTTTTTTTAAAAAATTTTTTCAGCAGGACTCTCCTGTTCGTAATAAAGCAGGGGGATGAATGGCCTTACCGGTAAAACTCGTGATGTTCAGGGCCTTTCATGCCTCCGAAATCAAATTCAGGAGATTACTCATGAGAATATTGTATGTACGAGCTGTTTTTTGTGTCCTGGTTCTGGCGTTCGCAGCCTGCGATGATTCGGGCGGCAACGATGACAGCACCTTTCAGGACGACCCGGTAATTGAGGCCCGCCTCGAATCACTGCAGGTATCGCCCGGAACCCTTGACCCGGCGTTCAGCTCGCTGTCATATTCTTATTATCTCGAAGTTGAGGACACGGTCAGCGAACTGACCGTTGCCGCCCGTGCCGCTTCCGGACTCACGCTGTCAGTTGACGGGGTTCCAATCGATGGAAATGATTATTCGTCTGTGATAACTCTGTCGGATGACAGTACCGAGCTCACCATAACGGTTTCCTCAGGGGATGAAAATTCACGTGATTATATTCTCCAGATCGTTAAGCTGCACGAAAGCGCGGTGCCGAACTGGTCGTTTGAATACTTTGAGACCGTTGATGAATCATCCGTTCCCGTGAACTGGACCATGAACACTTCAGGAAGATTTCTCGTTTCTGATACGTATGCGTTGTACGGATCCTATTCAGGAAAATTTGAAACGCTCACGCAGACAATCGGCGGAAGGGAGGTCCTGAGTGATCCGGTTGCGATGCAGGGGGCTACAGCGGTTGAAGTGGAGGCCTGGTTTTACCTTGTTGATGAAAACGATGATGCGCTGGCGGACGATGCTGAAGTGAGCATTAAAATATATTATTACCGGGATACTGGCTGCCTTGACCCATGTGAAAACGAATCGTACACCAAAAATAAAGTTGCCCTTACTTCGGTAAACACCTGGGAACGTGTTTCTTTTCAGAGGGATGCTGATGAAATCCCGGCTGACGCCCGGTTCTGCCGTATAGCGATCAGGGCCTGCTACAATGCATCAGAAGGAGGAACGGCAGATGACGCGATGTATGTCGACGGTGTCAGCATGACACAAGATTGATCGAAATAATATTTTACCGAGGGGAATGTCCCAATTGGGAATAACCCCCTGTAGGGGACGGTCAATCCCGTAGGGGGCGGTCGCGATAATGTAGGGGGCGGTCGCGACCGTCCCCTACATTATCGAATTAAACCATTGCCGCAATTGATGGGCGCGTATAAAACCACAACGTCAAAAAAAATCCACCAATGCGGTAAAACCGATTTCCGGTGGCAAAGATCATACTGGGACAGGATAATCCGCGATGAATTGGAACTGAACCGCATAAGACAATATATCGTTAATAATCCCCGCAGGGGACGGTCGCGACCGTCCCCTGCGGGGATAAATACGGGATAATTCATTTCAAATATATCTTTGGCAGGTCAACGTTGTCCAACCCCTTCCATCCCTGGGCCAGTACCAGCGCGGCCATAGCGGGATAATACTCGTTGTTTTTGCCCGTAAAGGCCAGGCCGAGAAGTCCCCTGAGCAGCGCCAGTTCCATGGCCCGCAGGCGGTGTTCCCTGTTTTCAATGATCACAGTGATGATCTCCCGAAATTTAAGCAGACGGGGAATGGTGATCAGTGTGCCTGCGCCCCAGTCCAGTTCCTGAATTGAAACCGAATACTTGACGCGGCTGTGCCCCGCGCGCACCATGCCTCGTGAGAAAATCAGTGTTCGGTCATCCAGTTTCAGCGCTTTAACTGCCCGGTAAATGAAATCATGCATGCCCAGAGGCACGCCCGCAGCAAACAGGCAGTTTTTTTTCCGGTGGGTTATTTCTTTTATACGGCGCCTGCGCTTTTCCAGCTCGGTGCCGGGTGCGAGTATCCAGTGGTCGCTTTCATCAACCCAGTCAAGGGGCACGACTTTTGGTTTTTTTTCACTGTTTTTCATGGTTCACTTTTACGAAATTTTGGGAAAGATAGCCACGGAGACACAGAGAGCACAGAGGTTTATAAACTATAGTCGCCGTAAGGCCTTAGTAATAGATATTGCCATGTCATTGTGTTCTGTCAATGATTTCATGATATTACATGCCCCTGCCCCTGCAGGGAACAGGCATGCCTGTTCCCTGCAGGGGGCTGATTTTGTGCTTGCCACAGGGGTAATGCTGTTACTATATTAAAGTAACTGTAAATTTTAAACACCAAAGGCACTGTATGAGAATTACCAGAAAAATCATCCTTCCCCTTGTCATTGTTCTTGCCGGTTTTGCCTTGATTTCCTGTGACAACGACCTCTTTTCCTATGTCAGTAAAATGAGCGATTACGGGCCTAAATGGACCGCGTCGGGAAACATTCCCGAGGGAGGGCTTATAACCGTGACTTTTCCCGATGACGTGATCAACGCCGATGTTATCGATAATTACGAGATCGTATACGCCGGAGCGGGAACGGTATCAATTAGCGGTTTGTCCTATGATTCCGCGACTTTTACCGCTACGTTGAGCATAACCTGTACGGACACTGACGGCTCTTATTTTTACATCAGAATAGTAAGTTCCGACACGCCCGTAACCATGGGCACCTGGGTCATCGACGATAAACATTCGCCTTCTTACCGTACTACGGGAGGGACCGTGACCGCAGAATGGGATTCGGGCGGTGTCACCACACTGGGATCATCAACGGAGATATATGTTTATTTTTCAGAAGCTGTTTCCAACGCTGATGACTATACAAATTACCAGGTCAGCTATTCAGGAAGCGGCACGGTGGGAATCGGGTCAGTGACTTATAACTCTTCGACGTACCAGGCTGTGTTGACGGTCATCTGCACCGGGACTGACGGCTCGGATGTCACCTTCCGGATTATAGAAGGAACCACGCCCATCACCAACGGGCAGAGCGTGCTGTCGGGTGTAAGCTCATCAGCGTTAGCCACGCCTGATTTATACGCGCCCGCTGTATCCGTGGTCAGTCCTGACCCGAGCACTGAAACTATTTATGAAGGGGATGTCTACATATATATTACTTTTTCTGAAAATGTTAACGATGCTGATAACGTGACAACCTATAATACGGGTGGTATAACCGCAACATCCGTCACCTTGGTAAGCATTACGTACGATGAAGCGACATTTACTGCTACCTTATATTTAACGGTTACCGGTTCATATGCTCCGAATCAGTTTTATTTAGTTATTTTACCTGATATGATTTACGATGGGAACAGTAATTATATGAGTTCATCTTATACTATAGAATATCCTCTCTCCATTTAGATCAAGACTTCAAACATTTCCATCTGCTGCCTGGGCCTGAAAATCATTTCGGCCCCGGCAGCAGAAAAGTTTCCGGAGGCATGATAAATTTTTTCAGCTGCCGGCAGCATGGCCGCAGTAAATTTTACTGGACAGGATTAGGGTTAGAGCTTTATTTGTGCGGTAACAAGAAATGTCTCCCGTAGTGAACGGTCGCGACCGTTCACTACGGGAGACACGCTACTATATTTAAGGAGAACATCATGGGCCAGCTGAAAGCGACCATAAAAACAAACAAAGGCGAGATCAAACTCGAGCTTCATGAAGATAAAACACCGGTGACCGTTGCCAGTTTCGTCAATCTGGTAAAGCACGGTTTTTATAATGGACTGAAATTTCACCGCGTTATCGAGGATTTTATGATCCAGGGCGGGTGCCCCAGGGGGAACGGAACCGGAGGACCCGGTTATACCTTTGAGGATGAATGCACTCCCGAACTGAAACACGACCGGCCCGGAATACTTTCCATGGCCAACGCCGGCCCGAATACGAACGGCAGCCAGTTTTTCATTACCCATGTTCCCACTCCCTGGCTTGACGGCAAACATGCGGTTTTCGGTTCCGTACTGGGGAGCGACGACCAGAATACGGTCAATGCCATAAGGCAGGGCGACCGCATTGAATCAATTACGATTGAGGGTGACACCGATGCCCTGCTCGCGCAGTTTCCTGATCGTGTTGATCAGTGGAACAGTGCTTTTGGCCGATAACACTGAAATGGAATGTGGCGCTCGCGGTGGCTGATAAAATCGTTTATTCCAGCGAATACGGAGACCTCAGGCAATCTCCTGAAAAGGAAAAGGCTTCTTCGCACCGTGAATCGAAGAAGCCGGGCCTGCCCCGTGACGGTATAGTCAGGGTGAGGCGTGAAAATAATGGCCGTGGCGGCAAGACCGTTACCGTCATCTACGGCCTTCCCCTTTCCGAAGAAAAAATGTACCTGTTCGCCGCAAAGGTAAAACGCAGGTTCGGAACAGGGGGGACGGTCAGGGACGGCGCCGTTATTGTCCAGGGAGACAGGGTTGACGATGCCCTGCGGCTCGTCGCAGAAGACGGCTTTACCGTGAAAAAAGCCGGTGGATGATACGGGAAGGACACTCAGGCATGGAACATCACGTATTAATTAAATCAGTCGGCATGATTGCCAGTATAGCGCTTCCCCTGTTCAACCTGCCCCTTATGCTGAAAATCAGGAGGCGGGGGTCATCGAAGGATATTTCCCTGGTGTGGGCCGTTGGCGTGTGGGCCTGTATCGTGCTCATGCTTCCCGCGGCGCTTATATCCAGCGATATGGTTTTTAGGGTGTTCAGTATCGTCAACAGCGTGCTTTTCACCGGCGTACTCCTGTATGTTTTGCGCTACCGGCATGTTCCTGGGAAGGACGGAGATTCTTTATCGGATAGATGTTAAAAATATCATAACCACAAAACCCGATATTGATCAATGACTTTTAACTGACATCATGGTCATATACTTCTCCCCCCACGACCGTCTTCAGCACCGAGACCGAATGTATTTCGTCCGCCCGTACTTGCCGCGGGTCGGCCCCCAGTATCGCGAAATCGGCCGCTTTGCCGGGCGTGACGCTTCCCCGGTTCTGCTCATCGAAGAGGGCGTGCGCCGCGCCTGACGTGTACAGGCCCAGCGCCTGCTCAACGGTGATCGATTCTTCGGGCACCAGGCCGCGCCGGGTCACGCATGCCTCAATCGCTGCCATGACATTCTGCGATTCAACCGGCGAGTCGGACGAGCCGGCCAACGTGATCCCCGCCCCGAGCGTTGACCCGAACGGGTAAATTATTTTCAGGCGCTCCCTGCCGAAGCGCTTTTCGAGCCAGAAGTGTTCCGACTCAATGAACATGGGCTGCACGCACAGGACCAGGCCGAGGCATGCCGCGTCGCTGATCATTTCAGCGTCGAGCATCGACGCATGCTCAATGCGGTGACGGCGGCCGGGTGAGGGATGTTCCGCGAGCAGGCGGCGGTACAGGTCGATGCAGCGCCGGTTCGCGAGGTCGCCAATGGCGTGGACCGCGATCTGGAGGCCCGCGAGATGCGCCCCCTCCATCAGCGAATACAGTTCTCCATCTTCATGAAGCATGAACCCGCGTTTGTCAGGAAAATCGGAGAACGGCTCGCGCATCGCCGCGGTGCACGAGCCGAACGTCCCGTCCGCGATGATCTTGGCGCCGAGTACCCTGAGGCGTTTCGCCCTTTCGCCGCTGCACAGCGGCCGCCGCCGCAGGGCCTCAATCGATGAAGGATCAGTGGTCATCACATAGGCGCTCAGTGATTGCGGTATTTCGTCTATGATCGATTCAAGCACCGGGATATCAAGCACTCCCAGGATGCCCTCCGGGCCGTCTGTCCCGGTCTGAATGATCATGCCCAGGGACGTTATGCCGAGCCTGAGCATGCGCTTAAACGTTCGGCGCGCGCCGTTTTTAAAATCCTCGGGTCGGGGCGGCGGAAAATGGTTGATAGCAAGCGGGACCGCGGTTTCATGGAGCGCCCCGGTCGGCGCGCCCGAACCGTCCCTTTCAATGACACCGCCTGGCGGGTCCTGTGTGTTTGCGGTTATGCCCGAGGCCTCGAGTGCGGTGGTGTTCAGGTACACGGTGTGGCCGTCGTGCTTTATGACCGCGACAGGAATTGTCGAAGACACCGCGTCCAGGTCATGCCGCGTCGGGAGCGCAGGCCGCTCCATCCCCTGTTCGTCGAAATTGACCCCGATGACCCAGGTTTCTTTCGCGCCGGAGTCTATCCGGCCGCGCAGGCGCTTCCGCATGTCATCCAGGCTGCGCACGCCGCTCAGGTTCACGTTCATGTCAAAGTATATGGTCGAAAGGGGATGGATGTGGGAGTCGCAGAAACCGGGCACGAGCGCCGCGCCTTTCAGGTCAGCCGCTTCATGGCCGCGAGACAGCGCGGCGCGGCAATGCGCGGTTGTCCCCACCGCGGCAATGGTCCCGCCGCGCACCGCAACCGCTTCCGATGCCGGGTTCGTTCGGTCCATGGTTATTACCGTGCAGTTCGTGAAGAGGATTTCTTTGTTATTCATGATTCAGGAGGATTACACAAAATCGCCGAAGTGTCAAGCCGGTTATCGTAAACCCCGCGGGGTTTATGACAACCGTGATTTTTTCTTCTCAACGATAGCGCGCAGGTCATCGCCGGTGAAGCTGTGTTTCTTTTTGCAGAACGTGCAGGTGATCTCCGCGCCTGAATCTTCGGTGATCATCTCGTTCAGGTCGTCCTCATGCAGCGAGAGCAGCGCGCCGGCGAGCATTTCGCGGGAACAGCGGCACGCCGCATGCAGGGGGTAGGTTCCCAGTATGTTCAGCGGCTCACCATTGAAGATCTCTGAAACGATATCGTGCATGTCCGTGCCCTGAAGCAGCATGTCGCCCAGGGGCGTGTGCATTGAATTAATGTTTTTTTCGATCAGGGCGATTGAGGTTTCAGGAGTTTCGGGGAAGGTCTGTATGAGGATTCCCCCTGAAGCGGTCAAGAGCCCGTCGCTGTCCCAGGCAAGGCCCAGGAGCAGCGCGGACGGAACCTGCTCCGAAACCGTGAGGTAATAGGCAATATCCCGGGCGACATCGCCGGCGAGCAGGGGGATGTGGCTGGTATACGGCTCCCTGAGTCCGAGGTCTTTGACCACGGTGAGGAACCCGGCACCTATGGCGCGTGAAAAGTTTATCGAATCGAAATGTTCCTCGAGGTCGACTTCGGGCCGCGCGACATACGCTCTCACGTTCCCTCCGGCATCCGCCTGAACGTTTATTTCTTTGAGCGGGCCGCTTCCCGAGAACTTCAGTGAAACGCTCTGGCCCGATCCCGGTTTGAGCGTGGCAGCCAGAAGCGCGCCTGCGGTGATCGTCCGTGCCAGGGGGATGGTCGCGTTGGGAGTGGTGCCGTGGATACCGGTTATCTCCCGGACCGCCCTGAGAGAGTTGACCGCGTATGCCCTTAAGTTGAGCCGTTCGCAGATGATCCGTGAAACCCTGTCCTGCTGTTCTTTCATTGGTCTCCATTCATGTGGCACAGCCGGGGAAAAGCGTGTGCTTAATCTTTTACCGAATAATATGCTTCCTTCGTTTCAGCCATCCGGTACTCAAGGCCCGTAATGTCAAAAAGCTGTTCAAGGTAGCGGATGTTTTCCCTGCGGTGGCCGATGTATTCTTCTATCCCGTTGTGGGGCAGGTGAAGCATGAGCCTGCCGGGGTTACCACCATGCCGGTGCCGGAGAAAATCGCGCAAGCTTTTTTCCAGGATGGCGCGCTTGGTTCTGGCTTTGACCATGAAGCCGAAGGCGGGATGATAGGGGCCAGCGAGGATCGAAGAAGCCTCGTCCGGCGAGAACGGGTGCAGCCCCATTCTGATCACGGGGATGTTTTTTGCCGCGAACAGGGAATACTGGTCCGCGCACCACGCGACAGCTGCTTCCAGAGACAGCGGCACATACTCACCGCTTTGCCACATCTTTTCCAGCCCCGTGCCCCTGATTACCACAGTCGGATAAATCCTCACCGCGTCCGGGGCAAGGTCCGCGGCCTGCCTCGCCGATGCCACTGATTTTTCGGCAGTGTCCCGGGGAAGGCCGGGCATGAGCTGTATGACCAGGCCCATTCCCCGCGACCGGATCATTCCCGCGGCGTTGAGCGTGTCTTCTGCGGAGTGGCCCCGGCCTGCCGCTTCCAGCACATCGTCGTGAAAAGACTGCGCGCCGAGCTCAACGGTGTCGACCTCGTAGCGGCAGAGCAGGTCGAGCGCTTCAGCTGAAATGCAGTCCGGCCTGGTTGATAGCCGTATGGCCCTGATGGTTCCCTTTTTTTTCTGCTCATGAGCCGCGGAGAGCAGCTCTGTCTGCTTCCCGCGTTCAATAGCGGTAAAGCTGCCCCCGAAAAAGGCGAGTTCAGTTTCCGTCCCCGGTGCCGCTGTTGACCGGTATTCATCCACGGCGCGGGCGACGGTTTCACGGTCAGGAACGTTTTTCGCGCCGCTGGCGCTCCACTGGTTGCAGAAGAGGCACCGGTGCGGGCATCCCAGGTGCGGGACGAATATCGGGATTGTCATATGCTGTTTCGGCATGCCTGGATGGTGTGCCCGGCAGTTTTCATGTCAACAATTAATAAATTTATAGAATACCACCAGGGCGCTGAGACATAGAGACAATGATTAAACGGGTCGTAATGATAAATCTCTGTGTAGACTCGGGTTGTGTGACAACTGCTTTACGATTTAGTTCGGTAGCAAATTATTTTTAGGGGCAATCGTTTCATAACACATTTTGGTGTCATCCCGGTTTACCGAAGGTAATACCGGGATCTCATAGAAAATATTCATGAATTTATCGCATGAGATTCCGGTATTTGTAAACTCGGAAGATGCAAAACCGGAATGACAAAACTACGTTA
>Ga0116163_1001670_pt1 | contig 13516 bp, 11 predicted proteins | sample AD_UKC107_MetaG_FD_89889 | JGI IMG/M metagenome (GOLD analysis project Ga0116163, IMG submission 89889) | Active sludge microbial communities of municipal wastewater-treating anaerobic digesters from Hong Kong - AD_UKC107_MetaG | ecosystem: Engineered > Bioreactor > Anaerobic > Digestate...
CAGATTGTTGCCGTGACCGATGAAAATAAAAATGCCACCGAACTCGTTACAGCCGTTGCGGAGAAGGCAAATAACGTCCAGACAATCGTCAATACGATTTCTTCCATAGCGGAGCAGACAAACCTCCTTGCTTTGAATGCGGCTATTGAGGCGGCAAGAGCGGGAGAAGCCGGGAAAGGATTTGCCGTGGTGGCGGATGAAATAAGAAAACTGGCAGAAGAGAGTAAGAAAGCCTCTTCGAATATCGCCAATATCCTGAATGAGATAGATGAGGGATCCGATAAGGCAAATGAAGCCGTGAAAAAGACAACTCAGTTGTTTAACGCCTTTGAAGAGGGTGAAAAGAGACTTCTTGAAGAATTTAACAGTATTTCCGAATATATGGACAACGTTACCAATCGTGTTGAAACGCTCATGGGAACTGCGGAAGAACAAAGTGCCTCTTCTGAGGAGATGGCCTCTGCGATGGATACATCGGCCAAATCAATGACGAGTGTATCGGAGCAGATGGAGGAGATTACAACCGGTGTCAGACAAGTTGCTGAATCCTCTGAACGGATGAATCAAACCGCAGAGGAATTGAATTCGCTTGCGGATCAATTGCATGATCTTGTGAAAAAGTTTAAGGTGTAAGTGTTCAGATGGAAAGATAAAGTGATGAAATGAGTATGCTAACGAGGAAATGTGCTGAAAATAGCCATTTCCTCGTTTTTTTAGCGGAGGAATCAATCGTCCTTTTACAGATGAGAGGTGGAATGTTATAATGCGATTGAATCGGGGAAGAGTTGACGATATGGATACAAACAGACTGGGGGGATCAGAATAAAGAAGAAGATGGATGAACTGTCGGAAGAACTTTCAAGGGAATTTTTCGGTAAATTTATACGGGATATGCATTTTCTGCTGACGTACGAACTGCATTTTTTGGTTAAAGTGATCAGGGAAGCCTATCCGGAACTGCTGTCGGAAGAAATGCTCGCCCACTTTGACAACCTGCCTTATTTCCTGCATCATCCGGTCAAGGAGTCGCACGGAATGTTCTTTGTCAAGAACAGATACATAGAAGTACGGGAAGATGATACGGGAGAGATACATTTTGAAATGGACAAGGCGCTGGCCGTTTATGTGGTGGAGGACTTAAAGGACCTGATCGATGAATCCGTTGAAAACGACGTGCTGTTGTATTTTTTAACCGCCTTATCCAACCTTTACGGCTGTTTTTCGGTTCAGCAGTTCTTAAGGGTATGGGATCGGTACAACAGGCGGCCTCTATCCGGGGAAAAGGTCATAAGGATCTGTCAGCATTTTAACAGACAGAAATACCCCTTCCGGTACGAACAGGACTATATCGTTCATGAAATTCTGCGAACCGTTGAATTGGAAGAAATGCTGGAATTGGTTGCGGAGAAGCCCTATTATTGTCCAACAGCCGATGAGATCAGCTTATACACTTCGGGAATCATTGATAAAACAGCCGAAGCCTATATTCGAATGGCCGATTATCTGCACAATCATCCCGGTGGATTGAATCCGGAGAACCTTGAAGGTTTGATAGAAAATATCGGCTATGCGCTGAAATACAATTCCAGTTATGCAAATATCCGTAAAATCCTCGAATTGATGGCGTATCGCTTTGAAGATGATCGGGTGGAACAGGTGTTTAGTGAAATCATTCGCTATTCGACGGTGAATACGAGAAAATGGATCAACCGGGGCTTTATGGATGTGGAAGTGGAATAGACCGGATCAGAGGCTATTCCTTTTGCTGAAACCTTATTTTGGAGTGATGGAACATTATGGCAGAAAAAAAAGAAAACAGAGAGCAGATCACTGTGTGGTTTTTACCTGAAGGCTTTCACGTTGAGGCAAATATCGATTCGACTGTTCAGGGATTGAAACTACTTCAATCGGATAAATACAGAGGATTGTGGCAACTTGGTTTTCTGCCGCGTCAGGAATGGTTTACCCCCGTAATCGATTTTTTACATGCAATCAGCGATAAATTGATTACCCGATTGATAAGACATCCGGGTATAGAAATAGAACGGGAAGCCGTAACGGTTGATCTCGAAGATGATGAATTAAGCCGGTTACTGGAGGAAGTCCCGTTTGCGATTGGCAGTGAGTATGTTGATAGTGACTGGATTGTTGAACTCTGGCAAAATCTTCTCACCATCTTCAAGACTGAGATCAGTGATTTTAACGGTAAAGTTGCCCTGTATTTTGCTCAGAAGAATTCAAACATTCATCTTGCAGACAGGATTTTCTTTCATCTCGTGGAAAATGAAGAACCCGATTTTCCCTTTGCCTTTATGGCCACCTATTCAAAGAAAAAGCCGCGCAGTCAAAAAACACTGCACACGCCACTTAAAAAGGCCTTAATCGAATTTAAAGATGATGAGAAAAAGTTGATCAGTCTGATGGGTTCCGTCGTGAAAAGCGCCGATCAGAGCTCTTTTATTTCAGAACTGATGGAAAGCGGGGAATTGTTCTCACCGATCAAATTGACGAGTGATGAAGCCTATACCTTTTTACGGGAGATTCCACTTTACGAGGCGTCGGGGATTATGTGCCGGGTTCCGAATTGGTGGCGGAAAAAAAAGAACGGTTTGAAGATCTCCGTTCGGGTTGGGGATGACATGCCGTCAAAGGTAGGACTCAATGCCCTGTTGTCATTCAAACCTCAGTTGTTTGTCGGAGATTCCGAGATCGCGGAAGAGGATCTCCGGGAATTCCTTCAACTGTCTGAAGGGTTGATAAGATATAAGGGAAAATGGGTTGAAGTCAACCATACAAGATTAAAAGAGGCCTTGAAGGCCTTCGAAAAAATCCGGCAAAGATCCGGAAATGATTTACTTACACTTGCAGAAGCCATGCGACTTGAACTGAACGGCCCACAATCGCTTGGACTCGACAAAATCGATACCGAGGTGACGGTGTCAAACGGGGAATGGTTCAGGGAGATGCGAAACAGACTCACAAGACCTGAAAATGTCAGGGGGGATGATCCCGTTTCTACTTTTACCGCCACTTTGAGAGAGTATCAGAAAAATGGGTACAATTGGCTTCAAAACATGGCGCATTTTGGCTTCGGTGCCTGTCTTGCTGATGATATGGGACTTGGAAAAACAGTACAGGTTATCGCGCTGCTGGAATATATCCGGACACAGGAAGGGGGTAGTGCCTTGCTGATTCTACCGGCTTCTCTGATTGGAAACTGGCAGAAGGAAATCGAGAAGTTTGCACCCCGTATGCCTTACAGGATCCTTCACAAGAGTTCGATGAAAAACGGAGAGACCATTAAGGTTAATGAGGACATTTTCCTGCATATTACGACCTATGGGATGGCGAGACGACTCGAACTATTTAAAGGAAGAAAGTGGGATGTTTTGATTCTTGATGAGGCACAGGCGATCAAGAATCCTGGAACAAATCAAACGAAATCCATCAAGGAAATAGAGGCAACGATGAAGATTGCGATGACCGGCACCCCTGTTGAAAATCATCTATCCGATTTGTGGTCACTGTTTGATTTCCTCAACCCTGGACTGCTTGGGACTCAGACTGAATTCGCCAGGTTTGCAAAAGGCTTGAAAACCGATTTGACGGGATATGCCAAGCTGAGAAAGATGATTCAGCCATTCCTGCTCAGGCGTTTGAAGACGGATAAACGAATCATTTCCGATCTGCCGGATAAAATTGAAGTCAATGAATACGCTACGATGACCAACAAACAGATTGTCCTGTACACAAGGCTGTTGAAGGATATTGCCAAAAAGATTGGAAGAGTGGATGGGATCAATCGGAAGGGACTGGTTTTGTCCAGCATTGTGAAGTTTAAGCAAATTTGCAATCATCCGGATCAGTATCTCGGGAAAGAGGACTATCTGCCGGCATCAAGCGGGAAATTCCTGCAGTTGGGAGAGATTTGCCGGACGATTTATGACAAACGGGAACGCGTACTCGTTTTCACACAGTTCAGAGAGCTGACGGAACCCATTTCCGCTTATTTGAGTGAAATCTTCGGGAGACAGGGTTATGTACTACATGGCGGAACATCCGTCGGGAAGAGAACGGAAATGGTGGAAGCGTTTAACTCCGAACGCTATATTCCCTACATGGTTCTCTCGTTAAAGGCCGGGGGAACGGGGCTTAATCTGCCGGCTGCCAATCATGTGGTACATTTTGACCGGTGGTGGAATCCAGCGGTTGAGAATCAGGCGACAGACCGTGCCTTTCGTATCGGTCAGCAGAAGAATGTTGTCGTGCACAAGTTTGTCACGAAGGGGACGATTGAAGAGAAGATTGATGCCATGATCAACGACAAGCGAAAATTGGTGGAAGATGTCCTGAACATTGACGATGAAAAATGGATTACGGAACTCAGTAACGATGAGCTGATGGAGATGTTCAAATTGGGTGGTGTTTGACATGGATGAAAGATTTAAAAAATATCAGACGGTAGCCGAACGAAGACAAATGGCGAAGAATTCTACTGAAAGGTTAAAAAAGAGAAAAGATTCTCTTGAGCCGGTCGTCATAGAAGGGAAAAAACTGGCCACCAACTGGTGGGGAATGGCGTGGAATCAGAATCTTGAGCGTTATGCCGATTATACCAATCGTATCGGCAGGGGAAGGAGTTATGTCAGGAACGGTTCCGTTATCGACCTCAAGATCAACAAAGGCCTCGTTACCGGTCTTGTTCAGGGGAGTCGGAAAACACCGTACAAGGTTTCCATAACGATAGAAACGCTGAGTGTGGAAAAGCGGGAACAGATCGTTCAACTTTGCCATAACCGGATTGCCTCCCTTGAAAGTTTAATAGACGGAAAGTTCCCCGAAGAATTGAAGGTTCTCTTTACAGAAAAGGCGTATGGTCTGTTTCCGTCACCCGAAGAGATAAAATTTTCCTGTTCATGTCCGGACTGGGCCAGTATGTGTAAACACGTTGCCTCGGTCCTGTATGGCATCGGCAGTCGTCTCGATAAGAATCCGATGCTTTTCTTTGAGCTCAGGGACTTGGATGGTACCGCACTGATTAAAAAATCAATGGAAAAGCGTTTGAATAATATGTTGAAAAATGCCCATTTGAAAAGCAAAAGGGCCATTGACGAGAAAGATGTCTTTGATCTGTTTGGTATTTAGTTTTATCATGATTTATGATTGCACTGAAAAAACAGAAATCTATCGAAACTATCTACCGTATATTGTATATACAGAATCTTTAAAGTGCTTTATATGTTATATGACAGAGCAGGATGTTCGTTTTTTCAGGGGAATCATGATTTATAAGATTTCCTTGCTTCAAAGAATATAATCAAAATCAAATAATATCACTCTACTCTAAATAACTTTCGATGATGCATTTTATAAGCATGCAACTTCATACTGCTTCAAAAGCCTAATACAGTTTTTTTTTCTTTATTTCCCCCTTACATGGAGAGTAAGGAAATTAAGAATAATTTGAGCTGCGATGATAATGGAAAGTTAACTTGACATTGGCCGGGTTTTATGATAAATTATGGTTGGAAAGTGTGCTTTACATTATAGAATTAGAAGGGGTAAAGTTTGAAAAATTATCTGGAACAAATCAGAAAGAAGAGGGGAATCACGCAGAATGAACTCGCTGAGATACTAAAAGTTTCAAGGCAGACGATCAGTTCTATCGAGAAAGGGAGGTACAACCCTTCAATCCTGCTGGCGTTTAAAATTGCCAGATATTTCGGTCAGACGATAGAAGAAATATTTATCTACGAGGAGGAAAAATAAATGAAGAATAGAAAAGGATTGTACATCCTACAGACATTGGCTGGAATCGCTTTGATTATCGTTGGCGGCTTTGTCTTGAACTCAGAAGAGATGAACATGGTCTCCGGACTTTTCATAGGAATCGGTTCAGCCTGTACGGCACTCGGAGTGGGCTGGTTTATCCAGTCACTGGTTATTCCCGAAGACCGTATGAAACAAATGAAAAAACAAAAGGCCGTGGAACTGGTTGACGAGCGCAGTATCAGGGTCCGGGAGAGAACTGGCTATATGACCGGTAAAATAATGGATTATGTTTTCCTCGGCTTCATTCTCATTCTGGGGTTTATGGGAGTGGACAAACTGATCATCATAATTGCGGCACTTATGCTAGTGATTAAATTTATTCTGGTCATCTGTTTTTCGAGTTATTATTTTAAAGAGATGTAACCGGAAATAATAAACAAAAAGCATCTTTGATATGTATATATTTGAGATGCTTTTTTATTTGTTAATTTGCGACTATAAAATTTTGAAGCTGGACAGATGAAAGCTGGATATATTACTATTATATGATACAATTTTTAAAGCGAATATAATTTGGAAAGAAGGTGCTTTTTTGAATACTGATATTTTTAGTAAATTTAAAGTTCCTGAAAATGAGAACTTTATATGGGTTGATTTTTATCATGAGATCGCCAAAGGGATTTTAAAATATAAAGATTCCAGGAAAGAACTTGTTGAAATGGTTATACAGGCGCATACATCTGCTGATACTTCAATAAAATTCCTTCAAACAAAAAATGGAGAATTACAAGAGTATATTGATCCGTTTACCATTATGAGTGCTTTTAATATGTCCATTAAATCTGAAGCACGAAAAAAGCTTCAGGAATCCTATGCAAAACTGTTTCATGTTTCATATGATCTTCCAAATTCGGATTTTCTCCTTCCAAACCCGATGAATTTTGCTTTGAATTTTTCAAGGGATTATGATACCCATCAAATTGACGTTTTGTGGGAATTGTTTGAAGCACTTGTAAATAAAAATGATGATGAGCATTTTAAAAATGCGATGAACAAGGTTTTGGGATTTGCTGGTGGGAAAATGGCAACAATAACTATTATCCTGTATCTTGTTTCGCCAGAGCGATTTATTTCTTTTGATAAGAACTCTTTGACTTTGATTGAATTTCTTCTGGATCAAAAAATAAAACCAAATAAGTTAAAAGCCGAAGATTATTTTAAGATTCTGGAAAATCTTCAGAGATTATATCATCAGGAAGATGCAATATTTAAAAGTAATAAAGAGGTAGTTTTAGGTGGGTATTTGAATACAGATTTGCTAAAGGAGCTGTCAAATAATACTAATGACGTTCAAAAATCAATTGAATACAGGACGCCGGATCAAATTACCGAAGAAGAATGGCGTACGATACTGGAAGATTCGAACTTCGCCAATTCAACGATCAAGGAAATATTTTCAACTTTATTAGATATGGGTGGGGAAGCTTCGGCAGGAGACATTGCAAAGAAAAATGGAGCCCAATATCAGTTTTATAATTTAACCGTTGGTGAATTTGGGAAAAAAGTCAAAGAACATTACAGAGTAAAACCAAATTTGTCTGAACCTTTTCAAGAACCAGATAAGTATAAATATTGGTGGGTGCCATTTACTGGTAAAAAGAAAGAAGATGTTAAAGGATTTATGTGGGTTTTAAGACCGGAATTGAAAAAAGCTCTGATAGAACAAAAAGAAAAAAACAGACGATATTGGCTCTATTCACCCGGAGAAGCAGCCTGTATGTGGGATGATTTCTATGAAAGAGGGATTGTTGCAATCGGATGGGATTCTATCGGCGATTTTAATCAATTTGCAAATAGAGAAGAGATAGAAGAAAAGTTGAATCAAAATCGGGAAAATGATATTAATCAAAAACATTCATCTTTTGCGGTCTGGCAATTTTATAAAGAGATGGGAATTGGTGATATTGTCTATGCTAAAAAAGGCAAGAATCAGATTATCGGTAAAGGAGTTATAGAATCAGATTATTATTATCTGCCTGAAGAAAAGCGATTTACCCATTGTAGAAAGATTAACTGGCAAAAGATAGAGGAATTTGAAATCGATTCAGCTTATATTAAAACACTGACAGATATTTCTGAAAAAAAAGAACTGATCAAAGAGATTGAAGATGGAATCTTACAGTCAAATTCAGGGAATCTAAATTATTGGTGGTTAATTGCAAAACCAAATGTTTGGAGTTTTTCCGAATTGAATATTGGCGATACGATTGATTACAGCATCTACACTGAAAAAGGAAATAAAAGGAGACGGGCGGAAAATTATCAAAATGCAGCTGTTGGGGATAGAGTGATTGGATACGAAGCAAGTCCTGTAAAATCAGTTGTGGCACTTCTCAGAATAGAGAAAAAAGATGATGAGAAGATTTATTTTAAAAAGATCAAAGATTTTGATTTAAAGATCAGTTTTAAAGAATTGAAATCTATTGCCGTACTTAAAGATATGGAATTTTTTAAATTTTTAAATGGAAGTCTGTTCAAACTTACAGAAACTGAGTTTAATAGCATCATTGATATGTCAGAAGAAGAAGCGATAAAGCCTTCAGGAATAAAGTATGAAAATGAAAAATACGATAAAAATACTTTTCTTAATCAGGTGTTTTTGACAGAGGAAGATCTTTACAGACTGAGAATGCTACTCAAAAGGAAGAAAAATATCATCCTTCAGGGACCTCCCGGTGTTGGGAAAACGTTTATGGCGAAGCGTCTTGCTTATACCTGTATGGGTGAAAAAGCAATAAATCGGATAAAAATGGTTCAATTCCATCAGAATTATACCTATGAGGGTTTTGTACAGGGATTTAAGCCAGATGGTGAGGGCTTTTCACTTGAAAAAGGTGTATTTTATAATTTCTGTGTGAAAGCAAGAAAAGATCCTGAAAATGAATACTTTTTTATCATAGATGAAATCAACAGGGGGAACATCAGTAAGATCTTTGGTGAGCTGTTGATGCTCATTGAGGCGGATAAAAGAGGGAAGGAATATCAGGTCGAACTGAGTTATTCTCATGAAGTTTTTCATGTTCCTGAAAACCTTTTTATCATAGGATTGATGAATACTGCAGACAGATCTTTGGCTTTAATTGATTATGCCCTGCGTCGCAGGTTTGCATTTTTTACTGTTGAACCGGGATTTAAAACGGAAGGATTTGATGTGTACAAAAAAAGCCTGAATTCTTCCCATTTTAATGAACTGATAGATGCGGTCATTCGGTTAAATGAAAAAATAGAAAAAGATGACTCACTTGGCGCTGACTATAAGATTGGACACAGTTATTTCTGTAATCTGGAATTAGACGATATGGCTTCAGGAAGATCGAAAGAGTTGCTGGAGATGATCGTTAAATTTGAGGTAGAGCCTCTTATCAGAGAATACTGGTTTGATCAGGATGATGTTGCAAGAGAGGAATTTGAAAAACTGATGAAAGTTCTGGAAAATTAAATGAGTGAGAGAAATTCTCATATACTGATAAAAAATATCTATTATATGCTTTGTTATGCGTTTGAATCGTTAAATCAAAGTGCCATTGACAAGGTGGCTGCGAAAGACTTTGAAAACATCTGGGATCTTATCGCCGTTATCCTGTGTCAGGGGATTAATAAACAATTAAGACGTGGATTGATTCGAGATTATGTTTCACATGAAGCCCCGCTTTCCACTGTTCGAGGGCGAATAGTGCTTGAAAACAGCATCGGCTTGAAGCTGAGAAAATCAAATCGCCTGGCGTGTGAGTTTGATGAGTATGAAGAAAACATCCTACTGAACCGGATATTGAAGAATACGGCTGAGTTGTTGATGAAAAGTGAACGGGTCAAAAAAGAGACAAGGCGAAAACTCAGGAATAATCTGACCTTTTTTCACAATGTGGATGTTTTAAATCTGAGGGATGTGAAATGGAATCGTCTGACATTTGGCAGACGTGAGAGGGAATATCAGTTGCTGATCAATATCTGTCGGCTGGTTGCGGATAATCTGCTTTTAAGTGAGGAGAAAGGGGAGTTGATCCTTCCGTCTTTTCTGATTGATCAACAATTTCATAATCTTTTTGAAAAATTTGTCTTGAATTATTTCAAGATTGAAAGAAAAGATCTCACTGCCAAATCGCAATCGATTAAATGGGATATCACAAGCGAATGTGATTCATCAACACTTCCGGGAATGTTGACGGATGTCTATTTGCAAAAGGGAAACCACCGTTTGATCATCGACACAAAATATTACTCCAAGAGTCTGTCACAGCGCTATGAAAAAAGAACAATCCATTCAAACAATCTTTATCAGATCTTTGCCTATGTGATCAACGAATCCACGCATACAGATGACAGAGTGGATGGAATGCTGCTGTATGCAAAGACAGACGAGGAGATAACACCGGATGAGCTATTCCACTTGAACGGTCATCGGTTTTGGGTAAAGACCATAGATTTGAATCGTGAATTTGATAAAAGGGAGCGTTCGATCAGGAAACAGTTGGAGAATATCGCCAATCTGCTGGATTAACCGTCAACCCCTTAGTCCCTCCAAATCCATACTCTAATCTTCCCGCCAAAATTATCTCAGGGACAAAATCCATACATCTTTTAAACACAACTGAAGTTAACGCTGGCTATCCTGTTTCTATAAGGTTCAAACATCCTCATCCAGCAATTTAATTTTATGAATATCAACCGCTGTAACAGTCTCTGTGGTTTCAAAAACTCTCTGTCATCCATTTTGCAATAAAGCCTCAACCTTTTTCCCATCCACTCCAAGTGAAACTTTGAGAATATTCGTATACCCCTCGGATTCCAGCTCTGTTGTGTACGCCTTCTCTTCAATCTGAGCCATGCCATCTGATGCCTTTTCAACGGATGTTTTTATTTCGATGATGGCACTGAAATTATGCTTGTCTTTTGCCTTGAGCAGAATATCGTATCTGCCATGACCACTTTCTCGCTTGGATGTGATCCAATAGTCTTCCGTCAAATGGGTGAACATCCCAAGCAGGAGCATATGATAGTGTTTTTCGGTTACAGTTGTATTTTCCGCTTTTCAATGTGTATGATTCCGCTTTTAAATAACCACTGAAAAGGAAAAGTGTCCAGATACTTTCAGACCTTGTTTGTAAATCTCTCAACGCGGCTGAATCATCGATGATTTCATTAAATAGATTTTCCCGAGACGTCTCGGACGCTTAATTAGTACAATGTCAGCCGGTTCTCTGTAGATATCCGAGATAAAACCGGATGTATCTATAAAGTAATAATTGTTCTCGATTAACTTTTTAAAATCACTGATGCCTATGGGGAGTCTTTTCATTTGCATTACCTTTATGCGTGAATCCATTATAAACACTTCCATTATAACCCGTCTCGCTATGGAAAATCAAAGTCACCCGTTAAAACCATCATCCTGTAAAATTATTCGATTATGTTTCCATAAAAAGAATGGGAACGATAAAAAGTTTCGGAAAATTAAGATTTGTGATAAAATAGATTAATTAAACGTGTCATCGTATGATCGAAGTCTTTATTAAAAAGAATTATGTTAAAAAAATAAAAATGATGGGGGATCCAAGAGAATTGATTTAACCAGATGTACAAATTAAGGTTTTTTTTGTAATAAAAAACTTCGAAAAAAATTTATCCCTTAATCAAAAATGAACGAAAAAAATGGTTAAAATTTATGAATGGGAAGTGTCGGAAAAGATGAAATATCGCATGTCATACGTCCTCGGTGGACTCTTTTACACGGAAACGCTGAAAATTTTCAAGGTCTATTCAGAAGAAGGAAACTGGCCGGCAACAAGAGAACGGGTCTTGAGTGAAAACCGATTGAACGCCAACATGAAACGCAGCGCAAAGCGAATCTATCAAGAGATCGAACTCCGGCTGAAAACGCTGACGAAAGAAGAGCTGACCCTGCTCGAAAGGGGAACGGCGGAGGAAAAGAGACAACTCCTCTGGCTTGCCTGCTGCAAGAGCTATCGTTTCCTGTACGAATTGACGAGCGAATTGATCAACGAAAAGCGGCTCACCGGTGAAACCGTGTTGGCCTGTTCGGACTACGAGGCGTTCTACACCCAAAAGGCCATGGGAAGCGAAGCCCTTCAAAACCTCACAGCTTCAACGCGACAAAAACTGAGAAGCGTTGCCTTTCGAATCCTGCGGGAGGCGGACATCCTCAATCAACGCAAAGAAATCCTGCCGCAACTGCTGACCCCGGAGCTTGAAGCGGTTATCAAGGCGGATGATCCCGCATTGCTGAAAATTTACCCATAGAAAGAAGTGATGAGATGAACAGACAACAACGATTTGAGTACTTATACAAACGACTGAGCGACAAGGCCTTTATAAACCGTACACAGACGGGCGACGAACTCCCCTTTTACATCTGTCCCTATCAGCCGTCGGAAAAATTTGCCCTCATCGAAGACACGGTACTGCTCAAGAAAAAACTCGAAGAGGCGCATATACGGGTACTGGAATTTGACCTGTTTGAGATGACGGTGGAACAATGCCGGGAAAATGACATATGGGATCTACTGAAAAATGGTGAGATCGAACTCTCAAAAGAAGAATTAAAAGAGACCTTTCAAAACATCATGGCACCGGATGATATCCTAAAAACACTCATTTCTCAAACGACTGCAAACGTGCCGCATGACATGATATTCATCACGGGAGTTGGGGAAGTCTTCCCCTATTTACGAACCCATGCCGTTCTGAACAATCTGCAAAGCATCCTGAGTACAAAACCGGTAATCATCTTTTTCCCCGGTGAATACCAATACGATCCCGTACGGGGCAGCACACTTGATCTGTTTGGCAGAATGCACAACGACAGATTTTACAGGGCCTTCAACCTGTACGAACATTAAAAAGAGGTGAAAGAATGATCATCGAACAACTGTTTAAAAAACCGATTACAAGGGAAATAGATCCCGTTATAGATGCGACAAACGAGGCAAAACTAACCAAAGAGCTGGAAGAATACGTCATTACGGAAGAAATTGCCAACAACCTCCACGATTTTCTTGAGGCATACACGGGCCCGGCGGGTGAAAACGGCGTGTGGATATCCGGTTTCTTCGGCTCCGGTAAATCCCATCTCCTGAAAATCCTCTCCGCCGTCCTCGAACAGAAACGGGTGGACGGACAACGGGCGGACAAACTGTTTATCGAAAAGGCAACGACGCATCCCATGCTGAAAGGCAAACTCGACAAGGTATCTGAAATCCCGTCGGAGAGCATCCTCTTCAACATCGATCACAACGCCAACAACATCAGCAAAGACGACAACGACGCCGTCCTCGCCGTCTTCCTGAAGATGTTCGACGATCATTGTGGTTACTTCGGCAATCAGCCCTATATCGCAAATTTTGAGAGAGATTTGGACAAAGGCGGTTTATTCGAAGCGTTCAAAGAAACCGTTAAAGCATTAACCCGAAAAGACTGGGGACAGGTTAGAAGAACACCGCATATCTTCGTCAAACAGATAGATGCGGCATTCAACACCGTAACGGGTCAACAGGTCAGCAAGATACTCAAAGAATACAAAGAAACATTTACCCTCTCCATCAAAGACTTCGGGAGACTGGTTAAAGAATACATCGACCAAAAAGACAAAGAACAGCCGGGATTCCGCTTAAACTTCTTCGTGGATGAAGTCGGACAATTCGTCGCCGAACGGATCGACCTCATGACC
>Ga0116163_1001673_pt1 | contig 13497 bp, 13 predicted proteins | sample AD_UKC107_MetaG_FD_89889 | JGI IMG/M metagenome (GOLD analysis project Ga0116163, IMG submission 89889) | Active sludge microbial communities of municipal wastewater-treating anaerobic digesters from Hong Kong - AD_UKC107_MetaG | ecosystem: Engineered > Bioreactor > Anaerobic > Digestate...
CACGACACGCGCGACGAGCTGTGCCTGGCCAGCGAGATGATGCTCAAAACCCTGTCGCAAACCGCGCCCGCGCGCTTCCGCTTTGTCCTCAGGCACTCCCGCTTCTTCTTTCCCATGCTGCGGGTGCGCTGGCACGGCCGGGCGATTATGGCGCAGTTCTTCAAAAGCCAGTTAACCATTACGGACATCCACACCAAGGGGGAGGCCTCGCGGCCTCCGGCCTCGGCATCGCTTGGGTTTTCGCTGACGACGGTGCCGGGCAAGCGCAAGCTGAGCTGGTGGCAGGCGCGACTTTTGAAAAACACCTGCCGCAGCGGCGGCAGGCTGACCGTGACCATTGCAAACGAGCACTCCACCCAAAGCGGCGTGGATCACCCCGCCTGGGACGCGCTGGAGACCGCTATCGAAATCCTGTTCGACCGGGTGGTGATCGCGCCTTGCCTGTCGCCCCACGTAACTGACGGGCGCTTTTACGCGCCGCTCAAGGGCAACGTATACCGCTTTTCACCCTTCCTGCTCACGGCGCAGCAGGCCCTGCGCGGCGAATGCAGCGCCGACGACAGCGCCCTGCAGGTGGCCGTGCAGTTTTTCCGGCAGATGCTATCGGTATAATCTGCCGCGCCGGGCGCAGGCCGTCGCCCGCAACCCTTTGTTCAACGTATGAAAGGAGCACCCCATGCAGAAAAAAGGTTCCATCAAAAAGGATTTTCTCACCGGGCTTGTCCTGCTGCTCCCGATTGCAATATCCGTTTGGGTATTGATCCAGCTCTTCACATGGGCTGATTCCATCTTGGGAGACGTGCTGTACGAGTATCTGGGGAGGCGGATTCCCGGTCTTGGCATTGTCGTTACCCTTCTTCTGATCTATCTCATCGGCGTGTTCTCCGGCAGGCTGATCGGGAAAAGCATCGCCCACAAGGTGGAGTCGATTCTCGAAAAAACCCCCATCCTCAAGGGGATTTACAAGCCGCTGAAAAATATCTTCAGCAAGTTTTCAGATACCGGCAAAAGCAACTTCAAGCAGGTTGTTTTGGTGGATTTCCCAAACACCAAGGGCAAGAGCATCGGCTTTGTCACCAATACCCATATCTCGCTGGATGAAAGCGAGAAAATCTGCGTGTTTGTGCCAACGTCGCCAAACCCGACCATGGGGTTTTTGATGCTGTACGACAGGGATGACGTAACGGCTGTCGATATCACCGTAGAGCAGGGGCTAAGCATGGTGCTTTCGATTGGAAGCTCGTACGACGGCGCCATGCACGCTGCCAATATCATCAAGCAAGCCGTGCCGCCGCCGGACGCGCAAGCCGACGGTATCCAACCCGCAGAAGAATAAAACCGCAAAGGCGTATACATTCCGTAGTCCGTGGCACAAGGAGGTTCTCGCTTGATCGGCTTCATCTACCTGCTGTTCTTCCTCGCCGGGGGCATAATGATCGCGCGCTTCCTGCTGCCCGGGCGGCGGGCGGTGATCCGCTGGTACCTGGGCGCGGCGTTTGGGCTGATGCTTTTGCTGTGGCTGCCCGCGCTGTGGGCCTACGCGGTTCGCTTTTCCATTCTGGCGCACGGACTTGCGGCGGGCACGCTTGGGCTGCTTGTGCTGGGCGCGTATATTTGGCGGGATTCCGCCCAGCCGCTCAGGGTCTCCGAACGGGACAAGCAGGACCTGAAGCTGCTGCTGTTTATCGCCCTGCCGCTGACGCTGCTGGCGGCGTATCTGGAGTATACGCACTCCATCCGCCCGGCGGCGGACGGCAGCTACCACGTGGGGCAGAGCACCTACGGGGATCTGTCGCTGCATCTGGCGATTACCACCTCGGCGGTCAACGCGAGCTTTCCGCTGCAAAACAACCTGCTGCTGGGCGCGGCGCTGGCCTACCCCTACCTGTCCGATACCGTTGCGACCAGCCTGTATATGCTGGGGTTCTCGCTGCCCATGGCGATGGCGTTCACAGGCACGTTATTTTGCGCGTTCGCGTTCTCCGGCTATGTGCTACTGGCCTCGGAGCTGTGCAAAAGGCGCGGCGCGGCGGCGCTTGCCGTGCTGCTGCTTTTTTTAAACGGCGGGCTTGGGTTTTTCTATACGCTGTCCGGCACGGTGGAAAACGGCGTGAAGACCACCGTGTGGGACAATCTACATACCGTGATGACCGGCTATTACAAAACCCCCACCAACCAGCCCGACCCCTATAACCTGCGCTGGGTGAACATCATCTGCGATATGCTCGTGCCGCAGCGCAGCTTCGCGGGCGGCTGGGCGATGCTGATGCCAATCCTTTTGCTGATCCTCCCGCCACTTGCGAAGAGGCGCCGCGCGCCCATGCGCGAGATGGCGCTCGCGGGCGTCATGGCGGGCGGACTGCCGCTTTTGCACACGCACAGCTTTCTGGCGCTGGGGCTTGCCAGCATCGGCTTTTGCGGCTATGCCGTACTGGAAGCGCCCAAAGGCGAGAAGCTTACGGCGTTCAAGCCATTCCTTTGGTTCGGCGGCATTGCCGTCATCCTCGCGCTGCCGCAGCTGGTGCCGCTGGCGTTTGCGCAGGCAACCGGCTCGGATCACTTTCTGCGCTTCCAGTTCAACTGGTGCAACAACCGGGGCGGGGCCGGGCTGGTGGAACCGTACTTCTGGTTCTACATCAAAAATATCGGCATCCCCTATCTGTTGATTATCCTCGCGCTGTTCCAGAGAAAAAAGGAAAACCCAGACGCGATACGCCAGTACCGCTTCATCGCCGCAGGCGCGTTTTTCATCCTGCTGGTGGCGGAGTTCATTTTGTTCCAGCCCAATGAATACGACAACAACAAGCTGATTTACGTCTGGTTCCTGCTGTGCCTGCCCATGGCCGCCGATTACCTGATCACCCTTTACGAAAAGCTCAGGGGCCTGGGCGGGCGGCGTGTGCTGGCGGTGCTCGTGCTGATCGTCTGCTTTCTCTCGGCGGGGCTGACCGTAGCGCGCGAGGTGGTCAGCGATTATCAGGCATATACCAAGGAGGATGTCACGGCGGCCGCGTTCATCCGCGACAACACCCCGGAGCACAGCGTATTTGTGACCGGAACGCAGCATTTGAACCCCGCCGCATCGCTGGCCGGGCGCACCATCGTGTGCGGCACCGACCTGTACCTGTACTTCCACGGCTATTCCACCGCCGACCGGAAACGCGCCGTGACCGCGTTTTACCAAAGCCCGGCGGAAACCCTTTCATTCCTTGCGGAATATGGCGTTGACTATGTGTACGTCAGCAGCTGGGAGCGCTCGTCCTACAGTGTGGACGAGGCGGCGCTGGACGCGCTGTTCCCCCGCGTGTATGAAAGCCAAAGCGGCGGCACCGTCATCTGGGACGTCGGAGATGTGCGGCCATGAACCGCTTTTTGCGCTACTCCCTGCAAAACGGGCGCAAGATCCGCGTGATGTTCCTGCTGGGCGGCGCGATTGTGCAGAAAAACGCCGTCGTTCTCGCGCTGGATGAAACCAGCGCGACCCTGCGCTTATCCGCCAAAAAAGAACCGATCTCCGTTGCGCTACAGGATATTTTAAGCTGCGATTACGCCCGCGGTGATCACGGGGAGGACTAATACCCCGTGCGGAACGGCAGCCTGTATACCTATGCCGCTCCATATCGCCGCGATTTACTTCACCATCAAAAAGTGCTACGATACACATATTCCATCATCTTCCACAGATTCTAGGAGTTGATGCGGCTATGATGAAAAAATACAGGCAGGAAGAGGCGTTTGCCACCCCGCAGGATGCGGGTCAAAAAGAGTACAACCGACTGATTCTGTCAAAAATCGAGCACAGCCTGAACATCATTATCCCTGTGACCATTCCGCTGGTCCTGCTGATGGTGATCAACGATTATCTCCGCAGCAACAGCATCATCATGTATATAGATCTTGCCATCACGGTGTCGATGGTCTTATTGACCGTATTTCGCAAACGAATCGGCAACAAAATCAAAATCACGTTCATGGCCCTGCTCACCATTGTTGCCGGGTTTACGTCGCTTGTCGTTTCCGGGTATGCCGGTGCCGGGTTTTTAACACTGCTGATCGGCAGCATGCTCATCACCGGGTTTTTGTCCAAGCGAAGCTCTATTCTCTATGCGCTGCTGCTGTCCGGCGGCGCGGCCGTTTTTATCGGGCTGGTGCGCTTTGGGGTAATCGCCTACGACATCAGCAGCCCAAAGTTTAACCCCAACGTGATTCCAAGCTGGATTAACCTGCTGATCGTTTTTATCATCAGCCTTTTGATTCTGATCGTGATTATCAATGTGATCAAAAAATACTTCGGCATGAGCCTGAGCAAGACCGAGGAACAGCTCAAGGTGATCGACAAGCTGGCCTTTTATGACTCCCTGACGGGGCTGCCCAACAAAAACAAGCTCCTGACCGAAAACGACCGGCTTGCCGGAAACGCCGGGATACTGGCCCTGTTCAGCCTTGACGGCTACAGCCTGATCAATTCCATCTACGGCGAAGACGTGACGAATGAAATCATCCTTGGAATCAGCGAGCTGCTGGTGGCCCGAAAGGATCAGTTCCTGCAGTATGCCAGAACCGATGCCAACGAGTTTGCCTTTGTGTGGAAAAAGGAGCGAATGGATGAATTCCTGCCCTTTGTGCAGCAATCCATCGATGCGGTGCAAAAGCACGCAAGGCTCACCAAATGGAAACGGGGCATCCATATCCATTTGGGATATTTTGAGTGCTCAAAATCAGGCGGCAGCTTTCTGGAGGCCTATCAAAAAGCAAAGATTGCGCTGCAGGATGCCTCGGCCAACCATGCTCTTCTACCGGTGAAATATGATGAAACCATGGAAGCCCGCATCCGGGCGGAGTACGATTTCCGGCAGATGGTGGACGACGCCATTGTAAGCCAGGCGTTTACCGTGGTCTATCAGGAAAAGGTCGACAGCGAAAGCCACCGGGTTGTGGGCGTCGAGGCCTTATCCCGCTGGAACAGCAAAGAGCTCGGGCCGGTTTCCCCTGGCAGATTTATCCCGGTGATCGAAAAATCGACGCTGTATTCCGTGTTTGGCAACCAGGTGATCCGCAGGGTGCTGGACGACTATCCAACACTGCGCGAGACCTACGGTCCGGACATCAAGGTCTCCATCAACGTCTCTCCCCAGTACCTGCAAAGCCAGGATTTTATCAGCTACATTTCCGATCCCGACAACCTGGGGCAGGCCAGGCCTGAAAACATTATGTTTGAGATCACCGAAGAAATGCTGATTGACAACATCGATAATGCGCTGACCGTGGTGAAAGATATCAAAAAACTAGGCTTCCAGATCTCGCTGGATGATTTCGGATCCGGGTATTCGTCCCTGAGTTATCTGTCAAGGCTGCTCTTTGACGAGGTCAAGATTGACCGCTCGTTTATCGATCAGATCACAACCGATTCCAGAATCTTAAAGATTATCGAAATCATTGCCTCCCTGAAGGATGTCTACAGCTTCGCCGTGGTTGCCGAGGGCGTGGAAACGCAGGAGCAGTACGATCTTCTCAAAAGCATCGGCCATTTCATCATTCAGGGGTATTATTTTGCAAAGCCGAAAACGCTTACATAGCGGTCCTTCCCCCGCAGACCGGTCTTCCGGGGCTGTTTTCATCTGCCCGCTTGCCGCCGCAACCGCTGGTTGCGCATTTGCCTGTATACGTGAACGCCGGTTGGTTGCCGCAGACCAAAAAAACCGTATACTGAAAATCGCATCGATGCAAACAGAGGCCTCTGCAACAAAACGGAGGAAAGTATCATGAATCACTTTTCAGGCAATCTGCAAATACTGCGCAAAGCAAACGGCAATCTCTCCCAGGAGGCGCTGGCAGACAAACTCACTGTGTCCCGCCAGACCATATCCAAGTGGGAGTCCGGCGCCGCCTACCCGGAGGTGGACAAGCTCGTCGCGCTGGCGGAGTTCTTTCACGTTTCGCTCGACCAGCTCCTGCTCAAAGACCTGAACAAAGCCCCCGAAGCCTATTCGCCCGTGGAGATCGTGAAGCTGAATCGCTTCCGCATGGCGCAGTACGTGGTGATCTCCGGCGAGCCGGAGGACGACAGCATCGCCCACATGCAGAAATGGGCAAAGCAAAACGGGCTGGAGGGCGCGACCATGATCGGCTGCGACGTGCCGATGCTCACCATCGAGCAGAAAACCGTATACGGTCTGCGGGGTTACCTGTCCGCCGTGGTGCTGCCCGATAGCTTTACCGCGAAATGCCAGGGCGTGCGCGAGAGCTGGCAGGATACCGCCAAGTACGCGCGCATCACCGTGCGCGATCCCTTCCGCGCCCCGTTTGACCTGATCCCCGGCGCGTACAAGACCATCCAGAAGTATATAGAGGACAAGGCCATCCGCCACGGGACGCCCGAAGGGCAGCTCAGCTGCTTTGAGCATGTGTACACAAAGGACGGCACAGAGCACATGGATATCTACATCATGGTCGATATGCTCACCCCGGGCGGGGAAACGATTACGCTATAACGCAAAAACAGGCGGGGCTCCCCCGCCTGTTTTTGTGTTGTCTGCGCAATGAGCGTCGTACAATTCGTTTTGTTACAGCGGCGCACGCATCGTAATCCCGCAAGGCAGGGAAAGCGGAAACATACGTGGAACACCTACGCGGAAGATACGGGAACTTTTTCGCAAGGAGAACGCCATGCACAAGCTCAAAGCCCTGTACCGGGAAAAGCAAGACGACCTATGGGAGCTTATCCGCTATGTGATCGCGGGTGCGCTCACCACGGCGGTGTCGCTTATGATCTCCTACGGCCTGTATTTTGTGCTGGCGGCGGGAAGCGCTCCGGACATGCCGCAAGGAGAGGCCTTTGCATGGGTGGTAGACGTCATCAATCTGGCGACCACCGCGCAGGTGACCATCGCCAATATCGTTTCCTGGATTGTGGCGGTGATCTTTGCCTTCTGGCTCAACCGGGGCATGGTGTTCCGCGTCAGCTACAGCAGCCAAAAAGCCCGCTTTACGGCTTTTTTGCAGTTTGTCTCCGCGCGCATACTCACCCTGCTATTGTTAGAGCTGGGTCTGGCGGCGCTGCTCAGCGTGCTGGGAATGCCCAACATCATCGCCCGCGTGCTTGTGCTTGTTTTGGTGATCGTCTTTAACTACATCGCCAGCAAATTCTGGATTTTCAAGAAGAATGACCCCACAAAAACCGAACCTTGATTTCATTTCCTTTTTACATTCATCTTTCCATTGGTTCAAAATTGCGGTATACTGAAAGCGCAGGTTTGATTATCGTGATTGCAAAGGAGCAACATCATGCCAAACACCGGCAAAAAGCCAAGCGAGGAATTTACTTCGGCCCCCTACGGACCGCTTGGGCTCATCGTGATGCCCGGCTGCGAAGAGATGGGGGCCAAAATCAACAACTACCTGATGCGCTGGCGCGACCAGAACGAGGCGATGGAGGGCACCAACATTCCGCTTCGGGGCGAGCTTGGCGCAGACCGCGAGAACTTTCTGATCGACATTGCCTGCCCCCGGTTTTCCACAGGGGAAGGCAAGGGAATGATCAAATCCACGGTGCGCGGCTACGATATCTTCATTGTTTCGGATATCGGCGCCTACAACGTAACCTACGACCTGTACGGCTCGCCCGAACGCATGTCCCCCGACGACCACTACCAGGACCTCAAACGCATCATTGCCGCCATCGGCGGCCGCGCCAAACGCATCAATATCATCATGCCCATGCTCTACGAAGCCCGGCAGCACCGCCGCACCAGCCGCGAAAGCCTGGATTGCGCGCTGGCCCTGCAGGAACTCCAGAACATGGGCGTGACCAATATTGTAACCTTTGACGCCCACGACCCCCGCGTACAGAACGCCGTTCCGCTGATCGGGTTTGATTCGGTCAAGCCCTCGTATCAGATTTTGAAGGCGCTCATGCGCGAGCAGAAGGACCTGTGGCTGGACAAGCGCCACATGATGATCGTCTCTCCGGATGAGGGCGCCATCGACCGCAACATCTTCTATTCCTCGGTGCTGGGGCTGGATATGGGGATGTTCTACAAGCGGCGCGACTATACCAAAATCATCAACGGCCGCAACCCCATTGTGGCCCACGAATACCTGGGCGACAGCGTGGAGGGCAAGGACATTTTCGTCTCCGACGATATTCTGTCCTCCGGCGAGAGCATTTTGGACCTCGCCAAGGAGCTGAAAAAACGCGACGCGGGCCGCATTTACGCCGCCGCGACCTTCCCCCTGTTTACCGCGGGGCTTGAGGAGTACAACCAGGCGTACGAGGACGGCATCATCACGCGTGTGATCTCCACCAACCTTACCTACACGCGCCCGGAGCTCAAAGCCGCACCCTGGTTTTTACAGGCGGATATGAGCAAGTTCATCTCCTACATCATCGCCTCCATCAACCACGACCGCAGCATCAGCCAGCTGTTAAACCCCTACGACCGCATCCGCAAGCTGGTGGAAAGCTACCAGGCCGAGCAGGCCCGAAACGGCATCCGGCTGGCGTAAGCAACAGTCACCCGGCCGGGCGATAGACCCGCAACCAAAAGGCCGCGCGCTGCGCGGCCTTTTGGTTGCGGGTCGTTGTTTTATGTGGCTTATTTCATTGCACGGTATCCCGATACGCCCGCAACTCGTTATAAAAACTATAGTCGTCGTTCGCATTGGGGGCGGTCGGCTCGCCGAAAAGCAGGTCGACCAGATAGCGCGGCGTTTTGCCGCCGGTCGCCATGGCCTTCACGCAGGCAACGCAGTACACGCAGACATCCTCACAGGGCATTTCGTCGGCGCGGGCCTTCATCGCTGCGTAAATCTCGGGGATGGGCTTCTTTGGATAGGCGCTGTCGCCGCAGCAGCGCTGGTTCTCTTTGCTATGGGCGGGTTCCGCTGCGGTCAGGTTCATTTTTGCAAGCAGCGTGCGGACGGCCTCGTGCAGCCTGGGCTCGCCGCGCGTGGGGCAGGCGTCGTGGATGGCGATGGGCATGCCGCCGTAATTTGGAAAGGGAAAGGCGTCGCAGTCCGCCAGCACCTCCCACAGCGAAACTGTGGAGATGCCCTCCTGCTCCTCCTGGAAGCGGCGGTTGCAGCCGGGGCAGGTGTTGATCACAATTGTCCCCTCCGCCAGGGTATGGGGCACACGGCAGCAACCATCGTACAGGGGCATATCGCCCAGGTATTCGCATAAGAACGCATGCACCTTTTCCGCCAGGTGGGGTTTGTAGTCCGTCAGCGCGCAGCCGGGAGCGTAAGCATAGCTCATCGGGTGTCCTCGTTCCTGTGAAAATTCGATTCCAGTTCCAAAAGCCGCCGCTTCATCGGCAGTCCGGCGGCGTAGCCCGTCAGCGCGCCGTTCGCGCCCACCACGCGATGGCAGGGGATCAGCACGGCAATGGGATTGTGGTGGTTTGCCATGCCCACCGCCCGGGCGGCCGTGGGGCGGCCGATGCGCTGCGCCAGCTGACCATAGGTCGCCGTTTCGCCGTAGGGGATTTTCAGGAGTTCCTCCCAGACCCGCCGCTGAAACGGCGTTCCGGCAGGGCGCAGCGGCACGGTGAACGCTTGCCGAAGGCCCTTTAAATACTCCACGAACTGTTCGGCAGCCAGATCCGTCAGCCCGGAGGCCCGCAACGGCATGCCGGACGGCGCAGCGCCAAAGAACAGGCGGGTCACAGCGCCCTCATTCGCGGCGACTGTGACCGGACCAAGCGGCGTTTGGTACACCTGTGCCATCCCCGCCGCCTGTATGCCGGAGCGCATCGCCCGCCGGTACGCGGCGGGCGGCATCTCCACCGCCTTGCCAAACAGGGCATAGAACGCCGATAGGCTTTCAAACCCCAGCGATAGGGCGATATCCAGAACCGTCTCGTCGGTTTCGCACAGCCGAAGCTTAGCCTGGGCAATGCGCAGGCTGTCGGCATACGCGCCGGGGGTTGTGTGATACGATTCCTTGAAGATTTCTATGGCGCGCCGGGGGCTGACGCCCAGCTGCTTCAGGGCTTCAAACATGACCGCCTTTTGCGCAAACCCGTCGTCGATGACGGTCTTCATTGTCCGCGCCAGCTCCTGCACTGGCTGGTACTCCTTGAGGTCGGGGCGGCAGCGCTTGCAGGGGCGGTACCCCGCCTGCGCGGCGGCCTGCGGCGAGGCAAAAAACACCATGTTTTCGGGCCTGGGGCTGCGTGACACGCACGACGGGCGGCAATAGATGCCCGTGGATTTCACCCCGTACCAAAATACACCGTCGAAGCTTGCGTCGTTGGCAAGCGCCGCGCGCGTCATTGCCTCGTTCGTCATCAGGACCCCGCCTTTCCAAACCTGGTAGGGTCTAAGCATAGCACGGTTCCAAATGCAATTCTTTCTGTGCAGGGACGCGCCATTCGTTCAGCCGTTTTCAGAGCGGATATACGCGGCCTGTTCATCCGTCAGGGTGTCGATGGCAACGCCGAGGGTTTTGAGCTTCAGGGCGGCCACGGCGCTGTCAATCGCGTCGGGCACGGGGTATACGCCGGGCGTCAGCGCGTCGCTGTGCATTGCGACGTGCTCCAGGCACAGCGCCTGCAGCGCAAAGCTGATATCCATAATCTCGGCGGGGTGGCCGTCGCCTGCCGCGAGGTTGACGAGCTTTCCCTCCGCCAGCAGATAGACGGTTTTGGTGTCGCCTTCCGGCAGGTCGAAGCTCAGGGCTTCGATGTTCTCGCGCACGTCTTCGATTCGCGTGGCTTCCCTTTTGAGCTTCGCAACGGCGACCTCCACGTTGAAGTGCCCGGCGTTGCACAGCACCGCGCCCTCCTTGATATCCTTCATATGCGCGGGCGTGATAATATCCTTGCAGCCGGTAACGGTGATGAAAATGTCTCCAGTTTTCACAGCCTGCGCCATCGGCAGCACCGTAAACCCGTCCATCACGGCCTCCACAGCCTTCACGGGATCGACCTCGGTGATCACCACCTGCGCGCCCAGCCCCTTGGCCCGCATGCTCACGCCCTTGCCGCACCAGCCGTAGCCCGCGACCACCACGGTTTTCCCGGCGACGACCAGGTTGGTGGTGCGGTCGATGCCGTCCCACACGGATTGACCGGTGCCGTAGCGGTTGTCAAAAAAGCTTTTCATCTTTGCGTCGTTGACGCTGACCATGGGAAAGCCGAGCGTTCCGTTTGCCGCCCGCGCGCGCAGGCGCATGACGCCGGTGGTGGTCTCCTCCCCGCCGCCCAAAAGATTTTCGGCCAGGTCGGGGCGCTCGTCGCAGAGGATTTGGGTCAAGTCGCCCCCATCGTCCAGAATCAGGTGCGGCTTGCAGGAAAGGGTCTGGATGAGGTGGTCGTGGTACTCCGCGTCGGTCGCCGCATGCCAGGCGAACACGTTCACACCCTGCGTCGCAAGCCCTGCGGCAACGTCGTCCTGGGTGGACAGGGTATTGCAGCCAGTCGCGTTGACCTCCGCCCCGCCCGCCTTGAACAGCAGCGCAAGCCGTGCGGTTTTGGCCTCCATATGAACGGACATGGCCACCCGCAGGCCCTGAAAGGGTTTCTCTTCGACAAAACGCGTTTCCAGCTCGTGCAAAATGGGCATATGGCCCTTCGCCCATTCGATTTTCTGAAGCCCCTTTGGCGCAAGCGCGGCATTTCTGATGATGGAACTCATAATTTCCTCCAAATATCGGCTGTCCCGATCCGTAAGTTGTGGTACAATTTATTGTAATCGGTTCCGGGAGGTGTTGCAAGTGACGGTTCAAAAGGCAAGCGGCGTAAAATGGACAGATCTGGGCAGCGGCGTCAGGCGCAGGGTGCTGGCGCACACAAAAGACATTATGGTGGTGGAGGTCGCCTTTGACAAGGGCGGCGTAGGCTCGCCCCACAGCCACCCGCACGCACAGTGCACCTACGTGCAGTCCGGCACGTTCGTGTTTACCGGCGGCAGTGAAAACTATACCGTATCGGCAGGCGACAGCCTGGCCTTTGAGCGCAACGAAACCCACGGCTGTGTTTGCACTGCCGAGGGTACGCTGATCGATGTGTTCTCCCCGCAAAGGGAAGATTTTCTGTCATGATCGGGTATGAATCGGCCGGGCAAGGAAACGCGCTGGTGTTCCTCCACGGCGCGCTGGTCGACCGCCGGATGTGGCGGGCACAGGCGGATGCGTTTTCCGACAGGTACAGGGTCGTCTGTGTGGATCTGCCGGGGCACGGCGAATCCGCCGGTATGCCTGTGCAAAGCGTGAAAGCAATGGCAGAAACCGTCATTGCGCTGCTGGATTCGCTCTCCATCGACCGTTTCCTTTTGTGCGGGCATTCCCTTGGCGGGATGGTCGCCCAGGAGATCACGCTGCGGTATCCGGGGCGTGTGCGCGGATTGATTCTGGCGGAGTCATCGTTTGGCACCGCTTCATCGCTGGCAGAGCGCCTTGGCACCGCCTCCACGCGCATGATGCTCCGGCTGATGACGCAAAAGCAGCTCGTCCGCCTGTCCGCGACCTCCTACGGAAAACTTCATCCGGCAGTCAAAGCCTATATTGAAGCGGCCATGGGTGCTTATGACATACAGACCTCACGGGCGGTGATGGGCGCTGCGCTTGAGTACTCGTCCAGGGACGGGCTGGGGGACATCCGCTGCCCCGTGCTGATCCTCGCTGCCGCCTGCAATCGGCAAACGCACCGGCAGGCGCGGCAGTTTACAAAGCTGATTCATGGCGCGGAGATGGAGATGATCCCAAACGCGCTCCATCTGCTGAATCTGGATCAGCCCGCCGCGTTTAACGAAACGGTTGCGCGCTTTCTGGGAAAACACGAGCTGACCTGATGCTCCAAATAATCATCCACCGGCATAGCCGGTGGTTTTTCACATGCGGGCATAGCCCTAGAATACCAGCCACGTCTCACGTGACGTTGGTACGACCTGACACTTGCTAATGAATTGTTACCTGCCACCCGTTAACGGGTTATCATAGTTAGCTGTTCTCCTGCCTGGTCTTCTCGTAGCTGGTTCTTGATATACTCCTCGATCTTCTTTGCATTCTTTCCCACTGTATCTACATAATATCCTCTACACCAAAATTCTCGGTTTCTATATTTGTATTGCAGTGACGGATATTTTTCATAGATCATTATGCTACTCTTGCCTTTCAGAAATCCCATGAAACTTGATACGGATACTTTTGGGGGAATTTCCAGTAGCATATGAACGTGGTCCGGGCATATCTCTGCCTCTACTATCTTCACTCCTTTCCAGTCACACAATCTCCTGAGTATTTCTCCTATTTCTCTTTTCTTCTCTCCAAAGAATACTTTCCTACGATACTTGGGTGCAAACACGACATGGTATTTGCAATTCCATTTTGTGTGCGCTAAACTATTGATGTCACTCACGCCTGTGATGACCTCCTTTTGCTTTGTTGCAGTTGTCAGGCCGCATCTTAGTTTAGCAAAAGGAGTTTCTCGTTATCATTATCGGCAAAAGCCTTTTTTGGAACCACTGGCCTAGCCAGTGGTTTTCTAAATACAAAAA
>Ga0116163_1001675_pt1 | contig 13480 bp, 9 predicted proteins | sample AD_UKC107_MetaG_FD_89889 | JGI IMG/M metagenome (GOLD analysis project Ga0116163, IMG submission 89889) | Active sludge microbial communities of municipal wastewater-treating anaerobic digesters from Hong Kong - AD_UKC107_MetaG | ecosystem: Engineered > Bioreactor > Anaerobic > Digestate | place...
ATCCACTATCCGGGCATCAGGGAGCTTGCTGAGTATGGCGCCTTTTACCACACCGGCATAATGGTCCCTGGGGCCCCAGTCGGTAGTAAGTGTAATGATTTTTACCTGTGCCATATTTATTTCATTATCTTCAGGCTGATGTAACGCTTACCGGTCCCTGAACAAAAATCAATTCTTTTCAATTTTCAATGATTGATGCATAAATATGGCTGAGCATAAGCTTCAATCACAATTCGTCTTCAGCACATCAGCGCCTATGATATGCACCCTTTATCCTGACTGCTTTTAAAGATGAACCATTGCAAAATTACATTATCTCTTTATTAAACCAAGTGGTTTAGCCACGAATTCTGCATGCGGATTTCTCAGGTCCGGGAACCCGGATCTTGGGGTGCTTGCATAACTTTATTTAATTCTTTTAATAATTTTGTGCCAAAACCGGTATGATAAAACACATTGTATTCTTCAGGTTATTGCCCGGATTACGGGAAGCGGGTGACTTTGGTCTGCTGGAGGAAGTCAGCTACCAGCTTGGGTTGCTTCCGGCGATTATTCCCGGCATTTTAAATTACGAGATCCACCTGAATATTGTAGCGGATCCGAAAGCCGCTGATCTTGTCCTGGTAAGTGAATTTTCTGATATGGACGCCCTGAAGGCATATCAGGTACACCCGGCTCATCTCGCATTTGTGGAATGGAACCGGAACAAATGCCCCAAAATGGCCGTTGCCGATTATGAATGTTGATAACCTCCTGAATTTGCCACTATTGTGCCCTATTATCCGGTAGTTATTCTATTTTTGTATCAGCAATTCTGCCTAATCTCATTACCACCATGAAAAAACTACCCCTCCTCCTGTTTTTGTTTCCGCTGGCTTTTATTTCATGCGATCTTGGCGGCGAAAATTATGCGCGGTATTACGATTATGTAGATATTGATGAAATGTACATCCCCGACAGCGCAATGGTCGGGGATACTGTACCGGTTTATGCCCGTGCAGGCGCCCCGAATGGCTGCTGGTCTGAACTTGAATTATATTGTTATCCCTATAACGACACGCTTTACCTTGTGAATGCCTCGGGTTTGTATGAATCTCATGACGGTGTTTGCCCGGAAATCTATGTAACAATGGACAGTACTTTCAGGTTTATTCCCGATTCTGCTGGCATTTATATTTTTGTTGCCCAGTCGAAATCGAAACAGGGCTTTACCGATACCCTGGTTGTGTCGCCGATGCGTTGATCCGGAGCAAAGTGTTCATTCCTGCAACAGGGCTGCTTATAATCCGTTGATGTTGCAGGTTGGACTACCGGATATCTTTTCAGGATAGTTTAATATATTGCTGAAACACATATGAAAAACATTGCCTCACCTTTGCCTGCTTCCGAGAGGATTATTCTTCTGGATATTTTACGGGGATTCGCGCTGCTGGGTATTCTGATGGTAAACATGAAGTTGTTTATTCATCCGATGAGTGCCATGATGCTGAAGCCTCCGGCTGATCAGCCGTTGATGGTCCTTATTCCGGAACTGCTTGTGAAATTCCTGTTCGAGGGAAAGTTTTATATCCTGTTTTCACTGCTTTTCGGTTACGGTTTCCGGATATTTATGCAAAAAACTGCAGAATCCGGTTCAATCCTCCCCGTGTTCCGGCGCAGGCTTTTGATATTGCTTATTTTCGGGATTTTACATATTGTCCTGCTATGGGCCGGAGATATTTTGTTTTTCTATGCCATATTCGGATTCCTGCTGATCCTGTTCAGGAATTCCTCCGACCGTAAGGTTGTTATCTGGGCGGTGGTTTTAATGCTGATCCCTGCTTTTATTACGGCTATTTCATGGGGTATGATGGCCCTGGGCGCTTCATTTCCCGAAGGCAAAGCGGCCATTGATGCATCCCTCGCGGAAAGTTCCCGTTCAATCAATGATCTGATCGACCGCGCGCGTGAAGCATACAGCCAGGGAAGTTTTGGCGATATAGTCCGCACCAGGATTGAAGAATGGACTTTCCTTCTGCCTGCCTTATTATTTTTCTATCCGGCGGTTCTTGGCACGTTCTTATTTGGCATGCTTGCCGCACGGAAGCAACTCGCAGTTTCAAATACTGCGAACACCTCCTTTTTCAGAAAGAGTTTGCCATATACCCTGCCCATAGGGATAGTGGCAGAGGCTGTTTATACTTACGCATCCTTGCATGCTGACATGGCGGTACCCAATGGGATAAGCACGCTGGCATCATTTTCGCATGCCGTCGGATCCCCGGCGCTCACCTTCTCTTACATCGGTTTGATTGTCATACTGATTGATAAAGGAAGCCTTTCAGGTTTCTGGAATATCCTGGTTCCTGCCGGCCGTATGGCACTCACCAATTACCTGATGCAATCACTTATCTGCACAACAATATTCCTATCATATGGCTTGGGTTTGTCAGGTCAGTTGAATGCCATACAGGGAATTATCCTTGTAATGCTGATATTCTCCCTGCAACTTCTTTTCAGCCGTTACTGGATGCGGGAGTTTCGCTACGGCCCGGTTGAATGGTTATGGCGAAGACTCACCTACCTCAGGCCGTTAAGTTTCAGGAAGAAAAACGGATAGATTCTGAAACAGTTGTTTTAATTTTATTTGAACTATTCACGGTTCATAATCAGATTTGAATTTTAATAAATGCCTAAAACATTGAAAATGAAAGCAAATTTCCGCCACTACGCTGTTGTTTTTTCTCTTCTGATCCTGCTGGGAGGAGGTCTCTGGTTATATCTGCAGGCGCCCCGTCAGGTAACGGATAATCATCATATGCTTGCACGCACGGGTCTGAATAAAGAACCGGGATATCTGCCAAATGACTGGTTGTCGAGGCAGCGGGCCTATCCGCAGGGCCGGATAAAAACTGAAAATTACCTGAAGGCCGTGAGGGATGCACATCTGATGCACCGTGCTGTATCACGTGGCTCTTACAGCTGGGAGCCTGCAGGGCCGACAAATATCGGCGGGCGGATTACCGACATAGAAATGCCGTCCGGCTCATTTTCAACAATTTATGTCGGTACGGCTTCCGGTGGAATATTTAAGACAGATAATTCCGGAGCAGACTGGACAAATATTTTTGATCAGGCGGCTACCATTTCCATCGGTGACCTTGCAGTGGGCCGTCAGAATACGGATCTGTTATATGCCGGAACCGGTGAAGCCAACGCCTCAAGCCAGAGTTTCAGAGGCGACGGAATTTATAAGTCGACCGATGGAGGGCTTAGCTGGGAACATTCAGGGCTGGACGAATCGGCCTATATCGGGCGCATCATCATTGACCATCAGAACGAGGAAAGGGTTTTTGTGGCCGCTTGTGGCAATCTTTTTACCCCTGACAGCCACCGCGGAATATACCGGACCACCAATGGGGGAGCCAGCTGGGAACAGGTGCTATATATCAGTGACTCCACTTCCGGGATTGACCTGGTGCAGCATCCGGCCAATCCCGACATTCTTTATGCCGCCATGTGGGAACGCATGCGCGGCCTTAACTACCGCCGCTCATTCGGGCCATCTTCAGGCATATGGATGACCACTGACGGAGGTGATACCTGGACGAAGCTGCAGGGCGGCCTGCCCCAGGGAAATCAGGTAGGGCGTATCGGTCTGGCCATTTCGCCTTCTGATCCGCAAAGGCTGTACGCATTTTTCGACACCAGTTCGGGTGAGGCGGTTTATCGCACGGATGACGGGGGCCAGGGTTGGATACGCACCAATGACAACGCCATTCAGGGTATGAACAGCTCCTTCGGTTGGTATTTCGGACAAATCCGGGTGAACCCGGTAAATCCTGACGTAATTTACCTGCTTGGTGTTGACCTTTATTATTCTACCAACGGCGGCAACAGTTATATCCAGTTGGCGGGGTATTATAATTCTGATGAAATTCATGTTGATCACCATGCCTTATTTATCCACCCATCAACCGGAAGGGTTTATGAAGGCAATGACGGAGGATTCTATTTCAGCGATGATATGGGGGTAAACTGGACCTGGATTAACAATCTGCCCATCACCCAATTCTATGACATCGAGATAGATTACCTGAATCCGGCCCGGCTGATCGGTGGGACACAGGATAATAACACCATCAGAACTTCCGCGGGAAATGTGGACGGATGGGATGCCATTCTTGGCGGAGATGGTTTTTATTCGCTGGTTGATTATACCCGTTCAAACGTGGTTTATGCTGAGTATCAGTGGGGGATGTTGCACAAGTCTACCAATTTCGGCAATTCAATGTCATACATCGGGGACGCCTGGTCAAACGACAGGGTAAACTGGTCGGCTCCTGTGGTGATGCATCCTCAGAATCCGAACATTCTTTATTTCGGTACTTACCGGGTATGGAGAACTTCAAACGGGGGCAATAGCTGGAGTGCGGTAAGTCAGGATCTGACCAAAGGAGATGACGGCAGTACCTATCATACCATCACCACCCTTGCCGTGTCGGGCATTGATCCTGACATCGTGCTTGCCGGTACCGATGACGGAAAGGTTCATGTCAGCGTGGATGGCGGATCATTGTGGACGGACATCAGCGCGGGTCTTCCTGACCGCTGGATTACCCGGGTGGCTGCAGATCCTTTCGATGTAAATACTATTTATGCAACCTGCTCAGGATTCCGTTGGGATGAGCCATTGGCACATGTTTTCCGTTCAACTGATCTGGGCAACACCTGGGAACCCATCAGCAATAACCTGCCCGAACTTCCGGTGAATGCTTTTGTGGCTGATCCGACCAGGCCGGGCAGATATTTTGTCGGGACCGATGCAGGGGTGTTTATGAGCAGGGATCACGGGATGAACTGGGAAAGTATGAATCAGGGACTAGGGAATGTTCCCGTAACTACCATGAAAATTCATGATGCCGAAGAGATGCTGGTGATCGGTACCTACGGCCTTTCCGCCTACCGGCTTAACCTGTCTGACCTAAGTGTGGATGCTTCCCCGTTGCCTGGGCCATCGTCTTCGCTGGCACTGATTTCAGTTTACCCGCAGCCTTTTAATGCTGATCTGACAAGTGGAACCTGGGCAAAGATCAGTTCGCCTGCCGGGCAAAATGCTGAGATGCGTTTATATGATCTGAAAGGGCGGTTGATTGCGCCTGTTAAGACTTTATCGCTGAAAGCCGGTGTCAATACCGTTTCGCTGGATATCTTGCTTCAGATAAAGCCAGGGCCGGGCTGTTACCTGCTGACGATTCACTCAGGGACGCAAGTGGTATCAAAGAAGGTTATGATTTTATGATAATCTGACGCAAACCGGCTGCCGGCAATGCCGCTGGGAGGCCATCAGTTCAGGAGAGTCAAAAAAAGTTGTTTTTCAGCGTTGGTAATGCGGGATGTAGTTGATCTACAGAACTACCCCGGCAAATCAACGACTTAATACAAAAGCAAAATGCTTCCGGAAACAGAGACCGGAAGCATTTCTGCATTTTCAGTTTGCAGCCTTTTAACCAGGGTTTATTCAGGATTTTTATTTACGGTGTGTGCTGCCTGCTCAAAATCCCGGCTGGATTTGAGCAGATTGAGGGTATAAAGGGTGAGATTCTTCATTTCCGCGAGAATATTCAGGTAGAGGATGCTGTTGCGCGTGCCGGTTTCCGAGTTTTTGATCCGCTTCACCTGCTTTTTCCTTGTCTCTTCAATAATCCGCTGTATGTTTTGCTGCCTGGCTACGATCATGTCAAAATCTGCATAATTCTGTTTCTTCAGCATATTCATCACTTCGCCGAAGAGCAGGGATATCTCTCCATTGAGCCTTGAAAGTTCTTCAATCTGAACCGGGATCATCGGGCGGTGATTGTTTTCGACATGTTCAAAACTCGGCATGGTGATAAATGAAATGCAATGATTTATCTCCCGCAGGTAGTCGATGGCCTGCACATAATAATGTCCTGATTCAACGGAGTCCTCGCGCAGGTGCGACAATGTTTTGCTGATCTGATTTTTAAGCCGCTTTGTGGATACATTCAGAGCTTCAGAACCGCTTTTGGCGTTTTTAAGTACTTTTCTGTCTTCATCCATTAAACCCATAAGGGTTTCTTTGAAGATGGCAAGGCTTTGTTCAAGAACCTGCTGAATGGTGAGGGAGCATCTGACAATAATGGTCTCGGTGCTTAGCTCATCGGGCAGCGCATCAATGGCCTGGTCGGCTTTGCGCTCGTTTGTTCTTCTGAGGTGGATGCGGTGGGTGCGGTAGATCAGGAAGCCTGCGAGAAACAGTAAGGTAAAAATAGCCACCAGTCCCCCGAAGTATAATATTGTTGCAGCAATCAGTGAAACAGTGAATGCGGCAAGTGCGGTGAAAAACCATCCACCGATTACCGAAAGCACACCCGTAATCCGGTATACCGCGCTTTCGCGGCCCCAGGCCCGGTCTGACAAAGAGGTACCCATTGCCACCATAAAGGTGACATAGGTTGTTGAAAGAGGGAGTTTCAGAGAGGTTCCGAGCGCGATCAGCATACTGGCCACAACCAGGTTTACGCTGGCCCTTAGCATGTCGAAGGCCGCGCCTTCCGGCATTTGTGTGATGGTGGTTTCATCAGGCGGATTGAACCGTTTTTCAATCCACAGGTTAACCTTATCGGGCAAAAAGCGGCTGATGGCAGATGAAACATTCATGGCCCCCCTGACCAGGTTTCTTGAAAGAATACTGGAATTGAATCTTTCTGCACCTTCTCCCTGGCGGCTCAGGTCAACCGATGTTTCGATAACGGAACGGGCTTTTTTTGAGGTCCATAAAGTAATAGCCATCACCACGCCGGCAATCAGCAACATCCAGGTCTCTGTTTTTACATCTTCAGCCAGACCTGTCATCAGAAAAGTATTGGGGTCAGCTCCGGGGGCTGCATTGAATAATTGCAAGGCCTTGAGTCCTGCCAGGGGAACCCCGATAAAGTTCACCAGGTCGTTTCCGGCAAACGCCATTGCAAGGGCGAAAGTGCCGGCAAGTACGATGACTTTCAGCACATTCAACCGGAAAAGCAACATTAATATCTGTAAAATCAAAGTCCATCCCGCAAAACTGGCCAGCAGGATCAAGCCTGTATTTGCATTGATGTATTTCAGGGTTTCCGGCGTAATAAATGAAGCTCCTTTTGCCCCCTTGATCAGCATAAAGTAGGTGATTCCAGTGATGGCCAGGCCGCCCCATAAAGCGCCGAAATACTTCAGGTTAAACCTCAGATTAAAGGTGAAAAGTATTCTTGTAATGTATTGAACCAAAGCCCCGACACTGAATGCGATGGCCACGGATACCAGAATACCGGTGATTATGGCCAGCGCTTTGGCAGAATTGATATATTGTCCGATGTCTTGCATCGTCTGTTCCGAACCGGTGATCTTGATAACGGCAATGGCAACAGAGGCGCCGAGTAATTCGAAAACAATGGATACTGTGGTGGATGTCGGCAAACCAAAAGTATTGAACATGTCAAGCAATATGACATCCGTAATCATCACGGCAAGAAAAATGATGATCACTTCATTAAAACTGAACTGTCCCGGGAAAAAGAGCCCTTTTCTGGCAATTTCCATAAGCCCGCTCGAAAATGTTGCCCCGACAAGGACGCCGACACTGGCTACAATTAGTACGGTTTTGAAAGAGGCGGCCTTGGCGCCGACGGCAGAGTTCAGGAAGTTAACAGCATCATTGGCAACGCCTACCATCAGGTCGGAAAATGCCAGAAGAAAAAGTACTGCGACAAAGATCAGATAAATACCTTCCATTTAAGGTCCAGATTTGGTGTGCAAAATTAAGGAGGCAGATATTAATTACCCTGATTCCAATGTTAAGTTAATGTTAATTCGGACGTCCTATTTTATATTGCTGGCAATGGCCTGGTTGATGTTGATGATGTGGTCGGCAAGCTTTTCGCACTGATTCAGAAGCTCTGCATAATAGGCTGCATTTTTGTAAGTGTGCTCCCCCTCATCGATCCTTTGTTTGTTCAGGTCGATAAGCTTGTCGCGCAGTTCATTGATCAGCAATTCCTTTTCGGTGGCTTTGGCCAGAATGCCCGGCCTGTAATCCCGGGAAAGGTTCTCGTTCATGGTGTCGAGCGCCTGTTTTACCAACTCAAACAGGGCGAACAGATCTTCACGCATTTCCTGGGTGAACCATGCCTTTGCTTCATTCTTCTTCCTGATCGTCCTTTCCATTTGCATGCATTGGTCGGCAATGCTTTCCATATCGTCCGTAATTTTAAGCATGGCCCTTATTTTTCTTGAATTGGCTTCAGTAAGGTCGTTTTCAGCTATTCGTGTGATATAGTCTGTGATTTCACGTTCCAGCACATCCGATTGTTCTTCGCACTTATAAATCTTTTTCTGGATTTTTTCATATTTACCTTCCCTTTTTTCTGTCAGATATTCAGGGATAAGACTGAACATGTAGGCAACATGCCTGCCGAAGCTGTATATCTCCTCCTGAGCCTGAAGGATATCCACTTCGATCATGGCCATAAACCTGGATTTAAAATAGCGAAGCCTGTAACTTTTCTTCTCACCTGGTTTGTATGGGATAATGATTTCAAGGGATTTCCTGATCAGGGGAATAAAGCCTGCAAGCAGGATTGTATTGAAAAGATTGAATCCGGTATGAAATACCGATAGCCCGAGCGGGTTTATTGCTTCAACAGGAATAGGGGAGTGCCCGGTGATATAATCTGCGGCGTTATAGCTCAATTGAACAAAAAAGTTAAAAAAAGCGGAAACCCAGATCAGGCCGGTTAAGTTAAAAAGTGTGTGACCTGCAGCCAGGCGTTTGGCAGCGCGGTTGGCCATTACTGCCGCAATATTCGCTGTGATGGTGGTGCCCAGGTTTTCGCCGAGAACCATGGCTGCCGCCGCACTGTAGTCAATATATCCCGCGTTGCATAGTACAAAAGTGAGCGCGATGGTTGCACTTGACGATTGTATCAGCAGGGTGATCAGCAAGCCGGCCCCGGCAAACATCAGCATCCTGAAGAAACCATACCCGGAAATGGAAGTAATCGCTTCGATCAGCGGCGAGTGTTCATCGATGCCGGGCATGGCATCTTTCATAAACTGAAGCCCCAGAAACAATATGGCAAAACCAAGAATAAACTCACCAACCGATCGGGTGCGGGCTCCCGGGAAGAAAAGGAGCGGAAGGCTCAATCCAAGTACCGGCAGAAGAATGGAAGTAAATTCAAATTTGAAGCCGAAAATGGTAATAAGCCATGCAGTAACAGTGGTACCGATATTTGCTCCCATCATAATCCCCAGCGCCTGGGTAAGTGAGAAGAGCCCGGCATTCACAAAACTTACGAGCATAACGGTTACTGCAGAAGAGGATTGTATCAGGCCCGTAACCAGCAAACCGGCAACAATCGCTTTTACCCTGTTGGAGGCAATATTGGTGAAAATATTTCTAAGTTTTCTGCCTGAGAGCCGTTGAAGGCTTTCACTCATCATTTTCATTCCGAAAAGGAAAAGCGTAAGGGCTCCAAGAATGGTCAGCATATCCAGTAACAGGTTTGCATTGTTCATGTGAATCTCCTCCCGGCGGTTTAAAATTAGATTAAATGCAAATTTAATCAGATTAATTGACCTTTGGTTTTCGAAGGTAGTGAATTTAATTTAACAGCATTTAAAGTCGATATTCCCTGAATCAGTTAGTTTTTCTATTAATTTGTTAGTCAGTTTGTTAGGATGTTTTTGGTTGAACTTCCCGGGTGTTTTGTACCATTAACTGTCTGGTTGCCCGCAGGGTAAGTGCAAACGCGATCTGCCCGCTTTATTTGTGTACCGCTTGCGTATCATTGAATAATTTTTGTGATATACTGCCCCGGGGAATCGATAAAGTCAGATAACTTTTGCGGTTTCCGGGTTTAACAGGATTCCAGCGTACCGGAGGATCGCCTGCTATTGCCTATCTTTGTGGCATGTATACATCTTTCATCAGGCAACTTGGCATCCGGGAGCTCAACGAAATGCAGCTTAAGATGCTCGGTCTTGCCAGACCGGGTACCGACCTGGTACTTATCTCGAAAACCGGGTCAGGTAAGACCCTGGCATTTCTGCTTCCATTACTTGGAATGCTTAATCCGGAACTTTCAGGACCTCAGGCCATGATTATTACCCCTTCGCGTGAGCTGGCGCTTCAGATTGAAAGTGTGTTCAGAAAAATGCAGACCGGTTTCAGGATTACAGCTCTTTACGGTGGACACGCGGTTAAAATTGAACGTAATAACCTGAATGAGCCGCCGCCTTTGTTGGTGGGCACGCCCGGCCGTATTGCCGATCATCTCCGCCGGGAGCATTTCGATCCTTCAGGCATAAGCACCCTTGTGCTCGATGAGTTTGATAAATCCCTTGAACTCGGGTTCGAAAAGGAAATGGCATTTATTATCGGAAAGTTGGCTGGTCTGAAAACCAGGATACTGACTTCGGCAACACGGATGGAGGATATTCCGGTATTTACCGGAACGGAAAATCCGGTTTTTCTGGATTATACCCTTGATGACGGGCAGATAAAACTTGATGTCAACCTGCTTAAAGCTGAAGGGAATGATAAACTGGACGTTTTGTTCCGGCTTATATGCAGTCTGGGGAATGATCCTGCGCTGATTTTTTGCAATCATCGCGAAGCAGTTGAAAGAATCAGCGCGTTACTCGGCCTGCGGGGTGTGATTCACGGTATCTATCACGGTGGCATGGAGCAGGAAGCGCGTGAACTGGCGTTGGTCCGCTTCAGAAACGGAACACACCATACCCTGATTACCACAGATCTGGCATCCCGTGGCCTCGACATCCCCGAAATCAGGCATGTGGTTCACTACCAAATGCCTGCTTCTGAAACTGTCTGGCTGCACCGCAATGGCCGGACTGCCCGCATGCAGGCTGCAGGAACGGCCTGGATAGTACTTGCAGCGGAGGAGGAAGTCCCGGCTTTTGTGGCAGGAGCTTCCGGGCCGGTATTGTTACCGGAAGAAGCCGGATTGCCGGATTTCCCGGAATATGAGACGCTGTATTTCAGCCTTGGGAAAAAAGATAAGATCAGCCGGGGCGATATTGCCGGTTTCCTGATGCGACAAGGCGGTTTAAAGGCAGATGAAGTTGGTCAGATCAGCGTTGCCGACCATGCTTCCTATGCAGCGGTAAAAAGGCATCTGTGCAGGAAACTTCTTGCTGATCTGAAAGGCAAATCCTTAAAAAAGAGACAACTGAAAATAGAAATAGCAGGATAACAGGCCTACTGATTATTCAGGAACCCGGTAAACCATGGCATTCACATGCATGCCGGCGCCCACTGAGGCAAAAGCAAAGTGATCTCCGGGATTCAGCCTGTGATTATCCACTTCTTTATGAACAATCAGGTCGTAAAGTATCGGAAGTGTGGCTACAGAGTTGTTGCCCAGCCAGGAGATGGTCATTGGCATTGAAAATTCAGGACGTTCTGTAATTCCATAAAGTTCATAGAGCCTGTTTACAATGGCATCGTCCATTTTTTCATTGGCCTGATGAATCAGTATCCGCTCAATGTGGGTAATTGGCAGGCCGCTTTTGTCGATGGCCATTTTTATGGCAGCGGGAACTGTTTTTAATGCATATTCGTAAAGTTTACGACCATTCATTTTCAGGTAAACATTACGCTTGTCTTCCGGATTGTAAGAGCCTGCCATTCGCAGCAAATATGCGTGCTCAAGGGCGTCGGTCCTTGTAACATGCGACAGGATGCCAACCGGTGTTTCACTTTCAACTGCACTCAGCACAACAGCACCGGCTCCATCGGAATAAATCATGCTGTCACGGTCGTGGGGGTCGCTGATGCGGGAAAGCGTTTCCGAGCCAATAACAAGAATATGTTTGGCATCTCCCGATTTTATAAAGTAATTTGCCTGAATCAGGGCCTGAAGCCATCCCGGGCAGCCAAAAGGCAGGTCATAGGCAACCGTAAACGGGTTTTCGATGGCCAGTTTGTGCTTTACCCTTGAAGCAAGGGCCGGGACAAAGTCAGAGTGGGTTCCCCCGGACTTCACATCACCGAAATTGTGGGCGACAATGATATAATCAAGCGTCTCTTTATCGATGCCTGATGAGGCAATTGCTTTTTCGGCAGCAAAAAATGCGATATCGGAACAAACCAGATCGTCTTCAACATAGCGCCTTTCATCAATTCCGGTGATCAGTTGAAATTTGGAAATGATTTCTTCATTCGGGCGGTTGATCGGCTGACCGTTTGATTCGAGAAATTCGCTTTTCAGGAATTCAGAATTGGGTATTTGCCGTGTAGGCAGGTAGCTGCCTGAACCGGTGATTACTGCGCAGATATTGTGTGACATTTTTTTTTGTTCTTGTTAAAAAAATATGGTTTACCTGCTGCTGGTGGTTGCAGGTAAACCAGCACTGATCCCTGACATGGGCCGAAGTTTAATTGTGAAAATTCATATTGCAAAGATACATGCAATATTAACAGGTTCGTGTAGTTTCTGAAAAGATTGAATTCCGTTTAGCCGGAGGTGTGTTTATGGCTGCCTGAAGCAGTACGGGTTTCTGGCTGATGGAACATATCGGGGCCGAAAACGGAAAAATTCAACAAAGCAGGATGGGTTAGCTGATTGCTGCCATTCAGTCTCTGTTTCTTTACTGATTTATGCTCAATGCCAATTTGAGAACGGTTTCAAAGTCATCAACAGGGCTATTGAACGTCAAAAAATAGAGCGATCTCGCATGTTCAATCATCAGGTGAGATTCGGGAATGCGCAGGTATGCGGGGTTGAGGCCGTTTTCTCCCAGCCTTATGCGGTCAAGGGCGTCGGCATCCTTCAGCAATGCGACAGTCAGCCAGTCGGGGTCGTTTCTGCTGAGTTCCTTGCCAAGTGAATGATAGGCCACGGCTTTCCCTATAACCGGAATGTCGGCAGCTGATACACCATTTTCTGTAAACAGGCTGATGTACTCCGGCAGTTTGTAATTGGCGGCATCAGGACCATGTTGCGTGCAATAACCGTCATGTTTGCGGGCCATATCATGCACGTATGCAGCGAAAAATGCACTACTGGCCTCGGACAGGGCTCCGGTGCGCATTCCCAGAAGCAGCACATGGCTCATTACCCTGTAAGTGTGCATGGTTCCATGCAGATTGCTGACATGGTCAAATTGCTCCTCCCGAAGGTTAAACTGATTAAAGGATATGTGGTAGGGAGTGTTCAAGTGTTCGGGTGTTCAGGTGTTCGGGTGTTCAGGTGTTCGGGTGTTCGGGTGTTCGGGTGTTCGGGTGTTCGGGTGTTCAGGTGTTCGGGTGCTCAGGTGTTCGGGTGTTCAGGTGTTCGGATGTTCGGGTGTTCGGGTGTTCGGGTGTTCAGTTTAACGGGCGATATGCAATCATTCGTGACTCGCTGTTTTTCCGAAGAAGGGTTATCATGATGCGTTAAATATAAACCGGCTCGCTTAATTCGTTACATTGCCGGGTTAA
>Ga0116163_1001676_pt1 | contig 13475 bp, 10 predicted proteins | sample AD_UKC107_MetaG_FD_89889 | JGI IMG/M metagenome (GOLD analysis project Ga0116163, IMG submission 89889) | Active sludge microbial communities of municipal wastewater-treating anaerobic digesters from Hong Kong - AD_UKC107_MetaG | ecosystem: Engineered > Bioreactor > Anaerobic > Digestate...
CCAGATTTGTCTGAATGCGATGAGATTTTGAACACCTCCATCTGAAGTCATTGAATCAACCATATCTCCCAAATGGATTAGCGCTTTCCATTCCCAATCTTTTCCTATCTTTTTTGCGCCATTCTTAAGAATATTCGCCCATTCCACACAATCTCTATTACGTTTTACCTTGCTTGTGTCTCGATATTGATAACTGTAAAATGGAATCCATCCTGCATAACTGGCATCAATATGCGTATCGGCAATAATTGCAAATGTAAAACTACCCTCTATATTTTGATCAAAGTCGACATGATAAGGCTTGCCGTAATCTTCTTTGTTAGCACTTCCAGGTGGATTATTTGGGTTAAGCGGATGATCATCGGGTAATAAAGAATCTGAAGTCATACAACTGACGAGAACAAAACAAATGAGTACCCAAAAAACAATAAACTTTATAGCATTTCTTTTTTTAAATGCGTACTTCATAAACAGCCTCCTTTCTGCGTTTTTTCTTTTTTTTTATTAATTCAATCGTTATCATTGTTTCAGTTAATATTGGGGAAGATAAATAACTTCAACTCCTCTATTAACAAGTGTCTGAATGTTTAGCATGTCCTGAGAACCTTCTGTGAGATCAAGAAAATTAGCACGCATATCAATATAATCATTTTCAGCGATCCCAGGGTTATTGACTAAATTAGAGATATCACTCACCTGATTATCCCAAAAGCACAGTTCCTCCAGTTTTGTAAGATTTTGGAGTACGGATAAATCACTGACCTGATTGAGCTCAAACCATAATTCTTCAAGATTGAGCATATTTTGAAGGGGAGAAATATCAGTAACTTCATTGCCCCAAAAAGACAGCTTTTGAAGGTTTATTAAATTTTGAATGGGCATAATATTGCTAACCGAATTCTGTCCAAAATTTAAGTTTACAATATTTGTCAGATTTTGTAGAGGCATTAAGTCAGCGATTTGATTATGCCAAAAATATAACTCAGCCAGGTTTAAAAGATTTTCCAATGCAGAGAGATTGCTGATATCATTCCAACTCATACTTAAAAATTGAAGTTTTGAAAGATTCTGTAATACCGTAATATCACTAACATTATTGAAGTTAAAATTGAGAACGATCATTTCTGTCAATCCAGCCAAAGGAGATAGATCATTGACCTGGTTAAACATAAATTGGAGTTCTTTTAATTTCGTCAAATGGGAGAGAACGCTGAGATCAACTACGTGATTATCAGAAAAATGCAAAAATTCCAAATTTGTAAGCTTCTGAAGATGAAAAATGTTGGTTATTTGATTTCCACTAAAATCCAATGTTTTTAAATGAGTCAAGTACTTGATTGGAGATAAATCACTAACGTAGTTATTCTTAAGCAACAAGGTTTGAAGATTGACTAAATACTGTATGCCCGCCAAGGATGTAATGGTTCCAAAGGCGGTTTCTTTTTCATAAAACAACTCTTGAGTATCGGATAAGTTGTTTTTTGGAAAGAAAAAAACAGGATGGTTCTTTTCTTCTCCATCTCGTGTGTTACTTTCGATTGGTTCTTCATGACTGACATCTAACAGTGTTATCCCAAGAACATCTTCAGGAAATATCGGTCCTATGGCTTCGCCGGTATAGCCTTCAGCATTTCTCACAGCAGTTTCTAGATCAAGATCAGCAAAAATAATGCCATTATTCCCAAGCGAGTCTTTACATGAGATCAAGAGTAATAGTATACAGGATATAAGAAAAAATGTTATTAGAAAGCATTTTTTTCTCATCAAAACACCTCCCATTGAGATTTTGAAAATATTAAGATTGAATCATTAATTCAGAATATATCATTATAAACTTTCTAAGAACAATAGTCAAAACCACTAATGATTTCTTTTATCAAAAACATTATTATTCTTTTATAAAAAACGGAAATAGCCTCTCTGGAAGGTAAATCCTGACGCTTTAAACTCAATATTCAAACATCCAGCAAGCGCTTGCGGAACACCTTTGCTGGAAGCATAAGGGGTGATATTGTCGAATCGCATTACACCAATACCGGAATTTGCTTCATTTACGATAATTCATTTCATCTTTTTATTCAATCAATATCAAGAGACAACTTCAAAACACTATTAAGCTAAAACATTTAGAGATAAAAATCTCCCTGTTTATCCTTAAGAAAAGGTTTGATTCTTACCACAGCATCGAGATTGATTGGCCCATAAACATGGGGATACTTTTCGCCTAATTGATACAGATCTTCATAGACAACTTTTGACACTAATTTTTTTTCATCAATATATAAAAGCAAAACGTCTTTTTCCTCTTTATAAAGATTATTGGCAACTTTACAAACCTGATTTTCATCTGAACAATGAATAAAGCCTTCTTCTTCCAGAGAATGATTTTTATAAATTCCTAACTGTTGGGCTAATTGCCATTCCTGATTTCTTATAATGTGTAATATCATCATTCCTCCCGTTTTTTTCCGGTAAATGTATGTTCTATCAGAACGAAAAACAGACCGTATGTTCACTTTTCACCAAACCGTGAAATGATCCGACAAACGACTAAATCAATCCATATTCATTACAGATCGATAGATCCTTGAATTGGTTAGGCGGATTGATTTGTTCAGGCTAAGTGCTACAATTCGCCATTATACCACAGATCATTTGAAGCGCATATGAAAAACAACGCCTTTTTAAAAAACCTTAAAAAAAAACGTCTATATATACGAACAGAATAGCCAACTTTATTAGTGAAATTAAGGAGTGTGAGAATTATGAAATATCAGAAATGGCTTGTTTTGATCATATTACTCTTCATAACGATATCCTTTGCCACAGAGGCCAAAAAGGAAATCAACGGGATTCAAAAAGAACTGCCCATTATGAATGGCTCGATCAATGACAATGCAAAAGCACTGAGTATGATCATCGACGAAGGGTATCGAAATGTCAACACAATCTATTTGGCAGGCGGTTGTTTCTGGGGTGTCGAGGCCTATTTTGAACGGGTACTCGGGGTTGTCGATGCGCAATCCGGTTATGCAAATGGTGATACGGAGAATCCGAGCTATGAAGATGTTGTTTATGGAATTTGGGAAACAAATTCCTTAGGAGTTTTAGAGAAAATACAAGATTCCGGCCATGCGGAAACGGTAAAAGTGGATTTCAACGAAAATGTCATCAGTCTGGAAGAAGTCATTCTGCATTTTTTGCGGATTATCAACCCCTACTCCGTCAACAAACAGGGTAATGATGTTGGGGTTCAGTATCGATCGGGAATTTATTATACGAATGAACAACAATTGAAAAGGGTGCAAAAGGTGATTGATGAGTTTGAAGAACGGGAAGGTCAACGAACAGCCATCGAAATCGAACCGCTTCAAGCCTTTTACACTGCGGAAGCATACCATCAGGATTACCTGGAGAAAAACCCCTTTGGTTATTGCCACATTTCGCTCAGTTTAGCGGAAAAGCCGTTGTTTGATTTTGAAGTGGAACGGGATATGTCAGAAGAAGCCCTAAAAGAAAGACTCAGTTATACTTCTTATAACATTACACAGAATGCAGGCACAGAGTATCCGTTTACCAGTGAACTTCTGGAAGTCCATGAAAAAGGGATATACGTGGATATTGCTAGCGGTGAACCTCTTTTCTCATCCGAGGACAAATTCACCTCCGGTACCGGCTGGCCCAGTTTTACAAAGCCAATTACAGCGGATGCGATTAGGTATGTTTCGGATATTTATTATTACGTCGTTGAAGTCAGAAGCGAGATCAGCGGCTCGCATCTGGGACACGTTTTTACAGACGGCCCAAAGGACAGAGGAGGTCTGAGATACTGCATCAACGGAGCTGCCCTTGAGTTTATCCCCTATGAAGAAATGGAAGAAAAAGGGTATGGTTCCTATAGCATTCTGTTTGAAAAATAAACGAATTGGATGAAAAAACAAATCCTATTCCATGTTTTGTACAAATCCCTCACAAGAATACGCTCCATCTACGATCCGATATGAAAATGGCCGATAAGTGGGGCGACTATCTTTGTTGATGACGATTTGACCAGAAAAAGAGGTGCATACATCGACGTAAATGGCTTTCAGTGAATTGGGATTATTGGGCTGCTCAAACAAATAAGCCAAAGCCTCTTTGGGTTTGGTTTTTGAATCTAAAAGTTCCCAAGTTCCTTCTTCTCCTAGAACCAAATCGCCGTTGATTTCAAGTGTGTATTTGAGATTTGTGATCAAGGGGTTTGTAGGACTTGGCACCTCAGAAAAATTAACCCATACCTCTTCAATATTCCCCTGGATTATAAAACCCGATTTTCCACTTATGGTTGAAGTTGCGAAAACAGCCTGTAACCCTACGGGTGTAATCAACATTTGCATCAACCAATCCCCGTTGAAATCAGGATCATTGCTTCCGATTTCCGGAAATGGATTCTCAGGATCAGAACGATCCTGAACAACAGGAAAAGCGCTGACCACAACTGAAAAACGATCTTCACCCGATGCCCGATACCAATAGAAATTATCGGAAACCCCTGCGACAACCATACTGGTTAGGAGGATAAAAAATGTGACAACCATCACGATATGCTTCATGTTTATCAGACTCCTTTCAGTGGTTTCTACTATTATACGCTCAATTTGAATCGTTATCCAGCATGAGCATTTTTAACCATAAGAAGCAATCAGGCTGCCGGGAAGAAGATCGTACAGGATCGGCGAACAAAAGGCCATTTGAAAGAATTTTTGAAAATGTTTTCTCGACAGGTTCAAAGCAGCAAGAAGAAGACTAAAAACCAATAATGGCAGAAAAATAAAAACAGGGGTATTTGATAGCGTTTCATGTATACTATCTGTATAGGGGATGATAATGTGTACAACGCATTGGAAACACTGACTCACAAAAACGGTGACCGAGTAATCATAATCGATATCAAGCATTTAGCTGATTTAAAAGACTTTTTTAGCAAATTGAGTCAAAGCGATGATTTGAATCCATTTCAACGATGGATTACACACGATATGTATGATTTTACCCTTCCTAATGAACAAATCAAATCGTTGGTCTTGATGGCTGTTCATAAGCCTTTTTACGCAAAAGTGGAATTGATATACAACGGTAAAAAGAGAACGATCCGTAGTTTGGTGCGTCCGGATTTTGATCAGGCTAGCGGCTATCTGAAAAACCATTTGAATGCCCATGGGTATTTTGTGATGCCTGCTCTTGACCTCCCTTTAAAGCGACTTGCAACACAAAGCGGCCTGGCAGTTTATGGCAAAAATAACATCTCTTACATTGAAGGCCTTGGAAGCAATTTCTCCTACCTTCCTTTTTATTCGGATATTCCATGTCCACAAGATACCTGGGGCGAACCATCCGTAGCGGACGAATGTGAAAACTGTGATCTATGTTTCAAAGCCTGTCCAACAGGCAGTATCAGAAAAGATCGCTTTTTGATCGACACATCAAGATGCCTTTCCTTTGTCAACGAAATGCCCGGGGAATTTCCTGAATGGCTTGATGAAAATATTCATCATACTGCATATGATTGTCTGTATTGTCAAATAAACTGCCCGATGAATGCCTATCAAATCAATCAAATTGCGGATACAATCGAGTTTGATGCTGAAGAAACCAACTGCTTAATAAATGGTGATGAATTCGTTACTTTGGAGGAAAGAACAAAGGTCAAATTGCACAATCTTGGGATGGATGCCTGGTATCAGGCAATCCCCAGGAATCTAAAGATTTTGCTTTCACGAGAAAAGTAGGCTTATCCATATTCACTCGAGTGGCATGTTTTTCAGCCGAACCATGATATACTTAAAAAACCTTTTCACTAATGACTATCCATGATTATGCGGTGTACTTCAAGCAGCAATCAAATCATTGTCCTTCTTCACCGTTATCTAATCGATCATTTGTTTTTTAGCTTTAGGAGACTGATAGTTGGCAACGACTCTGTCTGATAGAAGAAGAAAAGACTAAATACAAAGGAGGAATGCGTCATGAAGAAACGGGCACTGTCACTGGGATGTGTGCTGATGATCCTGCTTGCGACGGCTGTAATTGCTGCGCCTGAAATGATCCTTGTCAAGGCTGGCAGTTTCCAAATGGGGAATACCAGGGGAGACAGCGAAGGTTGGGACAATGAAAAACCCATCCACACGGTGAAACTGACCTATGACTATTATATTGGCAAATACGAGGTCACATTTAACGAATACGATGCCTACTGCGAAGAAACGGGACTAACCAAAAAAAGGGACAAGGGATGGGGAAGAGGGGCCAGACCTGTTATTTATGTTAACTGGAGTGATGCCGTCGCCTATTGTAATTGGCTGAGCGAAAAAGAAGGACTGGCAAAGGCTTATGATGGTGAGGGGAATCTGCTGGATAAAACAGGTAAACCGACGACAGACATTACAAAGGTTCAGGGATACCGCCTTCCAACAGAGGCAGAATGGGAATACGCCGCCCGGGGTGGTCACAATGGTACAGAAGACTTCAAATATGCCGGGAGCAATACTTTCGATGATGTTGCCTGGTGTAAACCGATGTTTGGAGAGGATACAAGTAAATCAACCGTTGAAGTCGGACAGAAGGCGCCAAACGAATTGGGACTTTATGATATGAGTGGAAACGTATGGGAATGGTGCTATGATTATTGGGACGGCAATTACTATGCACAGGGAGACAAACAAAATCCAATTGGCCCTGAAAGCCCTACTACTAAAGCAGGTTATCGGGTCTCCCGTGGCGGAGCCTGGTATTTCCAAGACTTGTATTGCAGAGTGTCAAATCGTTTTGACTGCCACCCTAATCTCAGCAGTTTCAGTAATGGCATGCGTTTAGTTAGAACGGCAGATTGATTTTTGGTAATATTGGCCCTGTCTTCTTTGAAAAGGAGTTCAACATAATTGTAAATCAGGCTTTCATTAGCTTTTTTTACAACAAGAACTATCCCAGAAACAACGTTTTTTGAAAAATTGGTATTGCGGATTCCGTTCTACAAAAACCTGATGCCTTGACTCAAAATGAGTACAAGATCATCAAACAGCATCATGAAAAGTTGGATGATTCAGGCTATCCTAACGGATAAATAGGAGAAGACATTCATCTTTATGCCAAGATTATCTAAATTGCCGATATCTATGACGCTTTGAGCAACAAACGGGTCTACAAAGAGCCTATGGGACTTGAAAAGGTCATGAATATTATGGATTCCATGGCCCCTGAGAAGCTGGATAAAACCCTTATGAGTATCTTAAAAACCGTCGTATAATCTTGGTGTTTTCTTCAACTTGTTTAAAAATAGAGTTTCCCGCCGGCAACAGCGGAGAGTTCTTCTTCACTGAGTTTATTGCCATCGGTTTTCAAAAGCTCGAGGCCTTCCTGAGCTTGAATTTGTGAAAGGGTCATGCCATATACGGTTGCTGCTTTTATCAACTGCTCAGTTGTTGTTATACCCTCCAATTTGCTGAGCCAATCGGTCCCGGCCTTTTCTTCAAATTGTTTGAGTTTTTCATGCAATTCTTTTGTCATGTATCCTCCTGATTTCTAAATGATTTGTCTTTTGACTAAATTGTAAAAGACACTTTTGCGCTCCATGAGCATATTATAACTACCGCTTTCTACAACCTTTCCTTGATCCAAAACGAATATTTTGTCGCATTCTCTTACGGTGCTCAATCGATGGGCTATGATCAGGCGAGTCGACTTTAGTTGTTTCAAGGTTTGAGTTACGATGTTTTGCGTGTAATTGTCCAAGGCGCTGGTGGCTTCGTCAAAGAGAAGGATTTTCGGATTTTTCAGTAAGGCCCTGGCGATGAGGAGGCGTTGTTTTTGGCCACCCGAAAGGGTGGAGGTGCTGTCGTTGATGAAGGTGTTCAGGCCCATGGGCAAGGCTTCAATATCTTCCTTGATACCGGCCTTTTCACAAACGTCCCAGACCTGTTCTTCGGTGATGTCATAGGAATTGCCGGCGATGTTCATGAAGATGTCTCCGGAGAGAAGTTTACTGTTTTGAAGGACCACCCCCATTTGCTGGCGAATCTCGCTGAGTTCGTACTGTTCCAGGTCTTTACCCCCCACATAGATTTTTCCGGCGGTGGGTTTTTCAAATCCAAGGATCAGGCGCATGAGAGTAGATTTGCCACTGCCCGAAGCCCCTACGATAGCCACATATTCTCCGTCTTCAATACGCAGGTTCAGGTCTTTGATCACCACTTTGGCGGAGTTTTCATAGCTGAAGGAGCAGTTGTTGAACTCGATGTTGCCTTTCAGTTCTCCTGGATGTTGTTTTTCTTTGGTGATTTCCGGGACTTCCTCTAGAACGGGACGGATATTTTTCAATAGTGAATAGGCAATGCTCAATGAAAGCGTGGTCCCCGAAAGGGCTGCCAGCATCATTTGAAAGGACATGAAGGCGCTGTTGAAGGCCACGAAACCGCCGGTTGTCAGTGTTCCTATGCTGTAAGCCAAAAAGAAGATGATGACCGAACTGATAATGGCCATGGTATCGATGTATAGATTAGAGAAGATTTGTAGTTTTTTCTCTTTGATTTCCATCTTTTTACCCTTGGCATAGGCCTTTGACCAATTGTGGAAAATTCGGTCGTGTGCGGCTGAGAGTCTGATTTTAGTGATGGATAACAGCATTTCAAGCATGATCCCTGAGAGTTTATCAGTTAACACTAATTTTTCATATCCGGTCTTGATTTGAAAGTAACCAACAATAAGGGTAACGGCCAAATTCAAAAGAGAAATACTCAAGGCCATGAGTGCAAGAGATGGACTGTAAAGGAACAGGACGATGATGTAAAAAACCGAAAACACTGCCGAAAGCAGGGAATCCGAGATCACATTGGCCAGGATCATTCTGATTTGATAAAAACTGAGCATCTTCTTGCCGATTTCACCCGATGGATATCGTCGGAAAAATGAGGGAGGCAGATCGATGAGTCGATTCCACAGGGCGATTTGGGTTTGCATGTCGGACTTAAATTCTATTTTGGTGGTTAATAAAGATTTACTTAGATTAAAGATGACAGCTGCCATGATGACGGCAAGTAATGTGCCGATGATCTGATACAGTCCCTGTGGTTGTCGGGCAGGGATTTGGTTTTCCAACAGATACCCGGTAATCACAGGCACCAGGGCACTCAAAAAGCCAGAAAAAGAACCAATGATGAATATGCTTAACAGGCTGGCGGGCTTTAAAGATTTGGCGATAAAGGCTATTAGTTCTTTCATACCGATGGGTTTGTTGGGAAAGGGTCTGTACAGGTAATAACCATAGGACTGGAATCCTTGAGAGCCTTTTTCACCGGATTGAACGTTGAGCGTTTGTTCTTGTGAGGGGATATAAGCCTGGTAATGACCGGTTTTTCGGATCATGGCGACGGGCTCGCCTTCAGTTGTCATGGCAAGAAAATGTCCCAGATCTTTAGCCGACCAATCTTTTTCCAGGTCAAATCGTCTGTATCTGAATCCACTGTTTTTGGCGATAGTGGCCAAAGGATCTTCGGACCTGGTAATCTTTTTATCGTCTATCTCGGGTATGGTGAATCCGATAACTTGTCCCATGCGAATACAGGCCCTTAAAAGGGCGTTGTTCGAAGGTAAGGATTGTTCCGGTTCTTTTTTTTCTTTGATGGTATATAAAGTCCTCAAGGTGTTCTCTGAAAGTTGCTTCAAACGTTGATCTCGATCTTGTGTCTTCTTAATGTTTCTGAGTGTGTTGAGTTCACTTTCAGAGATCTGTTCGAAGGTTAATAGAAAAGCTGTTTTTTGATATCGTTGATAGGCTTTAACGGAGACTTCTTCCGGGGGCGTGAGTTGATTATGGGGCGGATTCAGGTTGGAAATCAAGCGTGTGCTCAGTCTTTTGACAGCATTCAAGTAATCGGATTGATGGTCATCGAAGATTTCCTCTCGGTTGATGAGGGCAATCTTGGAATGGTTGATACAGCGGATGGTGAGCCCAAATCCTTCGGGCATTTCCAGGAGTGCAAAGGTTTCTCCGGCTTGAAAGCTGCCAATGTTAAACAACCGGTCTTTCAGGATGGGATCGGCCATTTTTTCTGACATGAAAAGGTCTGCCCTTCCTTTGAGAACTAATACTAACTGGCCGTTTTTCAGTTCAAAGGGTGTGGAGGCATCGGCTGGTTTTGATTTGGTTTTTAATAGTTGTTCCAGTTGTTTATTCATGCTATCTCTCTTTTCATGGTGTGTTCCTCAACACCAGACTCCTCTCACACTTTCATTTGGGAGTGGGTGACCATTTTGGAGTAGGCGCTGTTGCCTCTCATGAGTTCTTCGTGTTTGCCACGCTCGATTACTTTACCGTTGTCCAAAACGATGATTTCGTCACAGTCTCTGATGGTGCTTAAGCGATGGGAGATGACGATAATGGAGCATCCCCTTTTACGGATGTTCAGATCGATTTCCAGTTCTGTTTTTGAGTCTAAGGCACTGGTGGCTTCGTCCATGATTAGAATACTGGGGTTTTTGGCCAGACATCTGGCAATTTCGATGCGTTGGCGCATGCCGCCGCTGATGTTGTTTCCGAATTCCTGAAAGCGATAGGCGTATTCTGAGTTGCCGGGCTCTTTGCCTGCAAAAGTAGTTATCTCGTCGTGTATACAGGCGTCTTTGGCTGCTTGGATGATATCACTCTCACTGATGTTTGGGTCCCACAGGGTGAGGTTTTCTCTAACAGTTCCCGTAAACAAGGTGACATCTTGCTCTACATAACTGATTGAGGCGGAGGTCATGGATAATGGCGTTTGGTTTAAAGGCAAGCCGTCGTAAAGAATCTCGCCGCTCCAGGGTTGAAACAATCCCACAATCAATTTGCCAAGTGTGCTTTTTCCACTTCCGGAAAGACCTACAAGGGCAACTCGTTGGCCCGGTTCGATGATGAGGTTGAAATCTTCAATTAGGGGTTTTTCCAGTCTCGAATAGCCAAAGGAAAGGTTTTTGATTTCTATTTTCCCGCTTAATTTTTTGATGAGGGTATCTTCTTTTACATTGCGTTCCAGACATGGATCCTGGGGGTATTTCAGGACATCTTCCAGACGTTTCTTATCCGCTTCGCTTCTTTGAACAAAGAGCATGGTTTGAATAAATTCTCTGACTGGGAGGTAAAGGGCGGCGTTTAACGTTTGAAAGGCCACAAATGAACCAATAGTCAAGGAAGAATTCATAATCTTTAAACCCCCAATTAATAATAACAACAACATGGAAATGAACTCAAACATCTGGGGGACTGAGTTAAAGAACAGTGTTTTTTTAGTGATACCAAACAACTTGTTTTGAAGTTGTGAATATTGATCAGCCAGGCGGGTAAAGAATATGGATTCCTGTCCGGTTGCTTTTAAAGTTTCTATGGTTTGAATTCCGGAAACGGCTATTCCGGATAATTTCAATTCATCGGATAGAAGGAGATGGTATTCCTCTTTGAACTTTTTAGAGATGATAAACACCGTAACGATGTTGAGTATTGTAAAGGTAATACTGATCAATGTCAACAGGATATCATACTGGAACATCATGAGGATGTAAAAAGAGGAAAAGACCAAATTGACAAAAGCCAGTAAAAATTGATTACCCAACAACGTGGCCATCTGTTCACCGGAGGTCATGGTGGCGTTTAAATTTCCTGCGTATCGCTGCATAAAAAAGGTCAAGGGCAACTTTAACAAATGATAGAAAAAGCTGGAGGACTGCTGCACGGCGATTCTGTTTTCCAGGTTGAGCAGTGTTTTTTCTTGTAAATACGTCACAAGTGCGGTGAAAAAGGCAACTAACAGCATGGCTCCCAACAAAGGCAATAGCCATTCGTCCCTGTGGGGAATGAGAATGGTGTCGATGTATATTCTGGAAAAGGTGGGGATCATAATGCCTGAAAAGGCAAGTAAAAAGCCACACAGAAAGACAAACAACAAGGTTTTTTTATCGATGGAGAGATCGCTGATAACGGAAAAAAAGGAGCCGGTTTTTTTGCCGGTTTTTTCAAAAGTTTCTGAAGGCTCGAAGGTGAGAACGATGCCGGTGAAATCTTTTTCGAATTCCTCTTTGCTGCATTTCCTGTGCCCCGTTGCCGGATCATTTAGGTAGTAATAGTCTTTTTTAATCCCTTCCAGCACGATAAAGTGATAAAACCCCCAAAAAATGATCACCGGTTTGTTGATTTCTTCAAGTTTTTCAAGATTCATACGCAAGCCTTTAGCCGTTAAGCCGTAATGCCTGGCTGCTTTGATGATATTGAGGGCATTGCTGCCATCCCTTGAGACACCGCATTCATAACGCAAATCTTCCAATGGTACATATTTACCGTAATAGCCCAGGATCATCCCCAAGGATGCTGCACCGCATTCTACGGCTTCCATTTGTAAGAGAGTTGGTGTTTTTTTTATACGGCCGCTAATCGCAATCACCTTTTCAGATTGGGAAAGATTAGTTCAATGGGACGGATCTTGTCGGTTATACAAAGACCTTCACAGATTGTTCCCGGTTCCAATTCAAGGGGAGGCCCTTCAGAGGATGTCCATTGATAACCAGAGGGGGTATCCGGTGCGGGGAGTAAATCAACAATGACTTCCAAGACAGCTTCTTTGGCAAAAAGTTCCGCAAATCTTTGGCTTCCTGTAAAATCTGAAATGGCCTTTTCCGTAATGGGGTAATCTGAGACACTGACAACAGTCCCTTTTAAAAAGCCGTACTGTTCCCTGTTTGTGGTGGATGGAATAAGACGACACGACATACCCGGCTCAATGGTTTTGCCGGTTTCCACGGGAAAGTAGAGAATACCGATTAGCTCTTTTACGGTCTCACCCGTTCTGGATATTTTAAAAAGCGTGTCTCCTTTTTGGATGTATTGACCCTTCTGAATATATTGATCGACGATTTTACCACTTTCAGCAGTTAATATTTGACTCTCTTCTTTTAATTTTTCCTTCAGAAGGTCTATCATTTTTTCGTGTTCTTTCATCATATCCGCATTTTGGCTTTCGTCCAAGGCATCCCGCATGGTGTTGATGTCACGAACCAGATCCGGTTTGTCCACCCGGGCAACGATAGCACCTTCATTAATAAGGTCGCCAATTCGATAAGAGATGTCGTAAATTGAGCCTTCCGTTGATGAATACACATAGGCAAAACCCCCACCGGACACTAAAATCCCTTGGGTTTTGGCAGTCATGTCAATAGAGCCGAAAAACCCCCAATAGAGCAATCCGGCGATTAAAATCAGCACCCCAACGATGATGAGCCAGGAGGTTTTAGTGGTAATATCCACCGGTTTGTTGGCCAGTTCTCTTGTTTGGCGATTTTTTCTCTTTTTGGGAGCTTTTTTTTCTGTCATGTTTACCTCACCTTGTGGCTTAATCGTCATCGAGAAAAATGAATTCCCCATTAACAACGATTTTCAGAAAGATATTGTCCCCTTCTATTTCTCCATTCTTGTTGAAATA
>Ga0116163_1001682_pt1 | contig 13448 bp, 12 predicted proteins | sample AD_UKC107_MetaG_FD_89889 | JGI IMG/M metagenome (GOLD analysis project Ga0116163, IMG submission 89889) | Active sludge microbial communities of municipal wastewater-treating anaerobic digesters from Hong Kong - AD_UKC107_MetaG | ecosystem: Engineered > Bioreactor > Anaerobic > Digestate...
TGATAGCCTATATTGTAGACGCATGTTCTTGAGTATGTCCATCTTGTATGTGCCATATATCTATTATAGCAGAGGAGAAGACATGTGCCAATTATCAGCCAAACCCCGTGCTCTCATCCCACCACACTTGGTAGTGGGCTTTCTCGCACGGATTGTCGTAATTTCGAAAGGAGTCTCCGCACCTGCCCCTAACAGCTCCAAAATAGGTTTCTCGATAACCAGGGCCAGAATGTTTCCGTGTTTTGTCAAAGTTTTTATCATGACAGCAACCTCCTCCGCAAACCGTTGATACGATGTATATGCGAAAATAAAATCAAAAAGCGGCCTTGTCAAGAAAATTTATCGTTTCATCAAACTTAAAAGCGAAAAGGCAACACCGCAAAAAAAGCCCTGATCACATAAGGAGCTTTGTCGCTGGGAAAATCTCTTGATACCTTTCCAAAAAAACAAAAATACGCAGGATTTTCTTGACACTCTTCTTTTTCAGAATTAAAATGCAATCGCAATATATTTCAATTATCTACTAAAAATATCGCCAAGCTTTTTACCTTAAACATATAAAATAGGGAAAATGTAGTGAGCTTATGGTCATACGGAAGAAAAAGGCTCCGGGAAGTCAAACGAGAAATAGAAGAAAATTTTTAAAAATCTGCTGCGTAAAGCCGATAGTTACTCGGAAAATTCCATAGCTCTATAGGAGGAAGGGATGCCCAAAATATATGCCTAAAAACATACGAACAAAGCAATATGGGGTTTTATGTCGGCATTTTGAACAGAAAACATACACTATGAGGGGGGACTTTTTTTGAAAAAGCACTTTTTGGGAATGGTAAGCATAATCTTTGTATTGGTTTTATGCGGCACCGCTTTTGCGGCAGAGGCACCTTTTCATGTTGGAATTTGCACCGAAACGGTTTCCCAAGCTGAGGACGACCTCCGGGGGGCAGAGGCACTCATTGAGAAATACGGTGATGTAAACAACGGCGGCATGATTAAGCATATCACCTACCCTGATAACTTTATGCAAGAAATGGAAACCACCATTTCCCAGATTGCCAGCTTCGCTGATGACCCTAAAATAAAAGTTGTCGTGGTAAACAATGGTCTTCCGGGAACCACTGAAGCTTTCCGGCGCATCCGTGAGATGCGGGATGACATTATCCTTCTCTGCGGAGAAGCTCACGAAGATCCCGGAGTTATCGAACCCGTAGCAGATCTCGTAATCAACTGTGACAACATCGCCCGAGGGTACCTTATCGTACACACTGCAAAAGAGCTTGGCGCTACCGACTTCGTGCATATTTCATTCCCCCGGCACATGAGTTACGAATTGCTTTCCCGACGGCGCAACATCATGAAAGCTGCCTGTGAAGACCTGGGCCTAAAGTTCCACTTTGAGACCGCTCCGGATCCCACATCTGACGTAGGTGTCGCTGGAGCGCAACAGTTCATTCTTGAGAAGGTTCCCGCCTGGCTCGAAAAATACGGCAAGGACACCGCATTCTTCTGTACCAATGACGCCCACACCGAACCTCTTCTCCGAAGAATTGCCGAAGAAGGGGGCTATTTTGTGGAAGCCGATCTTCCCTCTCCCCTCATGGGTTACCCCGGCGCTCTTGGCGTTGAACTTTCCGATGTGAAAGGCGATTGGCCTGCTATCCTCAAAAAAATCGAAAATGCCGTCGATGAAAAAGGTGGTAAGGGACGCATGGGAACATGGGCTTATTCCTACGGCTTTACCAACTCTGTGGGCCTTGGGGAGCTAGGCATAGAACTGGTAAAGAATGGGATTACCCACCAAAACTTCAAACGCGCCTTTAAACCCGAGATGCTTTTTGAAGCTTATGCAAACGCAAGCCCTGGCGCTACTTGGAACGGCAGTTTCTATACCGACATCAACACCGGGGTACAAAAGAAAAATCACATTCTCCTCTATCAGGACACCTATATCTTCGGTACCGGCTACATGGGTACACCTAAAATCGAGGTGCCTGAAAAGTGCTTCAGCATAAAATAAACTCGCTATTTGGTCCGGAGCCCGAAGATTTTTCGCCTGGGAGACATTTTCTCCCCAAACGCTTGGCTTTATTAAGCGCAACACATTTTTTCGGCTTCGGAAAAAGTTATCCACAACACCTGTAACTCCAGGGACTTACGAAAAAGCCAAGATCCTACAATCCCTTTCAGGGAACGGGTAGGATCTTGGCTTTTATTTTTTCGAGATATTTCCAAGTTTTCTTAATTCTTTCCGGATAATCTTTTTTGCTTGCCGAGGATTCCCTTCCGAAAGATTCGCCTGTGGTGATGGTGATAGAAAAAAGGAGGGGATAAAACTTTGTTCAAATTGTATGGGCATCGTGGTGGGGATGATTTACGGGGCCATATTGGCCTATAACTTTTTGCTTGTATATGGGAGTTCCTGATGGGTGTCTATTGGGTGTCTGGATAAGAAAAAGGGGTTTCGACTCTTTGCCGAAACCCCGGTGTTTTCAATGGTGGGTGGTATAGGACTCGAACCTATGACCTCTTCCGCGTCAAGGAAGCGTTCTTCCTCTGAACTAACCACCCACAGCGTCGAAAATTGTACAGGGCCTACCCGGTATTGTCAAGGAAGTTCTTGCAAATCCTCTCTACCCTCCCTGCACGGATATAATCGATTTTGAGCGGAAGGAAAATTTTGGTATCCTTCTTTGCGTTCCCTAATCCACTTTTGAGGTGCTTACGTAATGGCAAGAAAAAAAAATTTTCAGCACTGCATTAAAAACACAAAAAAAATCTTCTTTAAAGCATTGGAAGCGCTGCTGTTTCTGTTTTTTTGCAGTTTTTCCTGTTTTCTTTTCCCTCTTTCCGGAGAGGCGGTCAGCCGGGGAGCCGTCATAACCGAAGTTATTCAATCTCTGAATCTTCCTCCCTGGAAGGGGACGAACCGTTTTTCCGATGTTCCTCCCGGCCATCCCCACGCTCAGGCCATAGAAACCGCCTCAGCCTTGGGGATTCTCCTTCCGGGCAGCCATTTCCATCCGGATATCGAAGCTACCCGGGCAGAAGCTCTCGGATTCGCTTTCTGGGCCATGGGATGGCAGAAAGAAGGGCAAATCGTTCAGGCCTTGAAGGGAAAAAATTTCTCTTCCCGCCTTCCTCTTCATCTGGAGGCCTTCCTGCACATCGCTTCCCGGATAAACCTACCTCCTCCATCTCTTTTTTTGGAGGCTCCGGAAGCGGATTGCTCCTCCCAAGACCTCGCTTCTCTAGGAAGGTGGCTTCAGGAGTGCCGCAAAACCCGCCTGATATGGGAAGAATCCTTTCAGGGAAACTCCGGCACCCTTCTCGTACATCGGGAAAATCTGGGGTATCCTCCCTCATCCTGGGGTATTCAGGTTTTGGGGATCGTCTCTCGGGAGGAAGCGCACAATTTGGCACAGCGCCTGAAAAAGGAGGGCATAAACGTCTCCATCCTTCCCGAAGGATTCGGCTACACGCTCCGTCTCGGACCATACGCACATTACTACAAGGCCTGGGGGACTCTCTTGCGGCTTTCTCTGCAATACAGCCCCACCATCGTTCCCTTTTCCGGAGGCTCCGGAGGAGCTCTTTTCTGGTGCGCCATCAAAGGGAACCCTCAACAGCTTCAACCACAAATCGTTTTTGCAGCTTCTCTGGGAGAACCGAAACTCCCTCTTTCCAGAATTGCCGAGATTTCCAAAGCCGAAGGAGGCATAAACGGAGGATATTTTACAGGGTCCACCCCCATCGGCACTCTTTATCAAGGGGGCTTCCCCCTTTCCGAAACGTATAAAAACAGATCCGCCCTGGGATGGAATATGAAGGGAGAAGCCTTTTTCGGGAGCGGGGCTTTCAAAAGCTATTTGCGCACGGAAAAAGGTATTTTTCCCATAAACGAAATCAACTCTCCTTCAAACATATCGGGAATAGAGCTGGTTACGCCACATCTCGGCCCCTGGGCCCGCATAACCCAGAGAGGACTTATCTCCCAATTCCGAGAGGGGAAACTCGCTTGGCGCACCTACGGAAACGGCGTTCATCCCATTCCGCCGGGAGGATATCTCTGCCTTGCCCGAGGGAAGGGGGAAGAGCTCATGAGAGAGGTTGCAATGCACTCCCCCGCAGAAATCGTCATGCAGTGGGAAGAGCCGGAAATGCAAGGAATGGATGCGGTAATTCAGGGAGGCCCCATGCTTTTCAAGGATCGCCAGGCCTGGACAAAAAACGAAGGGCTTCCTCCGAATTTTACCGGGAACAAACATCCCCGAACGCTGGTGGGTTTCGACGGAAAGGATTTGTGGTGGATCGTTATCGATGGCCGCAATTCCTGGCACAGCCTGGGGGTAACCATCCCCGAAGCCCGGCGCATAGCGTATGCCCTGGGAATGGAATCCGCACTCAACCTCGACGGAGGGGGCTCCTCCGCCCTTTGGTGGCAGGGAGTGCTGATCAATTCGCCTTCCGGAGGCAAAGAACGCTTTCTTCCCTACGGCATTCTTTTCGGAACTTCCGAATAAAAAAAGTGGGGAACCCGGAACAAATCCGGATTCCCCACTTTTCTGCTTACAATTGGAACTTCCCTAGTAACAGCCCTGTTCTGGAACCTTGGCGGTAGAAACCAGAAGAAGGCGACTCCAGGGGAGCAAACCATGAAGATCTATCTTGATCAGATCTTCCTTGAAGGACATTTCATCAGGTACCCAGAGAGTTTTTCCCTCCAGATCGTGGCTCGTCATATCCGTAACGTTATCGGGCTTTCCGGGCTCTACGAGCACCGCGTATCGAGCGGCTCAGCCCCCTCCTATTTGACGAAGCACCAAATGAAATTGCTCACTCTGTTTCTCCATATGCTGTCGGGCTTTTTCGGAAATTTCGATTTTCCTCATCTCTTTTTCCTCCTTTATCCGTTAGTTCCCTTTTTTAATTATACCAGAAGGGGGTATCAAACAAAATCCTCGGAGAAAAGGTACGCAAAATCCTCCGGAGGAGAACAGGTAAAAATGCGTTCCGAAAGAAGCTCCCAAGGGGAAACCATGGGCGGAAGAGCAAGGCTGTAGGCATGCAGAAGAGGACGGCACACCCCCTGTTTCCGAACACTTCTGTTTATCTTCTCATCGCCGTATTTGTAATCTCCCACCACGGGACATCCTCTATGCGCCAGGTGTACCCGGATTTGGTGGGGACGTCCGGTAAGAAGCTCTACCTCCAAAAGGCTGTATCTTCCATGAGATCCCAGCCTTCGATATCGAGTATGGGCTGGAACCCCCTTCCGGGAATCCACGTACACCCGGTTCTCTTTTTCGCTCTTTCGAAGGGGTTCCCGAAGATCCCCTTCTTCTCCGGGATTTCCCGTCACGATAACCCGGTATATTTTGGAGATTCCCTCTCCTTGCCAGAGGGAATGGAGCTCTCTCAATAGAGGGCCTTTCAAGGCTACCAGAAGAACCCCGGAAGTGTTCCTATCCAGCCGGTGCACCGGTACCGGCCGAAAATCCCGACGGAGAGATACCATCTCCCATACCCTGGTAATCAGGCTATCTCCTCCCTTTGTATCCGGCTGACTTAAAAGCCCCCAGGGTTTGTTCACCACGAGAAGATCTTCATCCTGATAAAGCACCGGCAGAGAAACTTCTTTGGAGGAGCGGGGCTTTCCCTTTTTGTCAGATTCTTTCGGTGAAATGACCTTTTCAGCGTCCTCCTCCCAGGGAACCCGAAGAATTTGACCCAGGGAAGGGCGAGCATCGGGTTTAGTACGTTTTCCGTCTAAGCGAACTTCTCCCTTTCGGATGGAACGCATGATAGCTCCCAGGGGAACATGCCTGTACAGGGTGCGGCATATTCTATCCACCCGCCGGTCCGCATGATCTTCGGTAATCAGAATGTCCCTGCCCGAAGAAGCTTTTTTCCCGTTTATTTCCACTTCCAGAAACGCCTCTCCAGGACACGGTTCCATTCGGTGATTTCTTCATGATCCGCCATGCTCTCCACCGCATCGAGGCCACAGAAAATCTGAAAATCCAGATTGTCCGCAGCCGCCACGATAAGAGCTTCCACCGTAGAAGGCATGACGGGAGATCCAAATTCTTTCTTGCCGTGATGGCTGAGCAGGATGTGTCCCAGGTGCAGGGCCACGCGCTCTTCGAGACCGTACTCCTCCGCCAGACGCTGAAGTTCCGCAAATCCCAGGGCGATATGGTCGTGCACATTTCCCGCCACGGTCATTTCCGGAAGAGGAGTCAAGGTGTAGGCCTGGAGCTTTCCCAAATCATGAAGCAACGCTCCCGCAAGCACCGCATCCCGTTCCAGGGATACTCCCAGAGCCGCATAGGTCTCCGCAAGGGCCACGGCGTTCTGGGTCACTCCGAGAGTGTGCTCCAGCAATCCGTGAACGTAAGCATGATGATGGGAAACTGCGGCAGGCCAATCTCGAAAGCGTTCCCACCGATCCCCGGAAAAGACATGTTCCAGAAAACCCTTTATAGGTTCCCCGCAGGAATCCAGGAGGCTTCGGAAGCGGCTTTCCAGATCTTGCAAAGGTACCGGAGAGGAAGGAACAAACTGGGAAAGGGGATATTCCTTTTCGTCCAAAAGAAAGAGAGAAGAAAGGGTATACTGGTTCTGCCCCTTGTAGGACTGCACCCTTCCCATGATTCCCAGGGCTTTCCCCTTGCAGCGGCTGCCGAAATCGTTCTCCAGGGGATCCTGCTCTTTCCAGCGGTTTTCCGCATCTTCTCCGGCCCCCTCCCGAAGTATGTGCCACTTTCCGTTACTCCATATCTTGGCATCGAGTATTCCCGTAGCATCCATAAGCCGCATTTCCCAATAGGGTTTTGCGTTTTTCCCCATCTTTTGAGTAACTTCCAATACCGCAGCTTTGGATCCAAAAGTATCTCCCTCTGAAAGATTTCGAATTGCCTCGATGGCAATCATATCCATACACTCTGCACCCCGTTTCGTTACGTAAAAGGCTTATAAATTTTCCGCGATATGTACATCCACCGCCCAGAGGAAGTCCCCTCCCTCCATAAGGGTCTGAAGAACTTCCCGGGGCACTTCCTGGTCGATCTGCATCATGCCGATGGCGAGACCACTGCCGTTTTTCCGGCCCAAGGCAAAGTTGGCAATGTTGATTCCCCGCTCTCCCAAAAGACTTCCCACCCGACCGATAACCCCCGGCCGATCGTGGTTTTGAAAGAGAAGGATTCTTCCTTCGGGAACACACTCCACCCAGTAACCATTAACGTTGACAATACGCTGTTTTCCTTCTTCCGTCACGGTTCCCGCAAGAGAGATTTTTTCCTTTTCTCCCTGAATCTCGCAAACCACCATGTTCCGGTAGGTGGAGGATTCTTCCCGGGATTCCTGAACTTCCATTTCCCGCTCATCCGCAATAAGAGGAGCCGACATATAGCTTACATCCGCTCCGTGATACACTTCGAGAACCCCCTTCAGCCCCGCCACGGTGAAGGGAGAATAATTATAGGGGATTTCGAAGTTGTAGCGATCTTCCTGAAAAAAGAGCTCCCCTTTCAGGGTAATACGCAGCGTTCCGGGAGCCGAGGAAAGAAGCTGTGCTCCCAAATTACCGAGTTTCCGGGAAAGGGAGAGAAAGGTCTTTTTGGTTTTCGAAAGCTGGCATTCCATAAAGGGAAGATTTACCGCATGTTCATAGGGCTCTCCTTTGAGAGCCGCCGCAAGGTTTTTAGCGGCAATTCTCGCCACCGCGGACTGCCCTTCCCGGGTATTTGCCCCGATATGAGGCGTAAGCACCAGCTTCTCCCGGATATCTAAAGCCATAAGAGGATGCCCTTCCTGCAGGGGCTCCAAGCTGTAGACATCAAAAGCAGCCCCTTCGATACGTCCCGACCGGAGGGCCTCCGCGAGAGCCTCCTCATCCACAAGGCTTCCCCGAGCACAGTTTATCAGAAAACTGCCGTTTTTCATGGCCCGAAGATTGTTTTCATTCATCATTCCCCGGGTTTCTTCCGTGAGAGGAACGTGCAGAGTCACCACATCCGCAAGAGAGAGAGCTCCCTGCAAATCTTCACACAGGGTCACTCCCAGGCTTTCCGCTTTCTTCAGCGAGATATAGGGATCGTAAGCGTAAAGCTCCATCCCGAAAGCCCGGGCTCTTTTGGCCACAGTTCCTCCGATACGCCCGAGACCTATGATAAGAAGGCTTTTTCCCTCCAGCTGCATGCCCATAAAGCGCTTCCGCTCCCACTTGCCTTGAAACACGGATTCACAGGCCCGGGGAACATGCCGTAACAAGCCGAGAATATTCGCCATGGTAAGTTCCGCCGCCGCCAAGGTGTTTCCCGTGGGAGCGTTGATCACCACAATGCCCCGACGGCTCGCCTCGAGGAGATCGATATTGTCCACCCCCACCCCGGCCCGGCAGAGAACGCGTAAATTTTTTGCTCTGTCAAGAAGATCTTTATCTACCGCTGTGCCGCTGCGGGTCAGCATGCCTTCATACTCCCCCACGATATCCAGAAGATCTTTTCTTGAAAGCCCGATTTTTTCTTCCAGCGACAAGGATCCATCTTTTTTCAAAATGTCGAGGCCCTCTTCGTGAATGGGCTCCGTTACGAGAACACGGTACATAGGTCTTCCCCCTTTTCGTCTACCTCGCCATAACAAGCGAGGGGACCGGATTTTATTCCGGTCCCCTCGTCGTTATACTTCTTCCTTTACGGATAACAACAAATTTTTACGGCCCGGCAGCAACAACAAATTCTTTCCTCCTCCAGGAAGAAGAGGAAGAACAAGAACCGCCTCCGAAACCATAATCTATGTTGTTATACCGCTTCATAAATATCCCGTTCCTTCTTCAGCAAGGTAAAATTTTAAGGACTTATATATCACGATCCTTAAAGAAGGTCAAGAAAAAAATGCTGATTTCTTCAAATCGAACACGAAAACCCGAAACGTGAAAATTTTCACGGCAATTCAGTAGGTCCCTCTGGCCTCCAAAAAACGGACCGACCACTCTCCACAGAACCGCAATATTCCTTCCCGGGTTTCGGCGGTCTCATCCAGAAAACGCTCATATTCGAACAAAAAAAGGGAGGCTCCCCTTTTTTCGGAAATCGCAACTTCCGGGGGGATTTCTTTTTTCTCCTCTTCTCGTTCTCGCCAGAACTCTCTACCAAGAAGAACCCGGGCAAAAGAAAGGCCATCCGGACCGGCAATGGGAACTTTCTCCGAGGAGATGCCCTTCCGTTTTTGTTTTTCCTGAAAATCCTGGGGGAAAACCTTTTCGTACCCCGGCCACATCATGGCTTGTGCATTCATTTCACAAACTCTCCCTTGCGAAAATTCGAAAATTTCCTCTATGGAGAAAAGAAGAGAACCCTCTGATTTTCTCTTGTTCTGAATGATATAATGACGCAAATACCCATATTTTGCAAGGAGGGGTTCTTGTGTCAGAAACATGGAACAATCTCTACTCCCAGATAGGCAATGATCTCAAGCCTTCCCCCATACGGGAGCTTCTCAAGCTTACCAAAAAACCCGGCATGATTTCTTTCGCCGGAGGCATGCCGGATCCCCAGGTTTTTCCGGTAAAGGAATTTCTCCAAGCCACATCCATCCTCGAAAAAGAGGGCAAATCGGTTCTTCAGTACGGAGCCACCGATGGCTATGAACCCCTCAAGGATTTTCTCGCCCGGTGGATGGCTCCCCGGATGGGTCGGGTTACAGAACCCGAAGAAATGCTTATCACCACGGGATCCCAGCAAGTTATGGATCTTTTCGCCGCAGTTATGTTGGATCCGGGAGATGCGGTGCTTCTCGAGGCTCCTTCGTATCCCGGGGCACTTCATGCGCTCCGAAACCGGAACGCCACCTTTATCTCCGTTCCCTGTGACGAAAAGGGAATGATGGTAAGCGAAATGCCGGCAATCATCGAAAAAGCCCAAAAAGAGGGGAAAAGAATCAAGTTCATCTACTCCATCGTCAACTTTCAGAACCCCTCGGGAAGCACTCTCAGTAAGGAACGACGACTTCAGCTCCTGGAAGTAGCCAAAAAGTACGGCATTCCCATTTTCGAAGACGATCCCTATGGACATCTTCGTTTCGAGGGAGAACACGAACCTACCATTTTCTCCCTGGATAAAGACGGCCTCGTACTCTATGCCTGTTCCTTCTCCAAGATACTGGCTCCGGGCACCCGGGTAGCCTGGGTGGTAGCCCCCAAGGACGTCATCAAGAAAATGGTGATGATCAAACAGGGGAGCGATCTCTGCACCAGCGTGGTTTCCCAGGCGTTGGTCTACGAATATTGCCGCCTTGGGCTCCTGGATTCCTTCCTCCCAAAAATCATCGACCACTACCGCAAAAAACGAGATGGCATGAAGGAAGCTTTCCGGGAATATCTTCCGGAGAATGCGGAATATGAAATTCCCCAGGGGGGGTTCTTCTACTGGATACGCCTCCCCGGCATGGATACGAAAGAGGTTTTCTACAAAGCCGTGGAACGGGGAGTGGCCTTCGTTATCGGAGAATCCTTCTTCCCCAACGGAGGAGGAAAAGAATATTTGCGCACCTGCTATACCTTTGCGGAAAGCGCGGATTTTGTGGAAGGATCCAAGCGCCTCGCCCAGGCCATCGAGGATCTTCGAAAATAACCGCGCATCCCTACGATAAAAAGTTTCTCGAGAACTCCCCGGGAAGAAGATCTCTATTCCGGGGAGACACCGTGTCAAGGAGGAAAAGATGAGTCTCTGGAAAGAGTGTTTCAGCAATGCGTCCCAAGCGTTACAACCCTCGCCCATTCGAGAAATGCTTCACGTCATCCGCCAGCCCGGCATGATTTCTTTTGCCGGGGGAATGCCGGATCCCGCCATCTTCCCGGTAGAGGAATTCTACCAGTGTGCTAGCATCCTCGAAAAAGAGGGGCGTGATGTGCTTCAGTACGGCACCACCGAAGGATACGCTCCTCTCAAGGAGTTTCTCGCTACCTGGCTTGCTCCGCGCCTCGGAAGAACTCCAAAAATGGAAGAACTTCTTATCACCACTGGCTCCACCCAGGTAATAGATCTTCTCAACTGGGCCACCATCAACGAAAATGACGCCATTATCGTTGAAAACCCCACCTTTCTCGGATCCACTCTCAACATGCACAATCATGGAGCCCATTTTCTTCCCGTGAGCTGTGACGAAAAGGGAATGCTGGTGGAAGATTTGCCGCAACTCATCGAAGGAGCCCTCAAGGAAGGCCGAAAGGTCCGTTACATATACTGTATCGTAAACTTTCACAACCCCTTGGGGTGCACTCTTTCTCTGGAGCGCCGCAAAAGACTTCTCGAAATATCCAAGCAATACGGCGTTCCCATTCTCGAAGACGATCCCTACGGATTCGTACGCTTCGACGGCGATCATCTTCCCTCTCTCTATTCCCTGGATCAAAACGAGGGAACCATCTATGCGGGAAGTTTCTCCAAAATCCTCGCCCCGGGAACGCGAATCGCCTGGTGTGTGGGGCCCGAAGATATTATCCGGAAAATGACGGTCTTCAAGCAGGGTACGGATGTATGCTCCAGCGTGGTTACCCAGGCCCTGGTATACGAATACTGCAGACGGGGCTATCTTGATTCCTTTCTTCCCAAAATCATCGCCCATTACCGCAAAAAACGGGATGCCATGGAACAGGCTTTTCGGACCTATCTTCCCAAAGACCAGGTCTCTTATGTCACCCCGGAAGGTGGTTTTTTCTACTGGCTTTCCACACCGAATATCCCCGTGGACGCACTTTTCGACAAGGCCATCGAAAAGAAAGTCGCTTTCGTAAAGGGAAAGCCCTTCTATCCCCTGGAAGATGGAGGAGAGCATCAGTTCAGAATGTGTTACACTTTTGCTTCCCCCGAACAGATCGAAGAGGGATGTTCCCGCCTTGGCACGGCCATGAAGGAACTTCTCTAAAAGATCCTCAAATTCGGGTATTTTCACTTGGAGCTGATGTACCCCATGAACGATACCATCACGGCCATAGCAACTCCTTCAGGAGAAGGCGGAATTTCCATCATACGCATTTCGGGGAGTTCCGCCTTCCCTCTTCTTTACAAACATCTCCAATCGAGCCGCCCGGGAGAAAAACTTTCTTTTCCTCCCCGCACCATGGTGCTGGCAAACTTCGTAACCTCTTCAGGGGAAATTGCGGATCGCGTTCTGGGAGTCCGTTTTCCCGCTCCTCGAAGCTATACCGGGGAAGATGTGGCAGAAATCCACGCCCATGGAGGATATGCTGCGGCTCAAACGATTATCGAGAACCTCTGCCTTTCCGGAGCCCGCATGGCTGATCCCGGAGAATTTACCCGGCGTGCCTTTATCAACGGAAAAATAAGCCTTCCCCAGGCGGAAGCTATCTTCGGAATGATCACATCCCGAACTTCCCGGGGGATGTACGCCGCCTCACGAAGCATTCAGGGAGAAACGGAAAAACAGCTTCAGCCCCTTCTCTCGCAAACGCTCTCTCTTCTTGCGGAAATTCAGGTCATCCTCGACTTTCCCGATGAGGAATACGATGCCGCCTCCAACAAGGAGCTCCTCAAAAGAATACGGAAACTTTCGGAGGAAGCACGACAGATTCGGGAACGTTTTTTTTCGGGGTTTCTCCTCAACCAGGGAATTCATGTCGTTCTGGCAGGAAAACCCAATGCAGGGAAATCCTCTCTTTTCAACGCTCTTTTGGGAAAGGATCGAGCCATCGTAACCCATATTCCCGGCACCACCCGGGACGTGGTAACGGACTCCTTCGTACACCGCGGCATAACATGCTTTCTTCACGATGTGGCGGGACTGCGCCATACGGAGGATCTCATCGAAAAGCTCGGCATCTCGCTCGCCCAAGAGAAAATACGTGCCTCCAACGTCATTCTGGCGCTCTTCGACGGGAGCGAAAAAAATCCGGAAGATCCCTATCTCCTGGAACTCCTCGAATCTCTCTCCGGATCGGTATGCATTCCCGTAATATCCAAATCAGATCTGCGTCAGCCCAAATTGGAAAACCTCCCCAAAGATTTTCGAGATCACCACCTCTGGAGCACTTCTCCTCTCCTGGTAAGCTCTCTCCAAAGAAAGGGAATCGAAGAAATCAAGAATTGCATCGTAAACTCCGTAGTACAGGAAAGCCTTCTCTCCGAATCCCTTTATTCCACGGGCAGGCAACTGGAAGAAATGGATCTTTACATGGAGCATCTTCAGGATACCCTCCAGGCTCTCCAGGCTTCGGGGGAGCTCGATGTAGCGGCATCATCCCTTTCCCTGGCCCTTTCTTCGCTTCAAAAAATCCTCGGAAAGGAATGGGACGATCTTCTTCTGGACGAAATCTTTGGCAAATTCTGCGTGGGGAAATAGGAACCTGCTCCCTTTTCCGAAAGCCGACATACCGCAAAGGTTTTGTTGAGGAAACATCCAAAGCCGAAAGAGATATGGCGGGAAAA
>Ga0116163_1001692_pt1 | contig 13409 bp, 15 predicted proteins | sample AD_UKC107_MetaG_FD_89889 | JGI IMG/M metagenome (GOLD analysis project Ga0116163, IMG submission 89889) | Active sludge microbial communities of municipal wastewater-treating anaerobic digesters from Hong Kong - AD_UKC107_MetaG | ecosystem: Engineered > Bioreactor > Anaerobic > Digestate...
ACATATTCGTGAAGTTGATTCAAAAGAACACACTGTTATCGCCATACAGGTGCAGAATGAACCGGGCTTGCTGGGAAGCACCCGCGACTTTTGCGATGCAGCCAATAAGGCTTTTTCCGGTCCGGTGCCTGAAGAACTTATTGATTACCTGGTGGAGAACGAAGAAAACCTGTTGCCGGAGCTGAAGAAGATATGGCAGGTGGCGGGCAGCAAAACCAGCGGAACCTGGGAAGAAGTGTTCGGCAAGAATGTTCCGCGGCCTGCAGATAATCCGCCGGTGCCAAACAGTCCTGACCGTCAGCTTCGTCCTGCAGATGCCGAACTGCTGACCCACACCGATGAGATCTTTATGGCATGGAACTACTCACAGTATATTGGTTATATAGCAGCACAGGGCAAGAAGGAGTATCCGCTGCCGATGTTTGTGAATACATGGATCGTACAACCTAATGACCTTGGTCCGGGTGATTACCCGAGCGGCGGTCCGGAACCGCTCGTTCATGACATCTGGAGGGCCGGTGCACCGGCAATCGACATACTGGCTCCTGATATTTACCTGCCCCAATATGAAGAGATTATCAGGGCTTTCGCCCGTAACGGCAACCCTGCTTTTAATCCTGAAACCAGGATGGATGCAAATTTATGCTGGAAAGCTTTCACAGAACTGGATGTTCTTTGCTATTCCCCTTTCGGTATCGATAATCTGGATCCTCAGGGATCGTTTGCCCGGGCATATGGTTTCATAGGAGACCTTTCGGGCGCTATAGCGGAGGCTCAGGGCAGGAAAGATGCCATCAGGCTTATCATTCCGGAGCCGGGAGAGCATCCGGGCAGGGTTGAGATGGGCGGCTATATATTTGATTTTGCTGTCAGCCCGGTGCGGCGCGGCATTGCAGTTACGGGACCGTCGCCTTCAGCTGACACTGCTGCCATCAGATCAGGTAGAGGCAGTTCTCTGACACTGTCATTTCTGGAAGATCCTTTCGTGCTGATTATAAACACAGATCCGAATGAGTATTACTTTGCAACAAACAGCAACTATTCTTTCCGGGTGTCGCCAGCTTCAGGAGGAGGCATTGCCGCCCCGGCAAGTATCGATCAGGGAGCCTTCGTCAACGGTAAGTGGATGATGTCGAGGAGACTTAATGGTGATGACCTCATGCGGGGTGGTTATGACCTGTCTGGTGCTGCAGCAAATAACCAGGCAGGAACCCTGATACCATTGCGCAGAGGACGTGTTTTTTCTCCGGGCGAAGCAGGCCAGCCGGTTCCACCAACAGTTACAAAAATAAGGTTCTACAGGTACAATTGAATTATACTGGGGACTGTTCCGGAGCTTAAACAGTGGAAAGTATGCTGGTACCAGAGAACGGGGAAAAATTTATCAAAGGGGTTGAAAGTCTCATCAATCCCATGGAAGTCAGCGATATACTGTTCTTCCAGAAACTTAAAAGAATGTTGCCTGCAGGGATTATGAGGACCTTGTTGTACAGGGCTTCAAAAAAAACTCCCTACATAGGTTTTGCAATAGATCCTTACAGCCTTTTTTTGTTTTTCAGGATCAGGGATATTGATTATGCCAGATCACTGCTGACAGACAGGTATGAACTGGGAAAGCCGATGACCTTGACCAACTTTAGCCGGTATACACTGACCACCATTCGCCAGATATAAGTTACTGTTAATATGTATCTTATGTTTTTGAGTAAATTACTGGCCAAATGTGGTCAAGCCTTCCGGCTTTTGCAGTCAAATACTGCCACTGCCACAGCAATTGCCAGCCAACTAATCAAACCTTGCTATTATTTCATTGGAATTGACTTCACCCAGTCATAAATGGCACAATAAAATTGGATTAAACAAAAGTGACCATTTCACTAGGTTGAATATCCTAAAAGAGAAATTAGTTAAGTAGAATGGGAATTGTTTACTCAAATTTCCTTATTGCTTTCAGCAATTCCTTTTCAATCGGTTTTTCGCTAATCAGATGTCCGGCTTCTTCGACAGTGTAACATTGTACAAGTTCTGCATCCTGATATCAATATTGGAAATAATATCAGCACAATCTTTCAGTTCTTTTGTAACACTTTCCGGCTTCCCACTGGTCAGCTTATATGACAGTTCATGTTCAAGTGAAGCCCATAAATCCATTGCGATCGTTCTTATCTGGACTTCAACTTTCACAAGTTCAGTGCTTTCTGACAAAAATACAGGAACAGTTACAATAAGGTGGAGACTCCTGTAGCCGTTTCTTTTTGGTTCCTTTATATAATCAGATCTGCGGATAACCTCAATATCATCCTGGGAAGTAAGCAGATCGGCTATGAGGTAGACATCATCAATATATGAACAAATTACCCGGACACCAGCTATATCAGTAAGATTTTCCCTGGCAGATTCAACACTGAGTTCAAAGCCCCGTTGCGACAGCTTCCTGATAATGCTTCTTGGAGTTTTCACCCTAGCCTTTATTATATGTATCGGATTGCGATCTTTCACATGTTTAAATTCCTCATTAAGGTTTTCAAGCTTGGTTGTAATTTCCCTGGTGGCTGAAGAATAAAGATTCTCAGCAATAATAAGAGAATTAATAACGCCAATAATTTCTTTGGATAATTTCTTGTCTGATAATCCGTCAAGAAAATAGAAAGCTTTGGTTAAATCAATCCTGGCCATTTCTTATATAGATTTTATTAATGAATTCGTATTTCTGATTTTTTGTTTTACAGTTGAGATTAAGTGTCCTAAAATTACTGGTTTATGCTCCCATATAAAACAAAAGTTAATAAATACTTTTCACAATACTCAATTTTAAGAAGATCCAGCCAGAGGCCAATATTTATACACTCAAAGAAATTTAAAATGAACCGGAGATTGGAAAGAGCAAGAGTGGATGCTGAATAGTATCATTTTGCTAACCCGAAGCAAGAAAGAGATTTCATTCGATGTCTAAAGGATTAGATTGCCGGGTCCAGATTGCCATATTCGGAATAATCCTGAAGTCCCTTCATTGCGGTAAATCTGCTGGGTGAAACCGCCTTCCATTTAAGTCTCATAATGTAAAAAATTTTATTTTCTGCCGTAAAACACAAAAATTGATGGACGAGTTCAGAGGTCAGTTGAAAGTGGTCAGTTTGTCTGGCTTTTGCAATAACCTTTTTGCGTTAATTCAATTGATCTGAATGTATTATATTTTTCCTGGTCAAATGGATAATCCCAACATCCAAGTGTATGATACATTTCACCACCGAAACCTGACTTGAATCTGAACAACCCGTACAATGGGTGATCAGGATCGGATGCAGGAGCAACACCGAACATATCATATTCATTGTAACCCATCTCTTTCGCAATATTCATGGCTTTCCACTGCAGGGCATAACTTGCCATCATGTTCCTGTTTTCCGATGATGAAGCTCCATAAAGGTATGTTCCACGGTTCCCTGAAAGCACGAGAAACATTGAAGCAAGTGGTTTGCTGTCGGTTTCTGCGATAAGCAGGATCACCTCTGCAGGCGACTGGGTGTTGGTTGCGTCAACACTCAGTATGTTCCTGAAATAATCAATTCCGTGAAGATGAAGACGATTTCTTGAAGAAGTTTCAGAGTACAATCTGTACCAGGTATCCAGCTCATTAATTCCTGCAATGCGTACTTTCACCCCTTTCTTTTCCGAAAGGCTGATATTATATCTTGTTTTCTTTTTCATTGATCTCAGAAGATCATCATTGCTTTTCTTAAGATCAATAAAAATGGTGTTTGATGGCAGTATGTTAGAAAATGTTTTTCTGAAATTCCAATTGATCGTGCTGAAGTTGAATCGTATTTCCTGAACTGAATTTTCAGGTGGTCCCATCCATCTTCCGTCAGAAGTGAAAAAATCAGGTTCATTAGCCCAATATGATTCCCAGACCAGATCAAACCTCACCATTATACAGTCTTTTGGAAGAAATGATCTCAGACTCTCCGCCAGTTCTTCCAGGAATATTCCCTGTTTTTGTTCCTCCGGCTCAATTTCAGGCCCGTACGGGACGTACGCAATCGAGTTGTTGTTATCTATTTTCCTTATTACAATCAGCACATCTCCCTTTACATTGCAATTATCACCGGGATCAGGTACGATCTCATTTTTCCTGACATTAAAATCAATTGCAGCTGTCTTCAGGCCTGATTTCCTTTTTACTTCCGACCAGAAAGCGGTTTGCTGTACTATAGGTGTTTTATAGACATCATCAATATTCTTCTTATATACTCCTGTGATCATAATTTAAATCTGAATTAGTTTTAAAAGGCCTGATCATATTTTCAGGCATTAATATCTGATCAAGCTTTTCTCTGGATAAAAGACCTTTAGTAAGCACCAGTGAATAAATACTCCCGTTGCTTTCAAGAGCCTCCCTGGCCAGTTCATTCAGAGTGTCATAGCCAATCCATGGAACCAGTGCAGTTATCAATCCAATACTGTTCATTACCAGGTTTCTGCAACGTTCTTCATTTGCAGTAATTCCATCTATGCACCTGTATTTAAGGGTATTCATTCCATTTATAAGCATCTCAATCGATTCAAATATGCTTTGAACAATAACCGGCTCAAAAACATTCAGCTCCAGTTGCCCGGCTTCAGAAGCAATTGTAACCGTTAGATCATTCCCGATAACCTTAAAGGCTACCTGATTGACTACTTCGGGAATAACAGGATTAACTTTCCCAGGCATAATGGATGATCCTGGCTGCATGGGCGGCAGATTAATTTCATTGATCCCGGTTCTGGGACCGGAGGAAAGCAACCTCAGATCATTGCAGATCTTCGATAGTTTTATAGCCAATCGTTTTACTGCTGATGAATACATTACAAACGCTCCTGTATCCTGTGTCGCTTCCACTAAATTTGAGGCTAGGACCAAATCAAGACCTGTGATCCTTCTTAAATGACTTATTACTTTTTCCGAATACCCGGGCTCTGAATTTATACCGGTTCCAATTGCTGTTGCTCCCATGTTGACCTCAAGGAATAGTCTGGCATTCTGATCCAGCCTTTCAACTTCTTCTTCCAGAGTGATTGCATACGCCTCAAATTCCTGCCCAAGTGTCATCGGAACGGCATCCTGCAGTTGTGTCCTTCCCATCTTTATTATGCGAGAAAATTCCTTGCCTTTTTTGTTGAAAGAATCCAGTAATGTTCTGAGAACGGAAACAATTTTTTTATTTGAGTTGTAAAGGGCTATTTTGATTGCAGTGGGATATGCATCATTTGTTGATTGAGACAAGTTTACATGATTATTCGGGTGACAATGAGCATATTCCCCTTTTTTATGACCCAGGATTTCCAATGCAATGTTTGCGATCACTTCATTAGTATTCATATTTGTCGAGGTTCCGGCTCCACCCTGTATCATATCGACAACAAACTGGTTGTGGTATTTTCCGTTTTGCAGTTCATGACAGGCGAGAACTATTGCATCTTTTATATTATTGTGTAGCAAACCAAGCTCAAAATTTGCCTCAGCGGCAGCTTGCTTTACCATTGATAAAGCTTCAATCATTGCAGGAAAGAAGTTCAGGGTAATCCCGGAAATATTAAAGTTTTCCGCAGCTCTTAATGTCTGTACGCCATAATATGCCTCATGAGGAATTTCACGTTCGCCAAGAAGATCATGTTCGAGCCTTGTCCTCCCTGATTCATACTGATTGGATAGGTTTAACACACGGTTATTTACATTGCGCATCCTTCTTGAAATAATCCGGGTTATATTAGACAAGATTTTCAGGGTAGTTTCAGGATTGTAATTGAAAATCTTCCTGTTAACAACAAATAGTGTGGTCTTCTCCCGCACTATTGCGGATGTTGTATGAGGAGAATTACTGTCCCAGATCCCTTCACCAAGAAAATCACCTCTGCTGAATAAAGCCAGTCTGACTTTAATCCCGAAGGAATTATACTTCCAAAGCTCAACTTCTCCATTATAAATGATGAAAATAGCTTCCCTTGGACTATTTTCATGAAACAGTACTTCACCAGGGCTGCAGTATCTCTCTCTAATAATTTTAACTACCCTGTTTAACTCCATATTATTTAATCCACTGAAGAGTTCTATTCCTTTCAGGAATTGGATAATTGTGTTTTTGTCCATAACTGAAATATATTATTTACACATAATTTTAATTATTATGAGATTATACCTAGGCCACTTTTACATGCAAACATCGTTAAAAGTCACCTGGTGCAAAACTATTAAATGACTTAGTGTCAGATCATTTTATAAATCTAATTCCCTTTTATGTTCGGCAATTCTCTTGAACAGTTTTTCTATCACTTCATCGGTATCAAATCTATGTCTATATATTTTTACTAGCAGATTATTAAGCTTATTGATTAATTCACTTTGCTCAAGGATAAGACTTCTATACTTTTCTGTCAGGATTTCAGCATATTCCTTGCAAACCAGATCATGATACTTATTCCTACTATGCTCGCTCAATGCATCCCAGTCGAGATGCACGTGCCTTTGTGTTATCCTGTTTTTACATTCTTTCAGGATTGTATCTTTTGTATTCATGTTAATGTTTATTTATCCTATTTAATACCTTTTCGGGTCTAATTATCTCGTACAATTCTTTAGCTTTATTGGTCTCTGAATATTAAAAATTTTACTTTCGACATTTTAACGGAACGTCTTTTGCCAAATATTGTCATTACATTCAGATATTTGACGCCTTGCCTGATAAAAATATCAGTAACAATACCTCTGTAAATACTGCCATCTTCTGTCCACCTGACCATTGCATTCAATATATTATCATGGTATTCAGATTTTAATCTCAAATTGTCGTTATTTTCCACGGGAATTTCTTTTATTACGTTGATTTACCAGGAGAAAAACACTTTAGAACATCTTAGCTTTTTTTCAGTATTATTTTTTGTATGATCGTTAAATCAGGACAAGTAAGGCAGCTTGGGATTTGATTGTAATAATTGCTGACAACATAGCATACCCTTTAATTCTGATTGAATGTTTACAGATCAAAATCACCTGCTGCTTCTGGTTGATAAATAATTTCGTCAATCCGTAATTTAGTCAGACCAGAAGGAACAATCCATTCTATTTCGTCAGATACTCTGTACCCGATTAAAGCTGTGGCGACAGGAGAAAAAATGGAGATCTTGTTTTCTTTAATATTTGCCTGATCAGGATATACTATCGTAAATTTTAATGTCTTATTCGTATTCATAAAACTGATTTTAACAATAGAGTTCATAGTTACCACATCCTCCGGGATTTCATTTGGTTCGACAACTTTTGCAGAGTTTAATTCATTCAGAAGATTTTCAGCTTCATTTACACCGATTGTATTCATCAACCTGGCATCGTGTATACATTTATGGATTCTGGAAAAATCCAGTTTACTCAATATTATTCTCTTCATAATTTCAATTTTATAGTGATAAGATTTTTTTCTAATACTAACTATTATAATGATTTATCTTAAATCAGGAATAATTAAGCATCATTCCGGACTTCTATCAACTTGTTTTAATTGTTGCAGTTTAACAGTAAGATAAGTCCCGCAAAAACATCCAATGATTATAGGTATTGCATTCCAATGGTTCCTGATGATCTCTATTGTACCGAAAAGTGACATACCCATTATAATTGATGAAGTAATTGCTGACTTAAATGCTTTTGATTCTGTCAGGGCAAGTATATAATGAGCATATAGCATGTCAAGCACAAGGTAGAATACAAATAATATTATGTATGTAAGTATCATCCGTTTTTCAAGAATCTTTAATTACTGACGTCCATCTGAGATCAATCACCCAGAGGTCAAAATGGAAAATCAGCGATCGATTCTGGTTGGTATAGTATTTTTTCGATCCGTATTTTAGTTACTCCGGATGGTTCCTCCAGTTTTATTTCATCGTTCATCTTTTGTCCGAGTATAGCTGAAAAAAGAGGTGAAAAAATGGAGTATCTGTTTTTTCTGTGATCCTCCTGATCCGGATAAACTATTTGACAAATGACATATTTTTCACTATCCATGAATTTTAATTCAACAATTGAATTCATTGTCACAATATCGTCAGGAATATTTATTGGTTCGACTATTTCAGCGTGTTGTATTTTTTTAATCAGATTTGCCATCTCTGAATTATTTATTGAATTAGTAGATCTTGCTTTTTGAATACAACTTACAATTTTTAGAACATCAATTCTGGTTATAATAGTTTTGTCCATGATTCATCATTTTTAAGTAGAAAAACTGAAAATTTGGAACTGATTTAATGATATCCACTTGTTTATCGATCTGAACATTTGCATCAGAAAAATTTGTCTATTACACTAATCAATGTTTTGAATAACCAGCATGTCAGAATCCCCATGACCGTAACAAATCCAGCTAATAACAGAGTTATTAATGCCATTGGAGGATTTCTATGGTAATCCTGTATCATCTTTTTTATCAGTTCCTGTTTGTTGTCCATTATATTATCAGAAATAGTCGTTAAGACTTAATCATGCTCTTTTTAAATCAGCGGTTAATGAAGGCCGGATTTGTTTTTGTTCCCATAATTTTTTTCTTTTTTTAGAATAGGCAAGCTTTAATTTTACGGCGAGCATATTTATTAAAAGCCGCTCATGACCGGGCAGGTAGCAATACACTTTAAGTTTTCCTAATCCCCGATCCGGTCTGTTATCGTTAACCATGAAATCTGTAAAGTGCCAGATAATGTCTTGAAGAACCTCAAGCTCGTCCAGCGAAAATGATATTTTTATCTTTTTTCTCACCTCTTTTTGTTATATGATTATTAAATAATTTATGTCAGGAGAAATACTTTTCTATTCTTCATCCTCATGATTATATCGATATTCATCCATTTCTTCATCATAAGAACTACCGTCCGGGTATAACCACAAGCCATCCGATACACAGATACTGCAATCTGCAGAAAGTATATCTTCATTTGTATAGAATTGAACAAAAAGTTCATCACAATCTTCCCTGTAATAAAGCCTGCCATTATACTCAATTGGGTATAATATGTCATTTTCAGATCTTTTTGTTTTTGCCATGCTCTTTGCCAAGAGTAATTCTGGTTAAAAGAGGGGTGCTTATTAATGCCCCCCTCTCTGCAAACCTAAAACCAATCGATAAAAACTATTAATTCTCAAAGCAACATCTTGCTTATCAGCTTAGCTTAATTAATATCAAGGACTTGCAATCAACAGTATTAATCTCTTATTTCCACAATTTTATTCTAATCACATTGCATTTGTCTGCCTTTGTGACCAGTGGTTACACGGGACCCCGGATGTATAAACATTAAAAGTATTTATATTCCGGCTGCATGTTTTTGAGCCGTGAAAATGATTATTACAGGAGAAACACAGTTTATTTTCAGGATTTGATGGACATTTGCTTTCATGAATTCGCATTTTTCCATGCTTTGTGTAGGTTTCATTACAGAATCCACATTTCCAGATATGTGACATTTTTAACCTCCTTTCTTTATTAAATTATAAGTCTTTTATCCAGGCTTTGAACACTTCTTTTTGCGCATTAGTCAGGTTCGTACCATAGAGATTAATATTATCATAATCGTCAAACAACCATCTGAAGAAATTAGGATTAGCCATAGACTTGTGCTTTATATAAGTGTGAATGTTATATGTCCTGCAATTCTTCTCTTCAGACTGATTCCGTTTGTTGACATAATTCATGTTTTTTAACAGAATCTTTATTGCATCTTTTCTTATCGCCTTCATGCCACGATGAATCATCACTTCGTGCGGTGCATCAATTTTAGTCATTGTCATTTCTTTATTACTAGGTAATATTTCCTAATTATATTTAAAAAAAAAGGGGACTATAAAGTCCCCCTTCCAAGTGTTCTTTATAAGTCCAATAATAATTAATGATCACTTATCATATAATCGTAAAGTTCTCTTTGTGCAACCGGTTTCATTCTTGTAAATATTATATCAGACTCACAATATATAATTCATTTATCTATAAAACAAATATTTGAAGTATTTTAGAATGATTCTAATTTATTCTTTTATTTTCAAAAAATTGAAGATTTAGTCTCTCCGTTTAATAACCAAAAGTAATACACCTATCAGTCCGATTAAAAGGGTGGTAAGGATAAAAAACCTTCTATTCTTGGTTGAGGTCCGGTTACTTTTAGAAAATGTGTTTAGTAAAATTAATTCTGATATAAGAACAACGAATATCCAGCAAGTAATGATTATTATTAAATAAGCCGGGGAATTCCCTGATGTTTTTTAATTACGTTCTTAGGTAGACAAACCACTCAAAAAATACAGTTCTCGCCAGAGTAAACTGACCACCTCCTGCCGATTGATTTTTACAACATTTGCCGGAGCAAACTGACCACCACTTGCCGGATCAAACTGACCACGCTTCAAATCTTCATTTACGCTTCTGATTAATGACATGATTGAGTAATGTTGGGCTTTCCAATTTTATTAATCATGTGTAATAATTTAATTAGAATGAGTAAAGTACGAAGCATTATCAAGCTGTACGCCCAGGGCGTCAGCAAGCTCTCAATCGGAGAGCGAACCCAGTTACCGAGGAATACGGTAAGACGGTACGTCCATTTGTTTTTGGCTTCCGGGTTGAGCCTGGACGACGTTGACAAACTAGATGACAAGACTCTGGAACAGATGTTTCTGGATATGAGTAGCCGGGAACATATAGAGGATGATCCCCGGTATCTGGCACTGAAAGAGCTGTTTCCTGAGATCGATAAAAAACTGAAACAAAGAGGGATAACCAAAGAGATGCTCTGGAAGGAGTATTTTGAGAAACATCCTGACGGTTACCGGGTATCACAGTTCAAAGCACATTTTCTACGCTGGAAAAAAGCAAATAATCCGACCATGCACATAGATCACAAGGCTGGAGATAAGATGTATGTGGATTATGCTGGTGAAAGGTTGCATTATCTGGATGTTTTTACAGGAGAGCTTGTTGAAGCTGAAGTTTTTGTAGCGATCCTGGGCGCCAGCCAGCTTACCTATGTCGAAGCCAGTAGCAGCCAGCAGAAAGAAGATTTCATCAGTTCCTGTGAAAACGCACTGCACTTTTTTGGTGGGGTTCCAAAGGCGATTGTAACTGATAACCTGAAGTCAGCGGTGATTAAAAGTAGTAAGTATGAACCCACACTGAACCAGGCCTTCCTTGATTTTGTCAGTCATTATACGATGGCAGCCTTGCCAGCCGGGCCTTACAAACCAACCCATAAGGCTTTGGTTGAAGGAGCTGTGAAAATCATCTATCGGACCATTTATCCGGAAGTGAAAAAGCAGGTTTATGCTGGTCTTGAGAGCCTGAACCGTGCTATACAGAGAGCATTGGAATCCTATAACAACCGGTTGCTCAATGCCCGACCATACAGTCGCAGGCAGCTTTTTGAGGATATAGAACGGGATCAGCTGCAGGGGTTACCAAAAAACCGCTTTGAGATTAAACGCCGGAAAGTAGTGACGGTTATGAAGAACAATTACGTGTGTCTGAGCGAGGACAAGCATTACTACAGCGTTCCATATCGTTACCTGGGGAAACGAGTAACAATTTTGTACAGCCAGTCAGAGGTTGAAGTGTTCCATCACTATGAGCGGATAGCAATACACATGCGTGATAGAAAACATTACGGGCATACCACCGTTGAGGATCATCTGGCCTCTAAGCACCGGTTCTTGAGTGAGTGGAACCCTGATAAGTTCATCAACCGGGCCGCCGAAGTAGGTCCGGATACCAAAGAATACATCATCGGTCTACTGGGCAGCCGACAGCATCCGGAGCAGGCCTACAAGTCGTGCCAGGGGGTATTGAGCTTCAGTGCCAGGGTGGGAAAAGAAAGGCTGGAAAAGGCCTGTCGCAGGGCTATGCATTATGGAGATTATAGCTATCACACTATCCGGGTGATCCTCGAGCGTGGACTGGATAATGATGAGTTCGAATCCGGTGAGGAACAAAAGCCGATGCCGCCGATCCATCCCAATATCCGGGGACCCAGGTATTACGCTTAACCATATGAATCATCCCACTGCGGTGCATGATCCGCAGTGGGATTGTTAAATAATCAAACAATAAATCAATACATTATGAACGAAGAAACTTTGCACAGAATGAAACAGATGAAGTTCCTGGGTATGGCCAATGCCTTCCGGGCAACTATGGAAGCTGACCAAATCGCAACACTTACAAATGATCAAATGGTATCGTTACTTATTGATGCCGAGTGGGATGATCGTAACAACAGACGCATTGAAAGAAGGCTAAGGTTGGCCAGGTTCCGCTATACGGCGAATATGGAACAAATCCTCTTCAACCTGGACCGCAACCTGGATAAAAACCAGGTAATGCGTCTGGCGGAATGTGACTTTATCGACAAAGCGGAAAACATCCTCATCACAGGTAGCACGGGAGTTGGTAAAAGCTACGTTGCCTCTGCTCTCGGGAACCAAGCCTGCACAATGGGTTACCGGGTAATATACGGAAACACCGGCAAGTTGATGTCACGACTGAAAATGGGGAAATCAGACGGATCCTATCTTAAGGAGATCTCCCGGATCGAAAAGTATGATCTGTTGATCCTCGATGACTTTGGGCTGCAACCATTTGACAATATTACACGTTCCACTTTGATGGAGATCATCGAGGATCGCCATGGCAAACGCTCAACCATCATCACATCACAGTATCCCGTATCCGATTGGCATACCATAATTGGTGAGCAAACGGTTGCTGATGCCATCCTTGATCGTATCGTTAACAATGCACATCGCATTGACCTGATGGGACCTTCGTTGAGGGAACAGCTATCAGGTAAAAGGAAACAGACAGTTGAATTGAACTAAAAAAATGTATCTTTGAAATAAGACTATCAGACAGCCAAATGATCGATTTGAAGAAAAGGAAAAGTGACTGGTTAGCTACTTCGGCGTAGGGTGGTCAGTTTGTGTTGGCAGAGACTGATCAGTTTGGTCGGCAACTCCAGTCTGAGCATTGACTGATGCGGACATGATAATACCCAATATTATGATGTGTCTTTTCATGGGGGCCAATGTAAGCCTATTTAGAATATGCTGTTAACCTGAGATATAGATCTTTGTTTCTCCTGGCCTTCAGGGTAGAAATCATACGGCAGAGGAAAGGTTCAGAACTTAAAATGTGAACGTGCCGATTGAGTTATCCCAAGCAGACTCCAGATCGCAAAAAAGATCCCAGTCATTTTTGTCTTTTTGCAGCCTACTCAACTTATACTTTTGTCAAAAGTCGGAGTTTCCCTTTTGTTGATTAAACTTGGTCCTCAAAGCTTTATACAGATTGGTGTGTAAAGTGCTGGAATTCAGCTTATATTTTCATAAAAATATGCGG